>Ga0206981_10054_pt2 | contig 29445 bp, 26 predicted proteins | sample Alteio_BWMinCont_17_FD_153312 | JGI IMG/M metagenome (GOLD analysis project Ga0206981, IMG submission 153312) | Enriched cells from forest soil in Barre Woods Harvard Forest LTER site, Petersham, Massachusetts, United States -... | ecosystem: Environmental > Terrestrial > Soil > Temperate forest >... | reverse complement strand
ATACGGATGGCTACTATGATTTCCTGCTGCGATTTCTCGACCACGCGGTGAGAGAGGAGTTCGTCAGGGCGGGTAACTTGAGGCTAGTACAGGTGGCGAGAGATTCCGCTGAAGCTTTGCAATGGATTGAACAACAGCGGGAGAAGGCTTCGCTTCATCCGACTGTCATCGCGCAGAATGGCGGCGCGCTCATGGGAGCCTGAGTCGCGCAACGCTTCGGCGCGCAAAGGAGCCACGTCAGCTTCGGATTCGCGCACCGCGGACAGAAGGGAGCGAGCAGTACCGCCTAGCGCGAACGTAAAGCAGTTGCAAGGACAGAGACGCCGCGTCGCAGCTCCGCCGGCTTGCAGCTTGCGAAACCGAGCATGAGGGCCGGGGGCTGTTCGTATTTCGTTGTGAATATCGACAAGGGTTCTACTTCAAGTCCGAGCTTTCGCGCTTGCAGCGCCGCGTCGTGATCGGAACTCCATGTTTTGAGCCAGCCGAGTGTACGTACGCCTGCGCCTGCCTGGACGACGTCGAGCACCCCATTGAGGTGTTTATCTGCAGCAGTTTTAAGGGCGTCGATGCGCTCCGAATAGGTCTGACGCATCCGGCGGAGATGATGGCCGAAGTGGCCTTCGGTGATGAACTCCGAGAGAATGGCTTGATCGAGCGTAGGCGGATGGCGGTCGACGAAACTGCGGGCTGACACGAACGGTTCTACGAGGCGCCCCGGCAAAATCATGAAGCCGACGCGGAGCGCGTTGAATAGCATCTTTGTAAAAGTGCCCACGTAAATAACGCAACCGGAACTGTCGAGCGCGTGCAGAGAAGAAACAGGGTGACCGGAGTAGCGATACTCAGCGTCGTAATCGTCTTCGATAATCCATGCGTTAGCGCTGGCGGCCCATTGGATGAGTTCCAAACGGCGATCCGCGGACATGGTGACGCCCATTGGAAACTGGTTTGCTGGCGTGACATAGGCAAGCTTGGCTTTGGGTGCAATCTTACGGCCTGCTTTCACGATGATGCCGTCTGTGTCTACGGGTACTGGAACGATACGCGCACTTGTGGCGCGGAGTGCTTGAAGAGCACCGGAATAGCCAGGGTCTTCCATCCAAACCTGATCGTTGAGGTCGAGAAGAAAGCGACCAAGAAGGTCGAGAGCCTGTTGTGTGCCCGAGGTTACGATGATCTGTTCCCACGAGCAACGCACTCCGCGTGAAGCGCCAACGTACTCCGCGATGGCGCGACGGAGTGGCTGGTAACCTGCAGCATTGCCGTGACCATAGAGCGAGCGAGGAGCTCTGCGTAAGACACGTGACGCTACGCGCGCCCAAAGCTCTGTCGGGAAGAGATCGATGGCCGGCTCGTACGCTCGGAAGGCTTTACCGATGGAGTGAGACGCGGGGAGCACCTCAACATCCTTCAGAAATGGAACGGCACGTTTGGAAAATGCAGCCTTCGATGCCGGAAGAGCGAGAGCTGCAGGTTTGCGCGTCGTGGACATCAATCCATCCGGAACGCCCGAGGCGACGTAGGTTCCTGACCCAACTTCCGTGCGCGTGTATCCCTCGGCCTGTAGCTGGTCGAAGGCTTCGACGACGGTTCCGCGCGAGAGTGTGTACTGCTTCCCAAGGCTGCGCGTGGAGGGCATACGAGCGCCAGGCTTCAAACGCCCGTCGAGGATGGCCTTGCGCAGCTCTGTGTAGAGCCAGCGCCAGAGGTCCTGTTTGCCAGAGGGCGGGTCGAGTGAGAGATCCTGAAATGTTTCTTCCTTAGACATCGCTTGTTTACGACCATCTTCGCAACTGACGAAGTGGACCATTCCCCCTTTGCATTATGGACCTTCTCTCCAATCCACATAAGGCCTAGTGTTATTTCAGGGAGTTAAACCGATGCAATCAAATGATTCACAAAAAAAGGGCATCGCTGGTGTTACCAGCAAAGTAACAACGATGGGCATGGACTCAAGACGGTGGCTGTCGAATCGATTGAGCCTCCCAACAGACTGAAGTGAAGGAGATCACAATGACAACAGTGAACAGCGTTATGGATATCCAATCGAGTCACACGGAGCTAGGTAAACAAATCGTGTCCTCCGTCGTGGCTAAACTTAATGAGGGGAACATTGCCGATGCCGTCCGTCACTTTGGCGCGAATTTTAAGTTCAGCGACCACGCACTGGGACTCGAGTTCAACGACAAAGCACGGCTAGAAGAATTCTTCTATAAGACGCATGAATTGTTCCCGGATGCTCACGTAAACGTCACGGCTAGTTTCGAAAGCGGAAACCACGTTGTCGCGGAATGGACGGTCACTGCGACACATGTTGAATCCCTTTGGCCCAGAGGCGAATACCGAGTGCGAAGATTTTTGCCGGGTGTTTCCATTGTGGCAATCACCGGTGGACGAATCAGTGAATGGTCCGATTACTATGACAGCATAACTGCGAGACGCAACCGGCTTGCCGAGTTTTTCACCGACTGGATAGAACTGTAAATAGTCCCTGTGTTTCCATTCTACGGCCGGTGCGCATCTAAATATTACTCCACGCAGATGTTGTCCTTCTGGTCTCCATGCGGAGGTCTTCAGAGATTGCGTGCGCGGCAAATGTCGTACCACTATAGACCGAAACGTCTGGAGCGAAGGCCCTTATCCGAGCTACCGACAACAGGTTGATGAAATGACCGCGAACCTGTTATCAGTACACGCTAGTGCATTGTCTGAAAGCTGCGTTACATCGACTAAACGATGGCGCTCTCGCGCATGCCGAAGTTCTATGTGGTGCTCACTGCGTCAAGTACCTCGAATGAAATATGCGTGACGGATCGTAAGGGTTCTTTAAGCGCTCCCATTCCTTCATAGAGGAAAGCGTAAACAGCCGCTGTTACCGGATTCCGAGCAGCGCACAAGGAACGCCCTCCGCAAGGTTATGCGCGGTATGGCCAATCATCCAAGTGTGTTTGGGCATACCGATGACAAGGAGGTCACACTCATTGTGAATTGCAGCTGCGAGAATGCTGCCAATTTCATCTCCATTCGAAATGGTGGCATCGATAGCCAGTCCGGCATTTTCTGCCAACTGGCGCGCTTTTGATTGCAAGTTGGTGTACCTGGTTTCCATTTCGTCCGTCCACCGAATATAGGGAGCAACCAACGTTGAAAAAGAAAAGTAAATTGGAGGAGGCTCTATGACACTTATGACGTTAAGACTTGCGTCCAATGATTTGGCCAACTCGACTGCTGCCTGCAGTGCTCTACCAGCTTCTTCGGACTCGTCAAATGCAACTGTGATCTTTCTAAACATTTGTTCCCTCCCGACTTGAGTTTCACACTGACGCAAAGGCAGTCCGAGACGGGGAGAATTACGCTCAAGTTCAAAATCGAGGCTTTTAGCGCCGCCGATTCCCGCAACATCCCAGATCTCGGTATCGGTGCCGGCAGGCAATACCAGCTGAACCCGCACGCCGGTCTCTTTCCCGGGAATAATCGTGGAGGCGGATTCAAGAACCGCGAAGACCTGTCGCTTTGGTTGATGTCACTTTGACCGCGAGTGCCTGAAGTTTTGCGTCAAGCTCTTTGGCGGCGGCCAGCAGTGGCTCATTTGTCTCGACAACCATCAGCGAGGACGGTTTTACATAGGTCAGACTGCTTTGATCATCGTCCTCTTCAATGAGGATGAGTTCGACCGGAGCGAAAAGACCAGCCGTTAGATCATGCCGCAACATTGTGATGGCCAGTAGCGGGTTTCCGATTATGACCCGCAGCACCTTGTTCTGTATCCCGGTTTTCCTGATCCAAGCGCCATGATTCATGACGGCGAACAATATGAAGCCGCTCGGGCCGACGTGTGATTTCACCTCGGCCTTGTACGATTCCCAACTTTCGAACTTTGCAGGAAGGTCGTCGATCATCAGTGGTTGTTTGCCGACGTCGGCCAGTAGTGCAGACACGAGTTCGTCGAAACTCTTCTTGCTTTCGAATCTAAGACGAACGCCATTAAAGGGAATTTCGCGTGGATTAGAAGTTGTCATCGTGATTCTCCTACAAGTACGGCGCAGTCATCACCGATCGCATTGACAATCGACATAGAATGCGCATTACGTTCATGGACATAGGCAGCAGGGGCGCGGTCAATCAAGAGGCTGAGCAGTTCCGGGCGACTATAGTGTCCACGGGAATCCATTTGCCGCTTACGCTTGTCGATCAAAGAGAAATCAAGATCGGCAATCACCACGCCTTCACCAGAACGCAGGGGTTCTCCTATCAATTCGCCTTGCGGCGAGACAATCGCGGTAAAACAACCACTGGAGATGGGGCCGACGGGGCAGCCGGTGTCGTGCATGATCTGGGCCTGCTGATCGGCATTGAGCCAGGCGGTGGCGTTGACGACGAAGCAGCCAGACTCCAATGCATGTTGACGGATGTTGACTTGAGTCTGCTCGGCGAAAATGTCGCCCCCGAACGAACCGGGGTACATCGACGAGTGGATCTGCTCGCCGTCAGCCATCAAGGCGTAACGGGCCAACGGGTTGTAATGTTCCCAGCACACCAACTGACCGATGCGCCCGACTGCGCTATCGACCGCTCTCAGTCCGGAGCCGTCGCCTTGCCCCCAGATCATGCGTTCATGGTAGGTCGGGGAAATCTTTCGGCGACGCTGAATTAAGGTTCCGTCAGCATCGAACAGCAATTGCGCGTTAAAGAGCGTTCCACCATCGCGTTCGTTGACTCCAATGGACACGACCATTCCGTTTTGCCTGGAGGCTTCGCCGACCGCATGGGTGGCGGCCGATGGTACAGTCACCGCTTGTTCAATTAACCTCAGTTGTTCCGCCCCCATTTGGAAAGGTGGCTGGACAAAGGAAAAATAGGGATAGTACGGCACTATTGCCTCCGAAAAGGTGGCGAACTGTACGCCCTGGCGACCGAGTTCCATGACCTTCTCGACGACTTTCTTGACAGTACCTTCGCGGCTGTAGAGCACAGGGCTGATTTGTACGGCAGCCGCTTTTATGGTGGTCATAGCAATCTCCTTTACTCGAAATCATCCGAGTAATTTCAACTTATCTGAATGCGATTACGTGCATTCGAGTACATCGTTAACCCTGAAACGATTGATCCAATTCGATAGGTGGAAGTAAATTAGGTGTTATGTGGCAACACTTGCCCGAAACTTCACTAACTAATCCCCTACGCAAAACGATCCTGGCACGCAACAAGCGAGATTTCGTGGCGGCGACTGAAATGCCAGCAAGTTCGGCGATTTCCTTTACCGACCCCGCACTTGATTGGTGAATCTCAACAATATTTCGCAACGTAGGTTGCAAGCGGCAGATTGCCTGCCTCAAACGCTCTATTCCTTCGTGTTTTGCATAGAGCTCTTCAACGTTCTTCGTGGGGTCTGGAAACTCACAATTCTTCCAGGTCTCGCCGTCAGTGATTTCCATCGAAGACTGGGGTTGTGAGCGCCTTCTACGAAGAGTCATAAGCCCCGAATTAATCACGATACGGATGAGCCATGTTGAAAACTTCGCTCTGCCATCGAAAGCACATAAATGAACGTAGGCTTTTAGCCACGCGTCCTGCATCACATCCTCTGCATCAGCTCGGCTCTTCATGATCCGATAGGCCGTGTTGAATGCTTTTTTCGAGTGTCGTTCCCAGAGCTCCGCAAAGGCAGCGTGGTCTCCTGCTTTTGCCTCCTTGACAAGTGCCTCATCCGTCGCAGCAAGAACGATCGAAGTGATACCGACTTCTTCTTTCAATTCGCACAATTTCATAAAAACCTCCGGTGAAACCCACAGGGGCCAAGTCTGCAAATCATTTTCAGCATTCGTCGCCGCTCGGCATTCGACTTTTGCAGCTAGTGCCTGAACCTTGGCGTCAAGCCCCAGGGGCTGCCGCCAGAAGTGGTGCTTTGGGCTCTACAACCATCAGCGACGAAGGTGCGTATTTCCCATCCAGACACCCCCGAGCATATCTACCGCCCGTAGCGAAGGCAGTTCCAAAGAACCGGCTTTGTGCAAATCTTCCGATCTAATTCTTAATAGAATGTTCTGGGCGTGTGTTCCCCTGAGTCGCCACGCACAGCGGTTCCCCTGGCGGAAACCTAATGGACTATAAGAATCGTAACGGCGTATCGGAATCCGAGAATGCCGCTCAAGCACGGCCTCCCACGGTTAACCACCTCATTGTTCCTGCAATCGATGTCGTTCGTGAAGGTCGCCCCGAACCGTTCCTAGACAACTGTCCGACCCGGTCAACTGCGCAGTGGGGTGGTATTGCATTCGAAAACCACACGGTTCCGGCCGTTTTCATACCCCGTCACGAGCATCCAGAAGACTTCTTGCATGTCGTATTAAGCGGAGCCGTCAAATACGAGGTACACACAAAAGGAAGAACTCTCCGATTTACTTCACGTCCGGGCACAATGTTCCTTTTGCCTCGGGGGACCGTGGATGAAGTGAATTGGGCTGGACCGACTCAGCGCCTGGCTGTAGCCATGCACCCGAGCCTTCTCACCAACGCATTGGACGAGACCGCACACGAAACCGAGATTGAGCTAACGGAACACTGGGATTTGATTGACCACCATATTTCGGCCTTGTTATTCGAAATGACTGCTGATCTAGATGACGGTTCGCCTGCGGGAACTATCTACGGGGAATCCTTGGCCAATGCGCTGGCAGTGTATCTAGTGAAGCGTTACGCCGTGCGACAAGTTACGCCTGTGAACTTCAAAGGAGGTTTACCGGGATATCGTCTTAAGCGTGTCCTTGAGTATATTGCCTCTAGTTTGGAGGAGAACATTAGCCTGTCGCAACTTGCTGAGATTGCTGGCATGAGTCCACATTACTTTTCGGAGCTATTCAAACAGAGCACAGGTCATGCTCCGCATAGTTATGTTCTGTTGCAGAGGATCGAACGTGCCAAACAGCTGCTGCGCAACCCCAAGCGCAGCATCATCGACGCAGGACTCGACGCCGGATTTCAGAACCCGAGTCACTTCGCCCGTATGTTTCGGAAACTTGAGGGCACCACTCCTTCAAAGTACCGAGCGGATAATGTATCAAGAACGACCTACTAACAAGCTCGGTCGGCCGGCTCCTACTAAATCCCTCCTTTGCTTTGAGATCGTCCCCCCCGCTGATCGTTCAACGGTCTGGTCCACCGGCTAGGGACTCAGCGACCTTTCACCAGCTGTCAACTGTTGCCAACAGGGCTTAGCATCGAGCGTGCGCCGGAGGCGAAAATCGGTGGCGCCGGGCTTCAAACGTCCGTCAGGATGGCGCCGCGCAGCTCTGTCTAGAGCCAAGGCCAGAGGTTCTGCTTGCCGGAGCGCCGGTTGAGTGAGAGATCCTGAAATGTTTCTTCTTTAGACATCGCTTGATCGTGACCATCTCTGAAACCGACAAAGTGGTCCAGTCGCTCTTTGCATTATGGATCTTCTCTCCAATCCACATAAAGCCTAATGTTGGGTTCAAGGAGAGAGACCCATGCAAGCAAGACTCGCGGCACAATTTAAGGCAACCTCAATACTAGTGTTGGTGCTAGCATTTCTCATAACCAGCGCCCTGATCCCAACCAGCACGCTGATGGCGCAGAAGGCAGCCACGGTGTCGTTGGCGCAGGAGACTATTACACCGCTCATTACGAAGGATCTGGCGGTACTTCCCGGCGAGCAAGTTCTGATGTACACCGTAGACTTTCCGCCAGGCTTTTCGAGCCCTATCCACCGCCACAATGCTCAAGTGTCTGTTTACGTGCTTGAGGGATCCGTTGTGATGCAGGTGAGAGGGCAACAAGAACTTACGCTGGGCCCAGGCCAGAGCTTTTACGAAGATCCCAACGATATCCACATCGTTAGCCGGAACGCGAGTAGTACGAAGCCCGCAAAATTCCTTGTGTTCCTGATTCACAAGAAAGGCACTCCGTTGGTGATACCAGCCAAGTAGTCAACAATTGCGAGCGGGCTCTGTTCGCACAACTCAAGTCAGGAGGAAATATATGAACACGACTATTGTGAAGGAATCGAAATTCGCGGACTACGCAACTTTCTTGCTAAGAATTGGGCTCGGCGTTGGTTTTTTGTCGGCCGTAGCCGACCGACTCGGTCTGTGGGGAGCGTTTGGGCAACCGAATGTCGAGTGGGGAAATTTCTCACGGTTCCTGGAGTATACCCACACCCTCAATTGGTATTTGCCGGCCGGAATGATCCTGCCCCTGGGAATCATCGCCACTGGAGCTGAAATTCTCTTCGGTGTTCTTCTCCTCGTTGGCTGGCGCACACGCGCCGCCGCGCTATCAAGTGCATGTCTTCTACTGGTGTTCGGGGTGGCAATGACGCTTGCATTAGGAATCAAGGCGCCCCTGAATTATGCAGTCCTCACGGGGATAGGTGGGGCGCTGCTTCTCGCAAGTCGCGAAAGCTTCCCATTCAGCGTCGATGAATTGCTGTCCCGTGGACCTATTCCTCGGTTCGCCGAACCTAGTCACAAAGGATGACCCGCCTCAACCGAAACCCGCGGTCTAGCAATTGCTGACCCGTCCAATATTGATTACGTTTTCCGCCGCGATCATAAGCGCTTTGTAGGGGCAGTAAACGCGGTCTTAAGGCCACTCAAACCTGTAAGACAAAAGCTAAAGGAAAGAGACGATGAAACAGTATGCGTGGGCGATCCTTGTGATTGCTGGTGTGTTTGAGACAGGGTTTTCGATTGGGCTAAAGTACTCGGAAGGGTTTACGCGATTGTGGCCGTCGGCTGCGACGGCGATCATGATCGTGCTGAGCTTGGGGTTGGTGGGGGTGGCGACGCGGAGTTTGCCGTTGGGCACTGCATATGCCATATGGACTGGGATTGGCGCGGTGGGCACAGTGGGGGTAGGCATCGTGTTGTTTGGAGAGTCTGCGGCATTGAGCAGGCTGGCTTGCCTGGGGTTGATCGTCACGGGAATTATCGGGCTGAAATTTCTCGGCAAATAGCGCGGCATTCTGCCACGGTAACCTTGAGAATCGCACGGCACATCATGAAACAAGCCCTCCTCATCGTCGATGTCCAGCCCAGTTTCCCTGTATCGAGGGAAATTCTGCAAGGGATCATAAAATTAAGCGCCCTACTCCCAAGCGTGGCCACCGTCGAGAGGCATCAAGAATCTGTGACGCCTTTTGAAGGACAGCTACGATGGAGACCCGGAAAAGCTGACGAGACTCTCGTACCCGCCAACCGTGTTTTCATAAAACACGGCTATCTCCCGCCTCTCGCCGCTATCGAATATCTCCGAGGTCTGCGAATGGACCGCATATTGGTTTGCGGCGTCCAGGCAGACACCTGCGTTCTTGCTGCAGGCTTCGCACTGTTCGATGCTGGCTTACATCCGACACTTCTGAAATGGCTCACGGTCGGGTCGTCGTTGGATCGCTCTGGTAACCTCGGTGCACGGTTGTGGGAACACCACTTTGGAAGCGTTTTAGAGTATTCGGATCAGCTCGGCCTTCCTGAGTTCGCAATGTGAGCTAACGTCGGCGGTTTTAGCGCGCAGAAGCGCCGCACGATTCAGATTTCAATAATGATTGAGGCTCGTGCCCACCAGCATGCGCAAGCTTCTTGTGCCGCTCGTCCAGAACAAACTCCTAAGCTCCCAGATGGGCAGGGCTGGAGGCGGGCGTCTCACGGGGCCAGCAGCCGAAATTACCCTGCGTGACATCTACCGTGCGGTGGTAGCCGACACGAAAATCTGGGCACCTCGAACGGGAATTCCGCATCTCTGCCTGGTGAGTTCAAACGTCCAAGGCTACTTTGAAGAGTTGATTGACGACGCGCAGGAGGCAATCCTCGCCATGCTCGCCCAACGCATTCTGCTACAGCCCCTCACTTGAACTGGAGATTCGCGAGAGTACGAAGAGGTCCAGCAGCAAAGTTCAGGTATTGGTACAAAACAAGAGGTAGGACACACTGCAAGATGCAGTGGCACAGCGATAGGAGGAACGATGTCACAGGTTTGGCTCATCACAGGTAGTTCGCGTGGACTTGGAAGGGCATTTGCGGAGGCGGCGCTTGCATCAGGCATCCAAGTAGCCGCGACTGCTCGCAACACCGAAGATTTAGTGGAGTTGAAGGATAGATATGGCGATCTCGTGCTTCCGCTCTCTCTTGATGTCAGCAGCGAAACGCAGGCAAGTGAAGCCGTGAAGGCTACAATTCGGACTTTCGGGAAACTCGATGTTCTGGTTAATAACGCGGGTTATGGAAATGTCGCTCCGATTGAGGACACCACGCTTGAGGACTTTCGCGCGCAAATTGAGACGAATCTCTTTGGGGTAATTATTCTCACCAAAGCCGTTCTGCCGTACTTTCGGGAGCGGGGTTCGGGCCACATCATCCAGGTCACTTCCATCGCAGGTCGCATCGGACCCATTGGGCGCGCACCGTATGCAGCCGCTAAGTGGGGCGTGGAGGGCTTCTCCGAAACGCTGGCGAAAGAGGTAGGACCCCTCGGCATCAAAGTCACCATCGTCGAACCAAGTGGTTTCCGGACGGACTTCGCAGGGTCGTCAACCGAACTGCGCGAAGGACGTCCCGAATACGATGCGACGGTAGGTAAGACAGCGCGCTTCCAGCGCGACTACAACGGAAGGCAACCGGGTGACCCGACCAGGGCTGCAGCGGCATTGTTGACGCTCGCCTCGGTTAAAGAGCCACCGTTACGCATTGTCCTTGGAATCGACGCATTCAATGCCGCAGAGGCAAACGATATGACAAAGATCGAACTGGGGAAAAAATGGAAAGATCTTAGCTACGCGACGGACTTCGTAAAAACTGACGTTTAGCTATTTCAAAATCTAAACGCTCTTTCTGAATTTGCCTTGGCTGGCTTCTTTCCTCTGAAGAAGCTTCACCGTTAAGCATATTCTGGGTACAAGCTCGGGTACAGACGTCAGTTCGCCCTAATTTCGGCAGGCTACGCTAAATTACAGGTGGGAATAGATTTAGTTGGTTCGCTAATTAAGCTCGATTACGCTTATTTATCATAGACATACGGTGTTCTCGGGAAACTCAAAATCCGTCGGAAGCAATTCCATGGGGGTTCGATTCCCCCTCCCGGCACCATCTAAAATACCCATATCATCTGTGGAATCATAGACTTGCTTCGCTCGTTGGTGGGCTGTGTTTTGCGTGTTCGGATCGGTCCAGCACTAAGGTACGAATGCAGGTACAGTGCGCATCCGCTGTCGTTTCAATATCTTGGCTCCGCTCGCAGCGGACTTGATTTCTGCTGATTATCCTTATTTACGCCAGATTACGGAATGCGCAGCGGACTTAGTTCCGATCAAGGTCCGCGATGGATTGTTTCGATAAGCCGGTTACGTCGTTACGCCAAGTGGACTGGATTTGCAAACACTGGTCCATTTCACGGGAGCAACTTGAGTGGCCCGCCGCGGCGTGCTACACAGCCCGGTGGAAGGGCGACTGTCCGCGTCTTAAGCGTTCTATGTTTTCCGCAATCACGTCTGCGATCATGCCGAACGAAGATTCCGTAACTCCTCCCACATGGGGCGTGGCGATTACATTCGGAAGCGTCAGGATGGGATCGTCCGTGGGCAAGGGCTCTTGCCAGAACACATCCAGCCCAGCGCCGGCAAGGTGGCCCGAGTGGAGATGTGCGTACAGGGCTTCTCCGTTGACGACTCCACCACGCGCGACGTTGATCACGTATGCTCCCGGTCGCAGAGCTGCGAGTTCTCGGGCGCCGAGCATCCCGCGCATTTCCTCTGTATAACGCATGCAGAGCACCAGAACGTCCGTCACGGCGAAAGCCTTGTCCCGCTCGTCGACGGAAAAGCACCGCGAGAGGTGAAATTGCGCGATCTTTTCCGTGGTTACCTGGCGGCTGATTCCAATCAGGTTCACATCAAAGGCGCGCAGCCGCTTCGCAAGGGGCAGCGCGATTGCTCCTAATCCGTAGAGACACACCGTTCGGCCCGCCAACAACTTGCCTAGTGGAGCGCCGAGGACGCCTGTGCGCACGTGAGTCTGCGCCTTCGGCAAATCGCGTAGCAGCGCAAGGGTGAGGAGCATCGCGTGCTCGGCCACCGACTCGGCGTTGCCGCCGGTGGCCGGCACATTCGCGACGAAGACTTCTTTTCGCCTGGCAGCGTCGATGTCCACTCCCTCCAGACCGGCACCCCACTGCTGCACCAGGCGAAATGTTCCAGCCTGGATTACCTCGGCTCCAACCCGTTGCATCTTAGGGATGACGACATCGACGCCAGCAAGGTGAGGCACGATGTCTGCGTCCGGGCAGACGATGATCTCGTCATTGGCGCCTGGATCGAGATGTTCGCGCAGATATTCCGGCGCGTCGGGGAACGAATTTCCGCAGAAAAGGATGCGCACTATTCCACATCCAGTGCCAAGGCTTCCTCACCTGCCTTGACTGTGTCGGCACCGTACAGTTCACTGCGGCCGCGACTGTGGTCTTCGTCGAGAGTCATCATGCAGCTCAGACGGTCAGGCGGGTCCGTCTGAAAGTCTGAGACCGAGCATCTCCTCTTTTCAAAGGTGCACGCAGTCAGTAATCTTCGTTCCGACTTGTTTTACGAGCACATTGTGCTCTCGTGCGGACTCCTCCAAACCGATGCCACAAACGATCCTGCTTAAACCAGCAGCATGCCTCCATCTACGACGACGATTTGACCGGTCGTGTACCCACTTCGCATAAAGCATAGATAAGCCTCGGCAACCTCCGCAGGCTCACCCACCTTTCCAACTGGCAAAGCAGCGCCTCTCACCGCGAAAAACGCCTCGCGTTGTTCCTCTGGTAGCCTGTCCCAGATTGGCGTGCGCACAATTCCCGGTGCCACGACATTCACGCGCACAGGCGCCAATTCAACAGCCATGGCTGTTGCAAAAGCCTCCACGGCCGAGGAGATGCTCGCGCCTATGGCGAAACCGACCGAGGGTCGCCGTGGTACCGTGCTAGAGGTAAATATGATTGACCCGCCGGGGCGAATCAGTTTGCTGCCATGTTTCGTTACCAGAAACGCTCCCCAGAATCGTACATCGAAGAAACTTTTCGCATCCTCCAGTTTGGTTTCCCCGAGCAACCGCTGCCACACCGAGTCTCCTGCGGTGTAGACCAAGTGATCAAACGGGCCCATCTTTCCAAAAAGCGCCTCTATGGCCTTCTCATCAGAAAGATTCGCAACATAACCTTCAGCGCCCCCGCCAAGCAGCGTCGATGCGGAGTCCACCCGGCTCTGTTTACTCGATACCACAACAACATCTGAACCTTCCGCCTTTGCTGCTTCGGCAACGGCAAGACCGATTCCTGAGGTACCGCCTAGGATGAGAACGCGCTTGCCTTCAAGTGTCAATTTGTATGCTCCGTTTGATTTTTTTGGTGGAGGTACTTTTTCGGTAAGTCCTCCGATGTTAGGACACACTGAAGCGGCATATATTCCGAATTTGGGCACTCTCCAATTAAAAATCTGAGAGCCAAGAGCATCCATTCGCGTCGCATTCCGCCGTGGCCTCGAACGTTAGCGTACGATTTATAACGTTTGAGCGGCTCGTCCGCTCTTGTTTTGCTCGCTCATGACTGGCGCGGTTTAGAGATTCGGGTGTCGATCGCGTACGGGGCTTACCTGCTCCAGAAGCGACGCAACGTGGAGAATCGTGGACTCGTTTTGCCAGCTACCGACGATTTGTACGCCGATCGGCATCCCATCATGACTCGTGCCGAACCGCATGGAAACACCTGGCAGGCCGGTCACGCTCAACGGCGTTGTCGCGGACATGATGCCCATGACGTTTACAGTCTGGCCGTTGATCAACAACTCCGCCTGGCCGTGCTTGAAGGACGGCGTCGGCAATACCGGAGTGAGCAAGACATCGTACTTCTGGAAGTACTCGGCGTAACCATCCTTCAGCCGCTCCACAGCCTGCGCTGCATCGATGTAGCCCGTCGCTGGAGTGTCGGGCAACGAGAGCATGAACCTGGCCATGTCGCCAATTTCATCCTCGCTGCGCCCAGCCGTCGTCTCCACGAATCCGGGCTTCATCTCGAGGACATGCAGACGGCTCCACACATCGAGGGCAAAATCGCGCTCGAGTGCCGGGATGCGCACGGACTCGACAGTGTGTCCGAAATCCTTGAGCGCTGCAGAGGCAGCTTGCACGGTCGCCGCGGTCTCGCGGTCGATCGGCCCAAAGCCGGGCTCCACCAGCCAGCCCACACGAAGCGGACGCTTGTTGGAACTTCCAATGCCACTATCGAACGGGACGGCGCTGCTGGAATAGCCGTCCTGTCCGTCTGGTCCAGCGAGTTGCGAAAAGGCCAACGACAGATCGCGAATGCTCCGCGCCATCGGTCCCACATGCCAGAAGCGACGGGGCTCCCGAGGCCAGATGCCGGTCATCGGGACTCGTCCGTGTGTTGCCTTCAGCGAGACAATACCGGTGTGGGCTGCCGGCCCACGAAGAGAAATCGCAAGGTCGGTACCGAGGCCAAGTGGTGACATGCCCGCCGCGATCGCTGCCGACTCTCCCCCGCTGGAACCGCCTGGCGTGAGATCCAGGTTCCAAGGGTTGTTCGTGCGGCCCGTGAGAAGATTGTCGCTTTCGACCCCATAGGAGAATTCAGGAAGATTGGTCTTCGCAAGCAGAATACCTCCTGCTTTCTTCATGCGAGCAACGCTGGTCGCGTCAGTCTCGGGCGTTCGTCCCCTGAAGATCGGCGATCCACGTTGGGTTAGCACCTTTGCGGTGTCGATCGAATCCTTCACCGTGAATGGCACACCGTGCAGGGGACCGAGTTCATCTCCCCGTAGTACCGCCGCTTCTGCTTCTTTGGCGGACTCCAGGGCACGATCGGCAATCGTGACGATCGCATTCACCTTTGGGTTGACGGCATCAATGCGATCAAGGTGTGCCTTTATGACTTCGACCGGAGAGATCTCGCGTGTGCGGATTAGTTCAGCCAGCTTCGTTGCGTCCGAATAAATCAATGCAGTACTCATTGGTTGCGCTCCTACCTGCCACTTGGCAGGTCACGAGTATTGAGATTCTACCTGCCACATGATAGATTCATAAATCGGGAAGATTTTCTTCAATTGAATTGCGGGGTGTGATGAAAGAAAACGCTCGCGAAGAGATACTGGCCGCAGCAAAACTTACCGCTCAAGCTCATGGTTATGCAGGGTTGAACTTTCGCGATTTGGCCCAGCAGGTCGGCATCAAAGCGGCCAGTATCTACTATTACTTCCCGAGTAAAGCTGAACTGGCTACGGCGGTGGCGAAGCGCTACTGGGAGGATTCTGCAGCTTATCTTGAATCTCTGCTGCAGAACTCAGCGAAGCCGCTGGACGCACTGCGCCGCTATCCGGAGACCTTTCGCTGGGCACTGGAAAACGATAATCGCATCTGCCTATGCAGCTCGATGTCCGCGCAATTCGATGACCTACCCGACGTAGTGAGAACAGAAGTTCAAGCATTCACCGACGTCAACGTTGCGTGGCTCAAGAAAACGCTTGTAGCCGCTAAGGCTGTAAGCCCGAAAGAGGCAGAGAAGCGAGCGCGTGCCATCTACTCGGGAATCGTGGGGGCTCAACTGATGGCGAGGAGCCGGGCAGACATCGCCCTCTACGACAGCCTGATCGAAAGTTACCGCAAAGCAGGACTGCTTCCCGTTTAAAGGCGGACTCGCATAGACAAACGCGCCAATGTTCGCTGACCTCCACTGGGTGGATTTCCACTTGGATAAGTAGTCGGCTTATCGAACGCGTGCCTTTCGCAGTCGCTTGGCGAATACAGGCCCGTATCGATCATTTAGATTGCCGCTCATCTGACCGTGACCGGGTTCGCAGAACACGCGCTCGCGGGGAATCTCCGACCGGCCGGAAAGCTTCTTGCTAACTGTGAGGACGAGGAGGACTTTTCTCTGAAGAAGCTTCGCCGTGTCTGATATTTCGGGTACAAGTTCGGGTACAGACGTCAGTTCGCACTAATTTCGGCAAGTTACGCTAAACTACTGGTGGAAATGGGTTTAGCTGGTTCGCTAAATACGCTCGATTACGCTTATTTATCATAGACTTACGGTATTCTTGGGAAACTCAAAATCCGTCGGAAGCAATTCCATGGGGGTTCGATTCCCCCTCCCGGCACCATCTCAAATACCAATATCCTCTGGGGATTCAGAGTTTTGCGGCGCTCGTTAGTTAGCTGCGTTCGGGGTGTTTCGGCTTGGCCTCTGCATTCAGGTACGAAATCAGGTACAGTGCGTATCCACTGTATTGTCAATAGCTTGGATTCGTTTGTGGCGGACTTTATTTCTGCTGGTTTTTCCTATTTACGGCAGATTACGGAATGCGCAGCGGACTTGGTTCGATCAAGTCCTCGTCGTGGCAAGAGGTCTTTCACTGCATCGTTCCTTATGAAGCGACGTTTCGCTGCCCAAGTTTCCGTTTTCAGTTATAGTCGCGGACGGAATTATGAAATGAAGATCTGAACCGCGCAGCTGAGACCTGATTAGAGACGTACTTCGCGCCTCAATGCGTTGCATCAGTGATTTGTCGCCAATTGAGAAAGGTCCGCGATGGGTTATTTGTCCGGTAAGCCGGTTATCGGCCAGGTGGACTGGATTTGTAAACACTGGCCAACCTATGAGGACCAATCACGAGATGAGTGACCTCAACACCCTGAGTGTGCAAGATCAATGACTCTCGCACTCGCTATCAGACACGAGAGTCCAATGGCTGCAAATCAACAGATGACCCCTGCCGTTGTCTCAGCACCACTACAAGCAGAACGACAATGATTGCCTGTGACACCAAAGCCATCGCCGCGATCAGCCTTGGGTCCGGGCCATTGACTGGGACTGCAATGTTCAGAGTCACCCAGGCAACCAAAGCAAGACACACCGCCCGAACTGATGGAATTACCGTGGCCGCCAGCAATATCAGGAGCCACAGCACGGGAAAGAGTCCGTACGACGGAAGGAACGGACTCCGCAGCGAGGCCAGAATCAACACCGTCAGCCAGATCAATGGTTGCTCATTGCGGGTTAGCCTTCGCATCCCAAGAATCAACGTAGTGGCAAAGACGATCAGCGTGTAAATCGACCCGACGATCTTCATCGCCTCAAATGATCCATTGGGCAGGCCAAATAGCTTGAGCTTGAACAACAAACCGGGGACGGACAAATTTGTTGCGACACCACCCGGGCGACGGAAGACCGGGAACGCCTCACCGCTCAGCAATCTGGGCAGTTGGTGAAGAAAAGCGCTATAAGGTGCAATGCCCGTGTCCACCAGGGAGAATGCCACTAGTGCAGCGCACATGCCAACAGTCCATGCAACTGCACGCCACTCACGTCGCGCGGCGAGATAGACAATTAACATGCCCGGAAACAACTTGCTGACAGTCGCGAGGGCCAGCAGAGCCCCGCCGGTCCGGTATCGGCCTCTCGAAAAGAGCGTCATTGCCAACATAGCGAATGCGATCACTGCCGCCTGGACATTCTCAATCTGCAGTGTGCCGATCGTAACCTCGGCTCCCAGAACCAGCGGGGAAAGCAGCAGTACGCGGGTTCCGGTGAATGAATCAAACACTCTCGCCACCGCTACCAGCCCGATAAGCACGACTGAACCATAGAGCGCGAACCACAGCATTCGAAAGCGCAGGAATTGTGGCGCCACAATTGCCAGCGCTCGGGGCAACAACAGAAACGGCGGCGGATACTCGTAGGCATCGATGTCGAATGGTCCGATGGTTCGCGCTTTCCGGGGAGCCGCTGGATCTTGCGTTGGGAGTGAATACAGCTTGTATTCGTCATAAATATTGGGCACTGTCGCCGCCGATTGAGCGGCCACAAAGTAGGCCGTCATGCATAGATGACTCGTCGGAAGTCCCACTCCGCGGTGAGGACCTAGGGCGTAGCTCACTGCTGCAGGATTCACAATGAAGACGCACAGCCGCACCAATTGAACGAGCGATAAGATCGCCGATAGAACAAACACGATGCCTAAGGCGGGGAAGACCGCCTTCTTTTCCATCGAAACAATCGGACGGCTGCAGGAGAGCCATGCGATACCTCCGGCAACGCCAATAGAAAGGACCAGAGCAATTCCGCGCGATGCGCCGAGTCCCATGATGCCGGCGAACGCAAAAACTCCAAAGGAGGCGGCAAGCCACACAGCCTGCAAGCCGCACAAGCGACCAGACGATACGAAGCGGACGGATATAGCTTGCATAAACCACCCCGCTGCCACTTAGGATCAAATTGTCTCGGTGCCCGAATTAGATGGTCCGGATGCTACGTTGATCGATCATCAGTGTCAACAGTCAATCGCTTGCTTTCGCTCTGGAGCTTTGGGTAACAAATCCGGCGAACGTACGATCAGTAAGGGAAACGTTCTAGCGTTCACTGATTTCCAGTTGGGGACTTTCCATTTGGATGAAGAGTCGGCTTATCGTCAGCGATTGTCACTGACGATAAGCACGTTTTATCAGGACATATCCGGATCCAACCAGATTTCCGGATAGCCGGTTTTCTCGGCCAAGTGGATTAATTCCGGTTAGGGAGGCACTCGTCAACTGACAAATCTTCACTTATGTCATGTGCCAGTGCGAAACTGTTCGCTTCTAACCGTGCGAGATATAATCTTCGGGATTTATGGCCTATCCGAAGATTCGCGAGTTTCGCGTTCGTGCCGTGCGCGTGCCGATGGCGCAGCCACATAGGACTGCGAGTGGAACAATCTCCGAATCTCCGCTGGTTTTGACCGACATCTTTGCGGACAACGGCACAGTCGGGCACAGCATGATTTTCACGTATGCCGTCGCTGCTTTGAAGCCCACTGCTGATCTGATCAAAAATCTTGAGTCATTCATAAAGGATGAGCCTCTCGCCCCGGCTGAGATCGCGGATAAGTTTGCAAAGCGTTTTCGGCTTCTTGGTCTGCAAGGACTCATTGCCATGGCTGTTGCTGCCATCGATATGGCGCTGTGGGACGCTCTGGCGCGAAGCCACAACACCTCGCTCGTGCGATTGCTCGGCGCTACTGAAAAGCCAATTCCTGCATATGGATCGGTGGGGTACGACGGCGTCGCAGGTTCGGCGCAGGGGGCCGAAGCTTGGGCGAAGCGTGGCTTCAAAGGAGTTAAAGCGAAAATCGGCTATGCAACAGTAGAGGAAGATCTTGAAGTAGTGCGGGCGATGCGGAATGCCACCGGTAGTGAGATGGCAATCATGGTGGACTATAACCAGTCGCTTACGCCACCAGAAGCAGTACGGCGGCTCCGAGTGCTTGATGAGGAAGGGCTCACTTGGGTGGAAGAGCCAGTCTTGGCACATGACTACCAAGGTCATGCGCTGGTAGCACGTGAAATCAAGACCCCGATCCAGTGTGGGGAGAACTGGTGGGGATCGCATGAAATGTGTCAGGCAATCGAAGCGCGCGCTTCAGATTACATGATGCCGGACGTGATGAAAATTGGCGGTGTGACGGGATGGGTTCGTGCTGCGGCCCTCGGAGAGGCTTCCGGCATCCCGCTTTCGAATCATCTCTGGCCCGAGATTAGCGCGCAGCTCATGTGTGCAACCCCAACCGCCCATTTCCTCGAGTACGCAGATTGGTGGAATCTGGTTCTTGCCGAACCGCTGCAGATCGCAGGGGGAATGGCCATTGTCGACGGGGTCGTCGGAACAGGCGTGGTTTGGAACGAGAAAGCAGTGGAACGGTTCGGCGCATAGCGGCACACACGACCGTCGTACGGTCGAAGTTATCCCAAATCCCCCAAACCTCTTCGCTCCAACGTCTCAAAGAAAATAGTTGAAAGTGAAATTCTCGGGAGCGACATCTTTGCTCGAAATTGAGTTCGATGGGAACCGTCGAAAAGAATACGTAGATTTCGGTCTCGTCTGCCCTGCATTTTTCTTTGCAGGGTTAAAGGATCCATCGCTCGCCATCGGAGCGGGATGCGCTACCAGACCTTATCGCTGCTAGCTCCCGTTGGAACGTCGCTTCAAAGCAATATAGCGTGTGGGTCGGTGTCTCGCCGGTGAACTGAGCGAATTCGTGGATCATATGCATCTGGTCGTAATAGCCAAACCGATGCGCAACCTCAGCCCAGGAACCACCGGAACAGCGGGCCATTCCGTCGAGCGCTGCTTCGAACCGCGCGATGCGCGCGAACAGCTTGGGGCTCACGCCAACTCTTTGCAGGAATATTCGTCGAAATTGACGCATACTCAGGCCGGCCCGGCCGGCCATGGCCGAGATCCGTCCGGCCCCGGCGTCGGACAGCATCTGATGGGCCGCCACTGTGACTCCGTCACGGGCGCGTGCTGCGCGAGCGCGCTGAGTGAGAAGTTGGTTGGCGACAGAGATACGCTCTTCGGTGGAACGGCAATCGGCGAGTTGGTCATGGAAGCGCGCAATCATACGACCGAACACCGATTCAGCATCGAAATTTCGATCCGTGAACTCTTGCGCTGGCCGAGCAAAAAGGAGATCGAGTCCATCCGGTTGAAAGAGGATTGCGAAGCAGTCCACTCTTCCTCTCATCTGAAGTTCACCGCGCCGACCGGTCTGCATCCCGATCAGGACGGTGCGTGGCGACAGTATGGGAGTCTTGCCGTTGGAGGGGATGTAGAGGACTGCGTCCGCATCACCAAACTCGAAATCCAGGATCGGCGCGGCTCGGGCGTGAACTGGGTGCACCACTACTGTGTCCACAATGTGCGCGGCGCGATGGCCGTAGTAACGTACATACGGTTCCAAGGCCGGCGCCGGCCGAACCAAACGGATTCCGTGCGGAACAATTACTCCGTTGGCCATCGAGGATGCTCCGCGTCCAAGCTCTTGGTCCCGGGAACTCCCCGGGACGATGAAGTTATACGCCGGGATCACGCGATGCGGCAAGGTCCCGGTCCTCTATGCTAACGGAGAATTGGCTATCTGGAGCATGTTTTTCCGACGTTTGCCAAGCCCTGTCGGAGAGTTGTCCACCGCTCTTTCAGCGCGCAAACCATGCGGCGAAGCGATGCCATGCCGCAGTCGAGCCCAGCGCGGCCTGGATGGGGAGCAGCAGGAATATGGACGTTGCTACAGCTGCCGTAAGCGGGTGAATTCGGTGAGAACTCAAGTAATCCCACGCGACGGCGGATAAGAGAAAGAGGGTAGTCCCCGCAAGCACCGCGAACGGCCCCACAGCAGGTGTCAAAAGCCCTACGTGCCCAAGGAAATGCGTTATCGGTACCCCCATCAGCATGATGTTGGCGAAGAGCATGAGACGCTTGTGGATTTCCTTTCGGCGCCTGTAAGCCAGGGCCATACCGGCCAGTAGCGGAAACTCGAGTAGAGCAACGAAGTTAAAGACAGAAGCGAACTGCGGATCGAGCCTCGCCATTTGATCGCCACTCAGATCGAAGCCGCGACGCACCATCTGCACCGTAACCTCGTAGGACAGCGGAACAAGCAAGCAGAGAAGAACAACGGCAACGATGCCCATGCGGCGATGGAGATCGACGCGCCGAGCGGCAATCAAAGTCGTCTGCAGCAGGAAGAGAAGCAACCAGAGGAAGAACAGGACGCCGTGTACTGTCACCAGCAACGTCATGGGGCCGAGTCGCCGCGAGGGGTCGACGATGGAGGGTGCAAATCCGGCGATGGCGACTACGATCATCACCACGGCCATGGTGAGGAAGTACCAGCGGTCAACGGCATTTCTTCGTCGGATGGCAACTGCGGTGTCAGTAGGTACGGAAGCCATGGCGTCTCCCTTCTTAGTCAGCAACGAACCCTGCTGGGAACTGCTTGCTCGTCGGGTGAGGCAATGATGCCCATAGGGGCCGATAGACTACCGTGCATCAAGGTCCCGGAGGTCGATGTTAGCCAACGGCAGATCAACGAGGATAGTAAAAATCGGCCATGTTATCGTCCTACTCAATCGAGGTTTCGAGGAACATTGTTCGAACGATAGAGATGCGCGAATTTGGGTGCAATGGCCTCGCATCGCAGGTGGAATTGTCTAAGGCTGAATAACAAAACCCTGTTTAAAACGCACGCGGATGCGCTGCGTGTTCTTCCAGTCCTCCAGCGGATTGCCTTCGAGCGCGAGGAAGCTGGCCTCGTAGCCATCGTCGAGAGCACCGATCTTGCGCTCAGGAAAAATTGACTGCGGAGTAGTTTCGGTCCACATCTTCAGCAGCGTGAGATCGTCGAAAACCTTAAGGCCGCGCAGATACTCGATCTCCTTCACTGAAGTATCGGGCGGCATGTCAGTACCGATGGCCAGCTTGACTCCCTCATTGTGGAGCAGCTTTAGGTCGGCCAACTGCGCCTTTAAGACTTGGTCGCGATCCGCAGCCGGGAGAAAGAAAGGAGGCAACATGGGAACCGTTGCACAGGTCGTGTCAACAACCACTCCGCGTTTAGCGGCGAGTTGAGCATCGTCCAAGGTGATCGGGGTAGTGCCCGTCAATGGAATGTGTGCAATCTCGCCGGTCCCCGCTATCAGCGCATTATGAAAATCGGCAGCCGTATTTACATGCACCGAAACCCGCAGACGAGCCGCGTGGGCCTTCTCGACGATTTTGGTAAGCACCCGGGGATCCATGCCTCGGTTCCACGCGTACGCGGGATCGTTCTTACGCTTTTCATATTCGTCTGAATATAGAAGAAACGCCTTGATGAAATCCGGCTTTTGGGCCAGAATGGCAGGCCATTTGCGGTCGAGATCTTCCACCGTATCGACCGGCCCGATAGACGCATTCTGATAGCTCTCCTTTGAGAACCCTGGAAGGTAGATCATGGGAAAGAAGAAGATGTCCTGGAGTTCGGTAGGATGGGCGCCGGTGGCAGTGATCGCTTCCTGAGCCAGCATGGCATCAACGCTGTCGGGCTGATTCAGCGGGATCTGTCTTCGAGTCTCCTCGTTAATGGGAACATTGTTCTGCATCTTGACGTAAAAGACGCCGTCGGCCAGGTAGTGGTGGACCGCGATTCTGTCCAACTCCACACGACCAGTGCCGATGCTGTGATTGTGGGCGTCGGCGAACGGTGGAACGATCCACATCCCGGCGAGATCGAGTGTCTTGTCGATGTGGTCCGGCTTTTGCGAAGTGAACTTTCCGTCCACGCTGTAGAGGGTGCGCGGTTCGAACGAGTGACCGTTGAACCACTTCCCGTTGACAAGGGCCGTGTTCGGCGGCCTCTCTGAAAGTTGTGCCACCTGGCACAGCGCGGTTGAGACTGTAACAAGCGCAAACGCTGCCGAAATCATCAGAAGTCTGAAAGAGCGACGCATGGTTCATCTCCTTTGATCTAGTGGAGAAATCCACCCGACCGTCGCGATTCCCGGCCGGTAGGTATCAGCCACTCTCTGATCCGCCAGAGACTCAGCCTCAATCAATTGACGGAGATTCTTAGGTCACCGTATCAGCCAGGCGGCAAAAGCATGCCATGCAGCGCTCGGCATAACAACCGCAAAGCACAGGTTTTCGACTACGAAGATAGCGAGTGCAATCCAGAGCGAAACCGGGTGGATGCGACGGAACGTAATTCGGTCGTGGACAGCACCCGCAGCGAGAAATATTGCTAACATGAGCGGCGTCAGGAATCCCTTGTCGCGCAAAAAGGCGAAATGACCCGTAAGGTGCGCCACTGGAGACGGCATAAGCGCTCCGGTCACTGCCAGTAGCATGAGACGTTTGTGGATAGCGCTACGATGCCGATAAAAGTACGCAGCCAGAAACAGGACAGCGAACATGAAGACGTCAAGAAGCGGAAAAGCAATCGCGGCAAGTGGGTCGGACCGGACTCCAACATCGCCGCTCAGATCATAGCCGCGACGCCCCATCGCAATGGTTGTCTGATAGCCGAGCAGAACCAGGGCCGCAGCCAGAATGGCGGACCACAAGCCCATGCGCCGATGCACAGCTAGATTTGTGCTTGCCAGAATTGTCTGCGCACCAAACAACAGCAGCCAAGCAAAGAAGACAATACCGTGCACTGCCACCAATGGAGTGATCGGCCCGAGCCGCCTTTCGGGATGCACGATCGAAGGGCCGAATGCCGCCACGCAGAACAAGAAGGCGAATACGCCCATCCATGTGTAGAACCACCCCTCCGTGGCCGGCGACTTAAATGGCTTTGACGTATGAGATATGTCCGGAGCATCCAAGACGATGAAATCTGACCTCTGGCTGCTTTCACTCTTTTGCTCGTTTGCAGTCAGTTGAGCCGGGATCGCCAACGCGGCCATCTGGCTTGCCACAACGACTCTGAACTTCATGCTGTCCTCCTTTTCACCATTCCTGATGGATTGGCCTATCGAAAAATGGGCCTTCGCATCGGAACCGCCCCCTGAATCACCCCCGCCGCAGCGGCAAAGTTCGCAACCGGCGTGGTACTCCCGCTCTTCAAGTCAAGTTCAAGGATTTGGCCTGTCAAGTCATCAAAAGCATAGTTTTTGCCATTGATTTCAACCACTCCACCGATGCCCAGAGTAGTGGAACCGACCATCGTGGCCCGGCCTGTTCTCGGGTCAATTTCGTACATCGCCGGTGCTACAACGATTTCAGCCACTGATAAGGTCACGGGATCAAAGACCCAGGCGTCATACGTCGCGTAGAATTTTCCGCAGGATTCCCAGATGGCCTCGTCGCCAAAATTCAGTGTCCCGTCTTGGTTTTGAGAACCTAGGACAAACGGGCTGGGTGGAATGCCTGAATTTTCCGCAAGCAACTTTGCAGCTCCGTTTACAGGATCCAGGACATATATGCTATTGGCGAAATCGGTCGCATAGATCCTTCCGTTGAAGTCGCCGAGAGAGAACGCCGATGTTGGCCCGCAGGAAGGGCTGGGAGTCACACACGCTCCTAGCCCGGTGGGGCCAATCTGAGTTGGGACGCCGGTTCGTGGGTTGATCGAAACCAGGTTGCCTGCATAGGTCAGAGATAGCAGCGTTCCGAACCATCCGTGAGCCAGGCCGAAATACCCGTCCGGCTCACCAGGGCCAAGTTGCTGAAATGCACCAGTAGTGAGATCCACCATGCCGAATACGCCGCTGCCGTTGAGTCCAGCACTCACTACGTACGTCCGCTGAGCGCTTGCGAATGCCGCAAACAACCCAGTCATTATCAATACAAGGAGTAATTTGGATTTCATGTTGCCTCGTTTCTGCGATCTGAGCAAATGCGTTTTCGAAGTGCGAAGTTTCATGGGCTCCTCCACCTGGCATGAAGCTCGAAGCAAATCCGCAATAGGCTTCGCCATCCAAATCAGGCGTGGCTGTCGCCCACCGCCTCGCCCCAATCGTTTACCGAATACCGAACGCTGTTCTTTCCGCGCCGCGGGTTTTCGAAGTGGAGTCTGGCGCCGGCTGTCACCAATGTCCTGATTTCCGCGTTAGGTTCTTCTTAGGCTTTTGTTAGGCGTGTCCTAGCAATGACTTCCGGTACATTTCGGAATGCCCGCGGCCGAAAAACGCAATACAATTCCCACGGGCCAAGTGTCTTTGGCATTCGCCGAGTACTCTTGGAGATACCCACGTGATCTATCGCTTTGCACATTTCGAAGTCGATGACACAGAGTTTCGGCTCTCGGAACATGGCAAGACATTGCAGGTCGAGCCGAAGGCCTTACGGGTTCTCCTATGCCTGCTGGAGAACCGTAACAGTCTGGTCCGCAAGCAGGAGATCCTCGACACTGTTTGGAAGGACGCCTTCGTAACGGAAAGCACCCTCACGCGGACTATCTCTCTGCTGCGAAAAACCCTTGCCGACGACACGCACGAACCAAGACTTATTGAAACAGTCCCTACTCAAGGCTATCGGTTTAAAGGCACCGTCGAGATCGTTTCGCCATCTCCTGCCCGCTCCCACCAGCCGTTGCCCTTCCGTTTGACTACTCAGAAGCCAAGAGCAGCGCTTGGCGACGACGATTCCGGGCCACAGCCTGTTGAGACCGTTCCGGAACCAGCGCATTTCTCGCTGGCCCACGCCTTGACTCCCTGTCCTGAAGCGGAGGCAGATGCGGAGCCCGTCCTAGCCGAGTCGACGACGCCACACGCAAGCGGCCAATCTTCGGCAGGAGCTAGCCAATCACGCAAATGGTTTCTGCTCGCCGCCTTTTTGGTGATTGCTCTTGCAGCATTGTTGGTTGTCCCGTTGCGTCACCGAAGTGGTCTTACCGAAAAAGACACAGTTGTTCTGGCCAACTTCGTCAACACAACTGGCGATCCTGTCTTCGACGAAACCCTTCGCCAAGGGATCGCGATCCAGCTTGAACAATCACCTTTTTTGACTCTCCTTTCCGAGGACCGCACGCAACACGAACTCCGACTGATGGGCCAGCCAGCCGGCGTCCCGCTTTCGCCGCAACTCGCGCAGGAAGTATGCGTACGGACCGGTAGTTCCGCCGTGTTGAACGGCTCGATTGCCCAGGTGGGCAGTCAATATGTCCTTGGATTCGTGGCGAAAGACTGCCACACGGGATCGATTCTCAATGAGCAACAGGTTCAGGTGGCCAAAAAGGAAGGCGTCTTGACCGCCCTGAGTGAAATGGCCGGCAAGTTCAGGAGCAGTGTAGGAGAATCACTGTCGACGGTCGAGACGCACAACACTCCACTTGAGGAAGCAACAACGCCATCTCTCGAAGCGCTAAAGGCTTACAGCGCTGGGTGGAAAGTGAACCGGACCGAGGGCGAGGGTGCCGCTATACCTCTTTTCAAGCGAGCCGTTGAGATTGATCCCGGCTTCGCAATTGCGTATGCGGCGCTTGGGGTGATGTATGGCTCAACAGGCGAGCCGGATCTTGCCGCGGAGTACACAACAAAAGCATATGAACTGCGCGGCCGAGCCAATGATAACGAGCGTTTTTTCATCACCGCTTACTACGATGGGCGGGTAACCGGAAATCAGGAACGGGCGCGCCAGACCTGCGAAGCCTGGATCAGAGCATATCCAAGGCAAACCGACAGCGACCCATACGGGTTCCTGTCAGGATTCATTTATCCCGTCCTTGGGGAATACGAAAAGGGAGCGGAAGCAGCGGAAAAACTGATCGAACTCAGTCCGGATTCCTCCTTCGCTTATGTCGCTCGCGGCTTCAATCTGATCGCGCTCGATCGTCTGGATGAAGCAGAGCACTCGATTCAGAGTGCATCAAAGCGCGGACTGGAGGCGCCATTCCTGCTGCTGCTGCGGCACGATATTGCGTTCCTTAATGAGGACAAGCCCGCTAGAGAGCGCGTCGTTGAGCAGGCACAGGGGAACTCTGAGGTGGAAGACTGGATGGCCGATCACGAAGCAGCCGCATTAGCATATGCTGGTCAGCTGCAGCGGGCAAACGCGGTGTCTCAGCATGCCATGGGTCTTGATCAACAGGCGGGCCACAAGGAAAGAGCAGCCCTTTTTGAGACGCGCATAGGTCTGCGCGAAGCGCTCTTTGGCAACAGTAAGGCAGCGAAGGATCACGCAAAGCATGCGCTGGAGCTTACGCAAGACCGGGAAGTCAAATACGGGACAGCACTCGCTCTGGCCTCATCCGGAGACTCCTCGCGTGCCGAAGCGTTGGCCACCGATCTCGAGAAGCGCTTCCCCGAAGACACTTCCGTTCGCTACAACTACGTGCCGGTCTTGCGTGCCAGTCTCGCGCTCAACCACGGCGATTCCACGAAAGCGATCGAGCAACTAAAAATCGCAGCGCCTTATGAAACTGGGACGCCGCGCAGCGCCATCAGCGCATTTTTTGGAGCCTTGTATCCGGTCTATGTGCGGGGTGAAGCCTATCTTGCCGCACATCGGGGCGCCGAAGCCGCCGTCGAGTTCGAGAAGATTCTCAAACACCGCGGCGTCGTGATCGGCGATCCAATAGGCGCACTGGCCCATCTTCAACTCGGCAGAGCTTACGCTTTGGCGGGTGACAACAATAGGGCCCGAGCTGCCTATCGGGACTTCCTCAGTCTCTGGAAAGACGCCGATCCCGACATCCCAATCTTTAAGCAGGCTAATGCGGAATACGCGAAGCTAAATTGAGAAACGCTACTCTCCTGTACGACAGAGGGTGTTCCTGAAAGTGCTGGGGATTCCGCCAGCCGGGCCGGGAAGAAGTCCAGTCGATCATTCTCGCTAGGACCAAATCGAAGCTGCAACGCTCTTCACGGCGTTGCTCTTACTTTGCGGCGGCAGTGGACAGTCTTGCACAAAGAACCGCTCTCCGGGCGACAACAACCTCCGGTCGGCCGACAATACGACATCAAACCAGACCTCGTTGCCTCGGCGCAAGAGAGAACTTCACCTGATCCTGTTGGTCTGATTCGATAGCGTTTAGGAAATTTGAGAGCTTCGAGGAGTGAACTACTCAACTGCTATTTAAAGCATACCAAGCTCGACGGATTTTATAACAGTCTGTTTTTAGAATCTTGCTAATGGTAGCGTTTGAATCCGAATCAATCTTCTTGTCTCAACGCCATTCGGCAACACTGTAGTCAACACATAACGATGGCAGCATCGCCGAAATTGAGAGAGGCTGCATCAACCATTGAGGATTTACTTTTCTTCGGAGAACTTTCAGCCGGGCGGTGCTCATGATTCCAGAAGAGAAAAATAAAGGTGTAGCCCGCGCTCTGCGTGCGACATTTGGCGTAACGGAGTTCGAAGACATTCGTAGGATGACCAAAGGTCTCAGTTCGGACCTTATGTTTCGGATCGTCGTAAAAGGATCTCCATTCCTATTGCAGATCATGACGCGTATGGATGAGAGGAGCGACCCGGTGCGCGTCTTCACCTGCATGAAGGCGGCCGCGGAGGCGGATCTGGCTCCTCGTGTCCTGTATTCCAACACTGAACGTGGGATCGCGATCATCGACTGGATCGAAGCCGTGCCCTTTCCGCCGACACAGGCGCTTGTTCAGCTTCCCGCAAGGCTGAAAAGGCTCCACGCACTGCCGCTTTTTCCGAAAGCTTTTAACTACACGACAGCGCACAATTCTTTCATTTGGAGACTTCGCCGGTCGGGCCTGCTGTCGGGTGATGTGATCGAGGAGGTCTTCCACCGCTACCAACAAATCTGCGCCGTTTACCCTCGCCTTGATGCAGATCTGGTGTCGTGCCACATGGCGCTGAAGCCGGAGAACATCCTGTTCGACGGCAGCCGCGAGTGGCTCGTGGGATGGATGGCTGCTTTCGTGAATGACCGCTATTTCGACTTGGCGGTTGTTGCCGACTTCGTGGTCACCAACGACGGGGAAGAACGCACCTATCTTGAGGAATACTTTGATCAACCGCCCGACGACTACCAACTCGCGCGATTCTTCCTGATGCGTCAGGTGCTGCACATGTTGTCCGCCGCAGTTTTCCTATTGCTTGGTTCGGCGGGTGAGCCGATCCGCCAAAATGAGATGACAGTATTCATTTTGCACTCTCAATACACGCTTGGAAAAGGACACGCCT
>Ga0206981_10036_pt2 | contig 29621 bp, 28 predicted proteins | sample Alteio_BWMinCont_17_FD_153312 | JGI IMG/M metagenome (GOLD analysis project Ga0206981, IMG submission 153312) | Enriched cells from forest soil in Barre Woods Harvard Forest LTER site, Petersham, Massachusetts, United States -... | ecosystem: Environmental > Terrestrial > Soil > Temperate forest >... | reverse complement strand
TTTCGCAGATTGGTCGCCGTTGACAAACCGCTCCGTTCCGCGATCGAGTCCATAGGAAGGTCACTCACCTCTAAGAGTCGTTGTGCCAATTGAACGCGCTGGCGCAGTAGCCATCTGTACGGTGTAGTGCCAGTGCCTTCCAGGAACCTCCGAGCAAACGTCCTCGGGCTCATGGCACATCGAGCTGCCAAGTTCTCAATGGTCTGTGGTTCGTCCAAATGCGCCTGAAGCCATTGAATGGTGTCGGCGAATAGGTTCGTACGATCGAGCGAGGGCATGGGCGCCTCAATGAATTGCGCTTGGCCTCCATCTCTCTGTGGCGGAACCACGAGTTGGCGTGCGAGTTGCGTGGCGATTTCCGTCCCGAAATCTTGTCGAACAATATGGAGGCACAAATCGATGCTGGCAGCACTGCCCGCTGAAGTCATAATGTCGCTCTCGGCCACAAATAACACATCTGGGTCGACCGTCACGTTCGGATGAAGACGCGCCAGTTCCTCACAGTCTGACCAGTGAGTGGTGGCCCGCCGACCGTCGAGAAGCCCAGCCCCCGCCAATGCGAATGCGCCACTACAGAGTGAAATGATCCGACTCCCACGTTTGTGAGCTTTTTGCAAAACTTCGAAGATCCCAAACGGCGCTTCATTTAATGGCGAGGTTGGCAGCACAATCACGGTGTCGGCTTTTCGAATTTTCTCGATTCCGTGCTTGACCACTATTTGGAATCCTCCGTCGACCGTCACGGGACCAGGTGAGAGTCCGCAAACGGAGAGGCGATACCAAGGGACCTTGAATGCCGCCGATCGGTCATTGCCGAAAACTTCGCATGCGACTCCGAGTTCGAACGCCCGAACACCGTTGTAAACAACAATTGCGACCGAGCGATTAGCGCCTGCCGAAGTCGCCCCGCCCACACTACGGAGAAGACTCGGATTGGCAGTATCGTCTCGCACAATGACAATCATGCCACTTTCGCAAGGCATCGTCAAGGTTCAAGATATCTGAGTGCCCGAGGAGTCTTTCCTTCGAATAACACCGGACATTGTCCGCGTCAGGGAACCCTTCACAAGTGACGTTGCAAGCCGATTTCACCGGACATCGTCGGTGTTGAAGGAGGCGTCACTGAATTCAAGGGGCAACGCTCTTCGTGGTGCCTTCCTCGTTCTGCTCGCTTGCACTGCCGTCCAATGGTCGGCGGCGCTCGCCAAACCCGCCTTCGCGAGCATCGGGCCGTCGGCGGCGAGTTCATGGCGATTTCTGTTGGGAGCCATAGTCCTGCTCGCCGTCGCGCGACCGAAGTTGTCGACGTTCACTCGTAGACAGTGGCTTAGCGCGATCGCGCTGGGGGCAACGACCGCACTCATGAACCAGTTCTTCTTTCAGGCAATCGCTCGGATTCCTCTCGGGTCGACAACCGCCATTGAGTACCTGGGACCCTTGCTTGTCGCCGCGCTCGCCAGCCGTACGTTACGTCACCTAGGATTTGTCGCTCTAGCGGGACTTGGCGTGATCGCACTGACGCGTCCAGGAGGCGGAATTACGTTCGAGGGAGCGTTGTTCGCCACCCTCGCTGGTGTGAGTTGGGCGGCCTACTCGTTTGCGTCGCATCGCGTGGGTGGCAATTCCAAGGGCTTCGAGGGTCTCGCCGTTGCGATGGGGATCTCGGCGCTGTTAACCCTTCCGTTTGGATTAGGAGCAACGCACGTGGTGGTGGACCATCCCTATCTTTTGGGTCGACTATTGCTCGTCGCGGTCATGGCAACGGTCTTGGGCTACGGCTTTGAAATGCAGGCATTGCGCAATTTGAAGCCTTCCATAGTGAGCGTGCTCTGGGCACTTGAACCAGCAGTGGCGTTTCTATTGGGCTGGATACTCCTGCACGAAAGGGTCGCGGTCTGGGACCTGGTCGGCCTCGCCTGCGTGGTGTTCGCGGGCATCGGCGTGACCTATGACGCCGCCCATGAGGATCTCAGAGCCGACGGACCCAAGAACCCGACTCGACAAGTGAAACTTCGACAGCCTCCTTGTTCGGAGTGGGACTCGAAAAGTGTTCCATGATCTTTCAGATGTCGGAGCGACAACTGGAAACACACCCTTGGTGGAACTCTCAAGAATCTCCCGCGGCCTGCCGGGACGCGTGCTCGCGAAGCTGGAGTCTCGGAACCCGGGCGGAAGTATCAAGGACCGACTGGCGGCGGCTCTCGTTGACTCGCGACGCCAGAACGGCGGCCAATTCGACGACTGGCTTATGGTTGCCCCTCCGCTCGTAGTGAACGACGACGACTGCGACGAGTTGCTGAGCGGTCTGCGTGAGGCCATAGCCGCAGCTGGCGAAGAGCTGCTGGTCCGTCAATGAAGTTTCATCCGAATCGAACTGAAAGCATCGCTGCGGCTCTGGTACTGATCGTCGGGTTGGCAATTATTCCTGCTGAGTCGTGGGCTAAGGGTGCCCCCGTAACGAAGCTCATTACGGGTTCGATAGAAGAGTGTGGCGGAGGTCCAGCCGACACCATGGTGCGCACTTTTGTTGTAACACTGCGAGAGCGTCCTTCTGGTCGCGTGATTGCTATCGACACCATTAAGCCGAGCGTGAAAACGGGATATTACGCGTTCAGAGTTGTACCCGGCACGTACTACCTCGCCACCAACGCCAAAACGTCGCCTCCGCCTCGCGGAAACGTAGCGATACAGGCAACATCGCCTGAAGTGACTGAGTTGCCGATTACAACGACTTGCCCCAGGGCCACGGCATAAGCCCGCTTCAATCTCTGACGACGAGCCCCCAAACCGACTCTCACATCACGCCTCTAATACCGCACTTGCAAAGGGCATCGGCGTACGCAACATGCTGAAACCTGTGCGATGAGCGGCAACGGATAACATGCTTCCGACCTGACCGGAGAGACTGAACCTGGCAGTATCGTCGCGCACGTAGACATTGATGCCACTTTCGCACGGACCCGTCATGGTCCAAGATGTTTGGATGCTTGGAGAACAATTCATTCGAATGACACCGGACAACGTCCATGCAAAGGAGCCGTTCATTGGTCACACTGCAAGCCGATTTCGACGGGATTGTTTGTAAAATGGGGGCGATTGAACAACCAAGAAACAGTTTTGTCGACATGCCCCCCATCGACCTCACTGACTTTGAACGAGACGCCCTCGGCACGCTGATTGCCTTTGGAGCGATTCCGTGTCTTTCGCCCAATTTCGACGCCGAGTGGCAAGCGAACGGCTACATTGACGCAGCGACCGAGTCGCTGGCGCAGTGGGCCCGTGAGCGCGACTTCGCCGAAGCCGAGGTCACCGTCTGCCGTCTCGATGGTCGAACACCGGTGTTAATCGTAACTATTGAAGCGACCGCCCCGGGCAGCGCCACCGCGATGCTCTATGGACACCTCGACAAGCAGCCGCCGCTCGGTGACTGGTCCGATGGGCTCGATCCCTTCCAGCCCGTGCGACTTGGTAACCGCCTTTACGGGCGAGGTGTCGCCGACGATGGCTATTCGATTTTCGCCGCCCTGATGGCCATCGAGGCCCTCGAAACCAACGGTGTTCCACACAGTCGTTGTGTGGTATTGATCGAAGCCTCCGAGGAGAGCGGCAGCCCGGACCTCGACGCCTACCTCGATTTACTGAGCGATCACATGGGTGTGGTCGAACTACTCATCTGTCTCGACTCGGGTGCACTGACTTACGATCGACTCTGGGTAACGACATCTGTGCGCGGCCTCGTCGATGTCGAGGTGACTGTGAAGGTTCTCGACCAAGCTCAGCACAGCGGCGCGGCAAGCGGCGTCGTGCCGTCGTCGTTTCGAATTCTTCGCCAACTAATCGATCGCTTGGAAGACGCCACGACGGGAGACGTGTTGATCAGAGAGATGCAGTGCGAGATCCCTCAGCTGCACGTTGAAGCGGCCCAGGCGGTCGCCGAGGAGTTCGGCGACATCATTGCGCGCGAACTTCCGACTTCGGAGGGGCTCGAGCTCATGGGCGCTTCGCCAGAGGAGCGCATACTGCGCCGCACCTGGTTCCCGACATTGTCAGTAGTAGGAATTGGCGGCGTTCCCGAGCCGGCGAACGCCGGAAACGTGCTTCGCTCGTCGACCACCGCCTTGCTTTCCTTTCGCCTTCCCCCCAGCGTCAATTCGCAACGAGCGGCTGAAGCGGTAACGGCGGCGCTGACTACAAACGTTCCCTCTTTGGCTGTAGTAAGCGTCAAAGCAATCGCCGACGACGGCTGGGTTACTCCCGCACTGCTTCCGTGGTTGCGTGAAGCGCTCGAGACTGCGTCGAAACGTGCCTTCGGCCATGGGCCGGGCTTCGCTGGCGAAGGAGGATCGATTCCGTTCCTCAATTCGCTCGCCCGACGCTACCCTGAGGTCCAAGTCGTTGCCACAGGGGTGCTCGGTCCTCAGTCCAATGCCCACGCCATTGATGAGAGGCTCGAATTGGAGGCAGCGGTTGGCGTGACCAACGCCATTGCAGCGGTGCTCTACGCCTTCGCCACTCAGCAAGAAAACTAACTAAGTTTCAGCCAATTCACACGCATTTCGACGAGGTCAAACTCACAGGACACTGTTACATAGGAATTGCGGTGACGATCCCTTCTAGGTTACTCATGATTCGGACCCCATATCTTCGCAACGACGAGCGCGGCAACAGAGACTGGATCGAGCTTCCGTTCGCGGAGCGCGGTCGTCAGTTCAAAAAGTGACTCCTGTGCCAGCGCGAAGGTGCTCTGGCGGCGGGCTTGACGTCCGATTAAGTCGAGCGTTTCATGTTTGAGGTGTTGGAAGCGATGCTCCTCAATCACTCCAGTTGACGAAATGACTCTTACATATTCGTCAATCGTTTCCACAAGGTCGTCGACGCCAACACCAATGTCAGCTCGGGTAAGTAATACCGGCGGTGCAGGCGTTTGCTCCTGCAGATGAAGCATCGAGCGTAACTCTCTCTGCGTGTTTAGGGCTCCGTCGTGATCAGCTTTGTTTACAACGAACACGTTTCCGATCTCCATCACACCAGCTTTCATCGTCTGCACGGCATCGCCAGTTCCCGGCATGGTCACGAAAACCGTACAATCTGCCGCGTCCGCAATCGCAATCTCGCTTTGTCCAACGCCAACAGTCTCAACGATCACAATGTCCATTCCCATCGCGTCCAAAACTCGAATCGCTGCCGGTGTCGCCTCGGCGATGCCTCCGAGATGCGATCGACTTGCCATAGACCGGATGAATACACCTCGATCGCTGTCAAGCGAACTCATTCGAATTCGATCACCAAGAATTGCTCCACCTGTGAAGGAACTCGAAGGGTCAATGGCCAACACACCGACCGTGCGATCGCTTTCGCGCCAAACGTGTGCCATGCGTTGAACCAACGTGGACTTTCCCGCACCTGGGGGACCAGTAACACCAACGACAGTTGCCTTCCCAGTGTGTTGAAATATTTGCGCCATTAAGGATGCAACCGATGAGTCGTCGTCTTCAATCAATGAGATCATTCGTGCTGCAGCCCGCTGATCACCCTGAAGGAGTCGACTCACTATTTCTTCATTGGTTTTGATGCTTTGTGGAGTCATATTGGATTAGAACTGTCGCCAAATTCACTGAAGAATTGAGAGTCTCTGGCTTCGATGTCCGCGCGGTATTGACCGAGAAGGGACACAGCCGCTTTTGAAAATAATTTGATTCGGACCCGCCGATTGCGGACCAATGCGGTGCGGATTTGATATTGAGATGCACTTATGGCCAAAGGTTGACTCACTCATCGTCGCTTTTTGTCGTCACTCCTTGGAATTCCGAAATATTGATACCAACCGCCACGACTCCCTGGCTTCAATGAAGGGTCGCCGCGATAACCAGCGCTGAAAACTTTGCGAGCCAGCGGGGGTATGGCGTACCGCTCGCCACACGTCTCATGGAGGTACTCCTGGGCGTGATACCAGGAGTCGAAGCTCGCGGTGTCGTCCAGGAGTTCAAATACGCCCATTGGCCAGCCGAGCCCTGTCTTCACCATTGCGTCGATTTCGACTATCCCCGCAACTCCGAGCTCCACCAAGCGAATTGCCTCGGCGATGTACAGGTTTATAAAACGGGTCATAAAGAAACCCGGTGCGTCGTTCACCATTACTGGTTTCTTTTCAATGCTTCTAAGGAAATCAAGAACTCGCTCAACGACGTCATCGTGACTCATGTCGCTTCGCGCCACTTCGACCAACGGCATGATGTTGGCGGGATAAAACCAGTGCGTTCCTACGAGTCGGCCAGGACTCTCGAGTGCGCTGCCGAGTTCAGCGATCATGATGGCAGAGGTTCCACTGGCAAACACTGTTGACGCTGGCACTGCTTTCTCAGCTTCCGCAAGAATCTGCTTCTTAAGGTCGAGGATCTCGGGAACGGATTCAAAAACAAGATCCGCTTCCACGAGTCCTCCTTCAAAATCCAAGGTGGTCCGGAGTCGGTCAAGCATCTCGTCTGCTTGTTCTCGGGTGATCTTGTTACGCTCAACGCTCCGCTCAATTCCATACGGTCCTGATCGAATGAGCGCCGACCCATGATCTAACGACTCCTGACTCCGAGAGATCAGAGTCACTTGAGTTTCTGGATTGCGCAAACACGCAAGCGCAATCCCATGACCCATAAGTCCAGTACCTCCGATGATTGCTACGTTTCTCATGACCACCTCTCTGCTAAATCGTTCCGCGATCTCGAACGTTTTCGCGGATGTATTGAATTGCGTCCTCAGCTGATGAACCCGGACCGAAGATGGCACCGAGACCCTCCTGACGCAGCTGTCGCGCATCGGCATCGGGAATGATGCCACCGACGATTATCAACACGTCTTCGAGACCGGCCGATCGCATGCCTTCCATGAGTTCTTCCATCACTGGCATGTGGCCGCCCGATGAACTGGAGACGCCAATGACATCGACGTCTTCCTGCACGGCGGTATTAATGACATCGTTCGCGATCAGAAAGTTCGTAAACACAACTTCGAAACCCGCGTCTCGAAACTTCCTTGCAAGGTAACGAACTCCGCGATCATGCGCGTCTTGAGTTGGCTTAGTTAGCAGTACTCTCGTTCGCAACGGCATCCGTCATTTCCTTTCTTTAAGACTCGTGTGGCGCACCCCAACCTAAGTTGCGCTTGAATACCCCCATGATTTCGCCGGTCGTGGCGTTAGCACGGGCCGCATCGATTGTCGCCATCATTAGGCGGCTGTCACCCAATTCAGAAACATCTCGTTCGCTGAAATCTTTTGAAGCACTTTCAAGTGCCGTCATTGCCTGCTCATATGCAATAGGGTCCCGGCGCTCACGCAACTCACGAACTCGCTCGATCGCGACACGTTCAACGTCGGGATCGACCGTGAAGATCGGTGGTTCCGGCTCATCATCCACTTTGAAGCAGTTCAGCCCCACTATTCGTCGGCTGCCTGAATCAACTAACTCGCGCCAGCGCTCGGAGGAGTCTTCAACCATCGAGCGAATCCATCCACTTCTCTGTGCGCGTATAAATCCACCTTGAGCTGTAATTTCATTGACAAGGTTCATCGCGGCGAGGCACATTTGGTCGGTGAGCGACTCAACGTAATACGAGCCCGCAAGCGGATCACTCACAGCTGTGATATTGGTCTCCTCTTGAATTACTTGTTGAACACGAAGAGCTAGGGTCGCCGCCTCCTCACTTGGAATTGCTAGGGCTTCGTCATACGAGGAGACTTCCATCGCCTGGGTGCCAGCCAAAGCTGCGCCCAACGCGTGCAAAGTCGTTCGAATGAGATTCACGAGCGGCTGTTGAGCGGTTAAGACTGCACCAGATGTGTGAGTATGAATGCGAACGTTCATCGCTTTTGGATTGGTCACATTGAACCGCTGCCTCATGGTGGAAGCCCAAATTCTGCGCATAGAGCGTATTTTGCAGATCTCTTCGAAAAAGTCATTTGCCTGAGCGAACTGGAATCCGAATCGTGCGAGCACGGCGTCAGGCTCGAGGCCCGCCTTCTGACACGAGCTAACCAACTCAATACCGAACGCAACCATCAAACCAATCTCTTCGACGGCCGTCCCCCCAGCTTCCTCCACGCCGTATCCGAAGAAGTTGGTCGTATTCCACTTGGGCATGTACTTGGTGCAATACGAAATCAATTCGACGGCGAGCTTCAACCCTTGCTCAGGAGGAAATGCGCTCATGCCCACATAAGCCGACTGGTGGTACCAATTCATGGTGTTCCCGCGCAGCTCATGTGGCTCGACGCCTTGGCGTTCTGCGTAAGCAATGTACTGGGCCAACGCAGCCAGGGTTTGGTAGTACGTGATATGAACGACGTTCATTTTCCGAAGATCTAAGCCGTCGAAGAGTCGAGCCATGTCGTCCACCGAATAGACGGCCATTCCGCACTGACCTATTCGCCCCCTGGCAGCAGGGTGATCCGGATCAAGGCCCTCATGAGAAACCAGGTCATAGACCAGGTTGTAGAACTGATTGCCGAAATACCCGACCATCCCCTTCTGTCCCAGGAGATCCATCCGTTGTCTCGTATTTTCGGGTAATCCGTAACCGATTACCGGCTGATTCGCCCAGTTCATCACTTGATATTGCGTTGGAAGATTGCCGCGCGTAAACGGATACGATCCCGGCGCACCTAAGACATCAAAGTCCAGTTGTTCGACATCATGCGGAAAGTAGCAGTTCTTGATCGGCAAGCCAGAGTGACTTTCTGCCTGTGACGATTCCGAACCAGGGATCACGAATCGTTCAACCAGCTCGTCGTAACGCACTTGCCATTCCATCTCAGCTTCGCGCGAGCGAGCCAAGGTATCTTTATCAAACATCGTGCACCTCGTTTTCTGTCATCCGTGTTCCAAGAGCTTCCGAATACGTTGCAGGTGTTCGGGAGTGTCCATCAACAGACTCTGAACTGTTGCTGCATCAATCAAAGAGTCAGCAAATGACTTCGTCGAAGAAAGCAGGGCGCGCTTTGCCTCCACAAATGCAGTGGAAGTGCTCCACTCCGCGAGTTTGGAGGCTGAATCCACGGAATGCTCAATGAGTTCGTCGTCTTCGACCACTCGTTCTGCAACTCCCCATTCGAACGCTTTCGTCGCATCAAGGCGTTCACCGCCAAGCACCAACCTTCTCGCGCGCGACATACCGACTATGCGGGGCAACCACCACGTGCCGCCAAGATCAGGTACGAGGCCGATCCCGACAAAACCTGACATAAAAAGGGCCGACCTGGCTGCGATACAGATGTCGGCGCCGAGCGCCAAATCAAATCCGGCACCAAACGCGATTCCGTTCACCGCTGCCACCACGGGTAAAGGCATTTCTGCCAATCGAAGTGCGAGCGCTGCCCCTGTGAAGTAACCCTCTCTGCGTTCATGAGCGGTCATGTTTTGCCATGAAGTGAGCATTTCCAAGTCGCCGCCGGCACAGAAGGCTCTCCCGGTACCTGTGATTACTAAGGCCTTTACTGCGTCGTCATTCTCTGCGAAATCGAACGCTACATTTAGTGCTCCGATTAAGGATTCGTTCAAAGCATTCAGCTTCTCCGGACGATTCAATCTGAGCAGCATGACACCGGCCATGTTCTCCGTAAACAGAGGCTCATCATTCATTAGTTCAGAAGCCCGTCGCGCAATCTTGCTCGCATCAGCCCTAACTCAGACTCAAGTTGCTCCAGGTCTGTTCGAGTCCGATTAAGCGCTTGTTCGGCTGGCGCATACGCCTCATCGATAGATGCAAATCGCGGCCATGCGCCACGACTTTGAACCCCCGAACGGATACCGTTTTCAACCATCAGGGCAAATTCCGCCGCGGCCTCATCAACAGAGAATTTTTCTGGTTGATACCACTTATGCATCCAGTTACACATTCCAAGAATGCCGAAAACCATTAAACGCACGGAACCGGGACGAAACACACCCTGGTGTTGGCCATCGGAAATTACATTTTCAAATAGGGTCTCGTAGACCCGTTTCCGGTGCGAAATCCTGCGGCGTAACACTTCTGGAAGCTCAGATTCCTCTTGAAAAGCAACCGAGAGCCTATCCCTTTCTGCGGCAACGACACGTATATGGGCGTGTACCATGCGGCGTAAACGTTCGTCTGCCGGCATATTCGAATTTGCGATCGGCGCCACATCCTCTTCTATCTGATCGAAGATCTCTTGGTAGATCTCACAAAGCAGCTCCTCCTTTGACTTGATGTAGTGATACAGGGACGCTCTCTTTAGACCGAATTCCGCAGCAATGTCGTCCAAAGTCGTGGCTCGGTATCCTCTGCGAGCAAAGAGTTCTGCCGCCACTTTGACAAGTGCATCATGCGAGACCGTCCGTTGCGCGGGTGGTGAATTGGTTTGCATCTTCACTTCTTCAGACGCGATCTAATAAGAGCGCCGCACCGAGTCCACTTCCCGCAGGGACAGTGGCTAAACCCAAACGTTCATCGCGTTGCTGTAACGACTTTGCCAGATGAATGACGATGCGAAGTCCAGACATGCCTACGGGATGTCCGAGACTAATACCGCCGCCGTCGACGTTGAGTCGATCTTTGGGCCACTCGGCCATTCGTTGACAGGCCACCATTTGCACCGCAAATCCCTCATTGCACTCAATCAAATCAACCTTGTCCAGAGTCGTTTGCGCACCGTCGAGCGCTGCTTGAGCGGCCAGAACGCAGCTATAACCCATCAGGTGGGGGTCGCATCCCACCATCGCGGTGCTGGGAACGTTAATTCTCGCAAGGGGATCGAGTCGGGCTTCAGCAAGGAATCGGTCATTGCAGATCAATGCCACCGCAGCGCCATCAGTGTTTGCCGAAGCGTTCCCCGCTGTAACTGTTCCGCCTTCTCGAATCGGTCGCAATCTCTCCAACTGTTCAATCGAGATGCTTCGGCGCGGGTTCTCGTCTTCCATAACTACTGGAGAGCCTTTACCTTCCGAAACCGTGATGGGTACCAGTTCTTGTTTGAATCGACCAGCATCACTAGCGGCGATAGCTCGCCGGTGAGAGATCAATGCGTACTCGTCCATTTCCTCTCTTGATACACCGTCCACCTCAGAGTGATGTTCCGCGACGTCAATCATCGTCCAGGGATCACTCCACATTGCAGAGCCGGCGAGCTTGCATTCTTCGAGCGTGTCGATGAATTCTGCATTCCCCATTCGCATGCCCCACCTCGCACCGTGGACCATGTACGGGGGATTACTCATTGACTCCATCCCGACGACGAGAACGGAGTCAACTGAACCCAACGCAATTTGTCGTGTGGCCATTATGAGGGCTGCCATACCGGACACGCATTGCATGTTGATCGTGAACGCCGGAACTGCGTCGGATACGCCGACTCTTTGGCCGACAATACGTGCCGGATTCGACTCGCTCATGTCCTGCAGAACCATCCCACCAATAATTTGATGAACGGTGGAGACGTCAATGTCCAGGCGAGTGAACAAACCCATCGCAACTTGAGAGGCAATCTCGGTGGCCCTCAACGGGCTCAACACACCACCGAACTTTCCCATCGGCGATCGGACGCCGTCTACGAGATAAACATTCTCCACCAGTTTCTCCTCAAATCAGAATTCGAATAATGCGGGTCGGATAATTCGCAAGGAAAACGTTCATCACCGGGCCTACGCAGCTGACGAAAGAAGACCGAAATGAGTCATTCCCTTGAACGCAGCCGTTTGGGCTCTTGCGCATGAAGATCAACCTACTAGTCGAATAATCTACTACATAGTTGAATCGCCAATTATTGGGCCAATTCGCCGGTGAAATCGATTGGCTTTGATGACTCTCGGGTCTATGGACCTTTTCGAATTTGAACCTCTGAAGAATTCATTACCGGAGCCCTGGGCCGGCAAAAGCCCTCCGAATTACTTCGGGGGTTGCGTTTCCACCCGTCGCTACAAGCACCACTCGCTTGCCGCTGATTCGTTCACGAACTTGCCACGCAGCGGCGAACGCCGCCGCACTCGATGGCTCAACCAAGAGGTGCGCGGACTCCGCCATCGAAACCATGGCCGGCAAAATGATTTCCTCAGAAACGATTATCGATTCGTCAACCCATTTCAATACGCAACTCAGAGCAAGATCCGCAGGGACTCGGCACGCTAAACCTTCAGCAACCGTGTCCACGTCATGCTCAACCGGGGCTCTTCGCTCAAAGCTCAACGCCATTGCCGGCGATCCACTCGCTTGAACCGCAACGACTCGAATTGACGGCTGACTAGATTTCGCTGCCAGCCCAGCTCCAGACGCCAGCGATCCGCTGCCCATGGGAACAAAGATCTCATCAACTCCTTCGAGAGCACGCGCTATCTCGAGACCAACGGTGCCAGCACCTTCGATGACGTCCCGACTCTCCCCATCGTCGACGAACAAATATTGATGTTCATCGGCAAATTTCTTGGCTTCATCCTTGGTCGCATCAATGTCCCCGTCAAACGAGTAAATCTTGGCTCCAAGAGCCTCAATCATCTCGCGCTTTACCTGTGTTGCATTGTTAGCGAGAAATATATGAGCTCCAACGCCACATCTTCTGGCCGCGTATGCCACCCCTTGACCGTGATTGCCTGTCGAGGAAGTAACTGCTCCAGAGAGACTGCCGCTGAGCAAAGCGCGTTGAACAGCAGTCAAGGAGCCGCGAGCCTTGAATGATGCGATTGGACCAATACACTCCGCCTTGATCCACACTTCGCAATTCAGCAACCGGGACAGACCCATCGACTTAATGATCGGTGTGTCGATGATTTCCGAAGGCAATTGGGCGTGAGCCGATTCAATACCTTCGAGACTCACGCTTTGACTTAACTCCAGCATGTTCAATAACTCCCTCTTCTCACACGGAGAAACTGTTTGTTCGAATCATTGACTTCAACTTTTGACATCACATGGCTCAATTCGATCGTTCGCAACGCAAAAGGAGAGACGCCTCTTTGCAATCATTCGATTGTCCGAATCGCTACTTTTGTTAGCGGAAAGTGACAGACAACCGAACCGCCACTCACTTCCGAGAACGGCGGTACCTCCGAGGAACACTTCGGAAAGACTGCAATTGGGCATCTCGTATGAAATGGACAGCCCGAGGGAGGTGACAGCGGAGAGGGCATCTCGCTCGCAAGCGGGACCTTGATGCGGTGCCGCAAATGGTCTGTGTCGACGACCGGAACCGCAGTGAGAAGAGCTTTGGTATAAGGATGTGCGGGCTCCGCGAACAGCATGTCTGCCTCACGCAACTCCACAATCTTTCCCAAGTACATGACTGCCACTCGGTCTGAGATTTGACGTACGACGGTCAGGTCATGGGCGATGAACACATAGGTGAGGCCAAATTCCGCTTGTAAGTCGGAGAAGAGATTGACCACTTGAGCCTGAATTGAGACGTCCAAAGCCGATACCGGCTCGTCGGCAACAATGAGTTGGGGCCGCAACGACAAGGCCCGAGCAATACCAACTCGCTGTCGCTGGCCGCCTGAGAATGCATGTGGGTAGCGCGAGTAGTAATCCGGATTGAGCCCCACAACCTCCATCAATTCCTGAACGGTCCGTCTGATTTCACGCTTGGGAAGCGCATTGTGAACTCTTAAGGGTTCCGCAATAATTGAGCCGACCGTCTTTCGAGGATTTAGGGATGCGTAGGGATCCTGAAAGACCATTTGTATCTCGCGACGTACGTGCTTTGACTCCTGACGATCGCTCCCGAGAATGTCCACACCATTGAATTCGAGCGATCCGCCCGTCGGTTCGTGGAGTCGCGTGAGCACTCGAGCCAATGAAGATTTCCCGCAACCCGACTCGCCCACGAGTCCCAAGGTTTCGCCCCCTCCTCACATCGAGATCGATTCCGTCAACGGCTCGCAAAGTGGCGCTCTTTTTCAATCCCCCTTGTCGCACGCTGAAGTATTTGGTCAGCCCTCTTGCCTTCATCAAGATGGTCTCTGCACTCGATTCAATGACATCGCCCGAAGAAGAGGGCATTGAGATTGTGACTGAAGACACGGATGGATCTGACTCTTTGGCGACACCGCCGGCCACGTGGCAGGTGAAGTGGTGGCCCTGGACAGTCCCTTGCAATGGTGGCGGCTCAACTCGGCAGATTGGCATTGCGAATGGGCAGCGCGGGTGGAAGGCACAGCCGGTCGGCAAACGAGCCAACGATGGTGGCTGTCCTCCAATCGTTTCAAGCCGTCTCGGCTTCGGCTGGTCCAATCTGCCCATGGATCGAAGCAGGGCTCGAGTGTAGGGATGCCCAAGTCGCGCAAAGATCTCGTCGCTTTCTCCACTTTCAACCGACTTGCCCGCGTACATCACCATCACGTCATGGCAGTGTTCTGCGACAACTCCAAGGTCATGCGTGATCAGAACGACTGCACTTCCGCACCTTCGTTTCAAATCGTCGATGAGTTCTAGGATCTGCGCCTGCACCGTGACATCTAGCGCTGTTGTCGGCTCATCGGCAATCAGCAGCTCCGGCCCGAGACTCATGGCCATGGCAATCATCGCCCTCTGACGCATTCCACCTGAAAATTGGTGCGGCCATTGACGAGCTCGACTCTCTGGGTCGGCGACGCCGACCGACCGCAGTAACTCAACTGCATTACCCTTCGCCTTCTTATGTCGAACCCATGGCCTAGAGGCATCGACAGTGCCAGATCGATGAGCAATCTCAACTTCCGCAATTTGGTTGCCCACTCGCTGAACAGGATTGAGCCCGGTCAACGAATCCTGAAAGATCATGCCGATGCGCTCGGCCCTATACGCACGCCATTCTTTCTCTGATAAGGCGAGAAGATCGGTGCCCTTGAATAGCACGCGTCCAGATACACGCACATTCCCACGGTCCAAGAGTCCCATGATCGCCAAAAACGTGACGGATTTCCCCGAGCCAGATTCGCCCACCACACCTAATGTCTGTTCCGGCATGACCGTGAATGAGACACCGTCAACGGCACGCACGAATCCTTCATCAGTTGCGAACGTGACTTCGAGATCTTGTACTTCAAGCAGTGGCTTCGTCATAACCACCTTCGATCTCGGCCATAGCTTCTGGCACCTGACTCTTAAGTCGATGAGGCGTTTGCATTGGATCTAGAGCATCTCGAAGCCCGTCACCCACGAAATTCACAGCTAATACTGTCAAGAGAATCGCGATACCCGGAGCAAGCAAGAGCCACGGCGCGGACTGAAAGTAGTCCTGCGCATCGTTGAGCATGTTGCCCCAAGATGGTGTCGGAGGTTGTATTCCGAAACCCAGAAATGAAAGTGAGGATTCGGTCAATATCGCCTGTGCGACACCAAGTGTCATACAGACCAGGATCGGTCCGAACGCATTTGGGAGAATTTGGAGAACAATGATGCGAAGATGAGAGGAACCGATTGAACGAGCGGACTCTACAAACTCCTGCTCCTTCAAGGACATAAATACGCCTCTAACGATTCTTGCTGCGTACATCCAGAAGAACAAACTCAAAATGATGATTATCCCTAAGACGCCACCCGAAAGCAACGTAGAGCCAATAATGAGTACAACCAGCAGAGGAACTGTCAGGAACAAGTCCGTGACTCGCATTAGTAGGTTGTCTATCCAGCGTCCGTAGTAGCCGGCAATGGCGCCTACGAGAGTTCCAATGATTCCCGACGAAAGGGACACTGTCAGCCCCACCAGCAATGAGATCCGACCCGCATACAACAACCGCGAGAACTCATCTCGCCCTAGATTGTCGGTGCCCATCCAATGGGCAAGGCTTGGGCCCTTCAAGAGCTGATGCAGATTTTGCACCTGGTATCCATACGGTGCAATTAGATTCGCGAAACTTACAACTATCACCAGCAAAACTAGAAAAATGAGACTAATCATCGCCAAGCGGTGACTCTTGAACCTCCTCCAAGCGACTTGTCTCCCACTCAGCGACTTGTTGCTCGAGAATTCGGGCTCGTGTTCGGACGTATTCAAAGGAAACACGGACTCAGCTGACATATTGAAACTGCCATCCGACTCTCCAGGCAATTGTGACTCTCTGATGTTCTGGGACATTCCCTCGAGATCAGACATATCTGATTCTCGGATCAAGGAAGGCGTACAAGATGTCCGCAAGAAGATTGAAGAGAATCACGGCGGTGACCGTCACCATAAGCCAAGCCAGGATCTGGGGATAGTCTCCGTTGTTCATGGCGGTGATGAAGTAGGTGCCCATACCGGGCCATTGGAAGACTTGCTCGGTGACGATCAAACCACCCACGAGAACTCCCGCGTCGAGAGCGACCTGCGTCGTCAAAGGGATCATCGAGTTTCTAAGTCCGTGGCGAAAGAGAATTCTCGTCGAACTGAGACCCTTTGACTTCGCGGTTCGGATGTAATCGGTTTTGAGGACGTCAAGCATCGACGAACGCGTGTAACGGCTGTAAACACCAAGTATCTGAACCGCGACGACAAATGCTGGCAATGCCAAGTGTCTTAGGAGACTCGAAAAGCTGAAGGAAGTTGAACCCGGGTCACTCATTCCCGATATATAAAGCAGGGGTCCATTCAAGTGCAAATGTTGAACGAGATAAACGCCAAAGAGAAGTTGGAGGAGGAGACCGAGAAACGCAGTTGGAATTGACAGCCCCAAGAACGCCATCCCCGTCGCCATATTGTCAAATGCCGAGTACTGGCGATAGGCCGAAATCGTCCCCACGGCCATTCCGATGACGAGCGCTATGACTAATGCGGTGCCACCAAGTATCAAAGAATTAACGAGTGCTGTGCCGACTGAGCGGGCAACGGCTTGACCCGATATGAGCGAAGTGCCCCAGTCCCCAACAAAGAAGTGGCGCAGCCAAACGAAATACTGCTCAAGGAGAGGTTTATTCAGGCCTAGTGCCGCTGTCAGACGCTGAGTATTCGCAGCGCTCGATCGCGGATTGAGTGCGAGATACGCAGTTGGATTCACCACGCGATGCACGACAACGAACACAACGCCGCTGGCAATGAGAATCACCGGAATGGAAAACAACAATCGTTTTCCGATCAAGCGGAGCATGACACTCTGTTCTTCTTAGCGGAGCGAGGGAGACGCACCAAAATGGCTATTCTCCTTCTTTTTCGTGGCACAAACGAAACCCAGGACATAGATGGAGGCCCCGTCGATTCTGCATATCGTATACTATAACAATCCGATTTCGCCTGCCTTGGCCTGAACACTCGAGGAGAATGTTCTCGTCGCTGTCGAAGTTTGATCCACTCTCACCATTCGTGTCGGAGGGCGGCTACGGAGTCTTACGATTACTAGATGATTCGGGAGTTATAGGCATACCGTCTGACCATCGCCAGTCGAACTCTGACAAATCCCGACTTGCAGGCAAAAGTGCGTACGATAGACACTATGGCCAGTGATGCTTTATTCGATGCCGGAGACGCCTTACTTCGTCCAGAGCCTTTGAGAGAAGCCGTTTACGCGAGAGTAGCGGCGTTGATAAATAGCGGCTCCTTGGCACCCGGGGCCCGAATTACCGAAGCTTCGGTCAGTCGATCTCTCCGGGTTTCACGGACTCCGGTAAGAGAGGCCCTTCTGCGACTTCATTCAGAGGGAGTCCTCGATTCGACGCTCGCCAAAGGATTCACCGTACGGGCACTGACAATCGAGGAAGCCAGAGAGTTGTTTCCTATCTTATGGAATCTTGAAGCACTAGCAGTTCGTTCGACCAACCACATTGACGCGAAACGAATCGCTCAACTCAAAAAAGTAGCTGAGAAGCGCGAAAATGAAACTGAGCCCATCAAAAGATGGGAGATGGACAATGAATTTCATTCGCTTCTCGTGATGGGATGCGGAAATGAGAGCCTTCTCGGCTTGATAATTCAACTTCGGACCAACCTCTCGAGGTATGAGTTGACGTATGTTCTAAACACCGAGTCCAGAAATATTTCGGATGGTCATCACGACGAGATTCTCAAGTTGATGGAAGAGTCGAATTTCGAAGGCGCCGCCTCACTTCTTAGTGAACATTGGCGTCACGGGATGGAAAGAGTAATTCAACTACTCGAGGAGCGCGAAACCAAGGCTTGAGAGGAAACTAAATCGCAGAACCACCTCTAGGCAAACGAGTATTGAATTTTGGCGGACCCCCGTCAAGGAATGCACGCAATCCCTCCAGGTAATCATCCGATACATATGAATCTTGATAAAGCTTGCTGGTCTCTTCTCCATCGCCAACTGCGCCAAGTGTTATTAATTCCACGATGCGCTTCGTTGCCGAATGTGTCGATGAGGCAAGTGACGCAACTGTCTGTGCCATGACGTCGACCGAATTTTCGAACGCATCTGGTTCATGAATCTCGTGTATGAGTCCCATGGCTGCGGCTTCTCGCGCTGAAACCATTCTTGCGGTCAGTAACAAGTACCTTGCCCAAGAAGGTCCAACTGTGTCCACCAAGCGTTTCGTTGCCGAAAGACTGTAGACAATGCCCAGTTTCGCCGGTGTAATGCCAAATACCGCGGCGGAGGACGCCATACGAAGATCGCACGCCAACGCCAGTTGGCAACCACCTCCCACGCAGAATCCCTCTATAGCAGCAATGGTTGGTATTGCAGATGTCGAGAATCGTTCCGAGGCTTGGAGTACTGCATCACTGTACGCCGTCGCCCTTTCAATGCCTTGACGTTCAGTCGAGAATTCGGTGATGTCTCCTCCGACACTGAAGTCGGCACCAGGACTTCCCCGGACGACGAGAACGCGAATGTTTAAGTCACTAAGTGCCTGGTCAACAATCTTCGAAAGACCAAGCCAAATTTCCAAATTGAATGCATTGCGTTTTTCCGGTCTCGAGATTGTTATTGTCGCGATTCCGTTTGAAATCGAAAGTGTAAGTTCGTCATTCCCAATCATGATGACGCCCTCTCCGTGTGGCTTAGCCCCTGCGCTTCAATATTCATTGGCAACCAGGAGTCACGTCAAAAACCCAATGACTCACACAACCTTTCCTCGTTTCAGTGAAGTGATCTCACTATCTGAATATCCCGACTCACGCAGAATCTCCTCGGTATGTTGCCCGAGGGAGGGAGCATTCTGCACGCCGGAAAGCGAACTTCGGGACAATTTAATTGGAGAGGCGACCGTCCTCACGAGACTTCCGTCATCTTGCAACTGTTTAGTGATCATGCCGCGAAATTGGACCTGGGGGTTTTCCAAAGCCTCCTGAACGGTGTTAATGCGACTCGCGACAATAGACGACTTCGAGAACAGTTCTAACCATTCGTCGGCCGTTCGGGTCAGAAGCACTCTCTCCATTTTGGATTCGAGCTCGTGACGATTCGCGACCCTTCCGGAATTTATTGCGAACTTTGCGTCGTCAATGCCGTCGTTAGTCCCGATGACCTCCACAAAACGAGACCACATTGCATCATTCCCCACGCCAATCATGATTTCACTATCTGCGGTACGAAATGCCCGATAAGGAACGATCGATGGATGGCCGGAACCGTATCGCATCGGTACATCACCCGAGGCCAAGTACCCGGCTGCCACGTAACTAAGCCACGAGATCTGACCATCGAGTAATGAGACGTCGACATACTGTCCCCGCCCAGAGACGTTTCGTTCGTTCAACGCTGCCAGTATTCCGATGGTCGCCCACATCCCGGCTCCAATATCCGCAATCGAAATACCTGCCCTTACGGGTGGCCCATCTTTCTCGCCAGTAATACTCATGAGTCCACTCATGGCCTGAGCGACTGCGTCATAGCCTGGTTCGTTTCGTAAAGGTCCCGTAGCGCCAAAACCACTTATCGATGCGTATATGAGCTTGGGGTTTGACACCGTGAGCGCATCAAAGCCCAGTCCCATTCGATCGATAACTCCGGGCCTGAAGTTTTCAATAAATACATCGCAGTTTTGAGCCAGACGTCGTACGATTACCCTCCCTGATTCGCTCCCGAGGTTGACTGAAATGCTTCTCTTATTTCTGTTCACTGAGACGAAGTAGGCCGCATCATCGCCATAAAAGGGCGGCCCGAAATGGCGACTGTCGTCACCACCGTCAGGTTTCTCGATCTTTATGACATCGGCCCCTAGGTCTCCCAGAATCATCGTGGCGAATGGTCCGGAAAGCAACCGGGTCATATCAACAACGGTTATTCCGGCGAGCGGCGCAACCGTCTTGCCATTGAGATTTGTCGGGGCATCGTTGGATTGCGATTCAGATTCCGACACTGATGCTCTTAACGTATGTATAGGCGTCAATGGCGGCGTCCATCGAGAATTCTCGCCCCAAACCGCTTTCCTTGATTCCTCCGTAGGGCATACCAGGTAATTGCCCGAGTCCCCGATTAATTTGAACCCAGCCCGCCTGCACAGAATGGGCAACTCGCCATGCTCTTGAAACGTCGCGAGTCCAAATGAAAGCCGACAATCCATAGTGGGTATCGTTGGCGAGCGCAATTGCCTCTTGTTCGGAGCGCCAAGGTAACGCGACGAGAACAGGTCCAAAAACCTCCTCCCGAGCAATTCTCCAAGAGGGATCAATCCCGGTCATCACAACTGGATCAACGAAAAAGCCATGACTTCGCTCTCGAGGCGGAACGGCTCCCGTTGCAAATTCTCCACCTTGAATCGCCGATTCCTCAAGAAATTGAACAACACGATCGTATTGACGCACGTTGATAATGCTTCCCATGTCAGTCGATTCGTCCAAAGGGTCACCAACTTTGAGGCCGCGCAGGTGCGACACGACGCGATCCACAAATGAGTCGAAAATGGAATCGTGCACCAGAAGCCTTGATCCAGCAGTGCATGATTGACCTTGGCGAGTAAATCTCATCGCCGAAATAACACCTAGGGCGGTCTCATCCGTATCTGAGTCTTCGAAGACGATTGACGGATTCTTCCCGCCTAGCTCTAGCGAAGTTGGCACAATGCGTTGAGCGCTTTCCCGCATGACTGACTTGCCGACCTCTGTCGACCCAGTAAACGTGACCTTGTCAACCCCCGGATGCGCTATGAGAATCGCTCCACAGTCTTCTCCCCCTCCTGAGAGAACGTTGACAACGCCAGCAGGCATATATTCGGAACAGATCTCTGCTAACGCTAGGGCTCCTAGCGGCGCTTCCATCGCGCACTTCAGGACAATGGTGTTGCCAGTTGACGTTGCCATGCCGATCTTTAAAGCGGTGAGGATCAATGGTGAGTTCCAAGGTATGACCGCCGCTACGACGCCATACGGTTCTCTCACCGTGCACGAGAACACGTCAGGCCCGAGTGGAATCGTCGTGCCTAGACACGATTGGCATCCGGAGGCGAAATACCGCAGAACGTCGACGCTCCATTGCACCTCAGGTCGTGCTTGTGTGCGTATCGCGTTACCCGTTTCCGATGCCACTATGTGCGCTATCGACTCGCGCTGTTTTTCCAGTTCGTCAGCAATCGAATACAAGAGTCGGGCCCGTCGTGAAGGTGTCTCCCTCGACCAGGAATCAAACGCTCGACGTGCAGATGCAACCGCGCGGTCAATATCGTTGCTACCCGCCTTAGGAGCCCTACCCACAATCTCACCTGTGGCTGGATTCTCAACCTGAATCCACTCTTCGGAATCAGCCGAGACCAACTCACCATTGATCAACATGAATCGAGTGGACGTTTGTTCAAGAATCTTTTCTGTCAATGGTCCCTCCTCATCTGGCGAAACTGGAGTACACGCATCGCATATCGTACACGATACTCAAGACCGCCGAGAGGGAGCATCGTCGGTCCTTGATTCAGTGAACCGCTGTCCAACCGATCTAATCGAAGACTTCCGCGACACGATGATCGTGTGATCCTTGCTACCCCATAAAGGGCCGGACCGAGATTCGGAAACTCATTGAACATTGCTTCGCGGGCCCGTTTTGTTTGCCCTTTTGATTTCGTGATGCAAACGATCAAGCGACTAGAACAAGCGGTGACTCCATTCGGCTCCGAATATTTGCAAGTAAACGCGCAGCATCCGAACCGTAAAGCACGCGATGGTCGCAGTTGAGAGTCAAAGTCAGTTCGGCGCGATCGACAATCTCGCCCTCGTGACGTGCGATGGTGTTTCGCAATGATCCAACTCCGACAATTGCGGATTGAGGCGGATTGATTAAAGGGGAGATCGTAGTCATGCCAAACATCCCGAGATTGGATACGGTGAAGGTACCGCCGCTGAGCTCAATTGGCGTCACTTGAGCGGAACGTACTCGATCTGCCAATCGGCGAGTCTCGCGCGAAATGTCAAAAAGGCTCATCGTGTCGGCATCGAAGAGAGTGGGCACAAGTAGCTTCCCTTCAAAGGCCACGGCGAAACCTATGTTTATTCTGCTGTGAAGTTGATAGCCATCGTCTGTATAAGAAGCATTCGCCATGGGCACTTCATGAAGAGCCATCGCGCAAGCTTTAATTATTAGATCATTTAGTGACGGGACGACCTCGCCAACCACGTCACGCCTCAACGCATTACGAAGTTCAACCGCCCGATCAAGATTGACATCAATTTGAACGCCAAATGTTGGGATGGTTGCATTCGATTCGGACATTCGGTCGGCCACGACCTTCTGGAGACGAGTTAGTTTGAGCAAGCGATCGCCCTTTGCAGGAAGTGTTTCTGGTCGCGGATTGGTGTCGCCAGCTAAACGGGACGGTACGGCTTTTGTAAAGTCGACAACATTTGGAAGGGGTTCCAATTCAGCGGCAGCAAGCACGTCTCGAACCGTGACTCTCCCGCGGGGCCCAGAACCACGAACCGTTCCAAGTTTCACACCATGAATTATTGCCAGTCGCCTTGCTTGTGGTGTGGAGAGTGGGTCAGCGACTTGGTGCTCAGCATCATTAATCGCATCGTCCGTCGCGGCTTCAGTGAATAGCACGGACGACGTTTTGACAGTTGTTAGATCAAGAGTGGAAATATTCGGGGTGGCATCCTCTTCCTCAATTGCGGTGCCGCCGACGCCTCCTACGGCGGTCTCGACCTCCACAGAATCTTCAGCTTCTTCGATCCGAGCGAGAACGGATCCGACAATGCATGTTTTTCCTTCGGCTTCTTGAATGTGAATGATACCGTTGCCCTCTCCAGAAAGTGTTACGACAGATTTATCGGTCTCAATCTCAACGAGTTCATCTCCCAACGACACTTTTTCGCCATCCGATACCAACCAACTCACTATTGTGCCCTGCTCCATAGATTCAGTGAAGGCTGGCAGAACGACCTCAAGCACGTGAATATCTCGCATCAAGACTGCCGCCAATTTCAATGAGATCCCATGCGGCTCCAACGATGGTGTCAGAATCGATTCCAAAGTGCCGATACAAGTCCCCGATGTCACCCGACTGTCCGAAGTCGCTCACTCCTAGGCAAGTAATTGGACAATCATTCACTGTTGACAAGAACGAAAGAGTGTGAGGGTGCCCGTCAATGACCGAAATAATTGGTGCCTTCCGGTTAGGGGCGAATAGGAGATCGAGAATGCGATCATCCCCTTGTTGAAGTCCTCGCCGGCATTGAATGGCGCGGAAGATTAGGTCCGGAGAAGTGAGACAAATCACATCCAAGTCAACATTGAATTCTGCAAGTTCCGCGGCCGCCAGCATGACGTTTGGCATCACCGCGCCGAGGCCAACCAATGTGAGGCGAGGAACTGTGTCGGCACGCGAAATCATGTATCCGCCAGCTATCACATCCCGACGACGCTGTTCACGTTCGTCCTCGGCTGACGGAACCCATGCAAGTTCCTGGTCGATGACGCGTGTACTTAGTCGGAGATACGACGACGTGCCCTCCGGGTGGCCTAGTTGACTAAGTGCTCTGAGCAGAATCCACTCGAGATCCTGCCCAAAGGCGGGCTCATAGGCCACACATCCTGGTTGCTGAAGACCAACTGCAGGAGTGATGATGGATTGGTGTGCACCTCCCTCTGGTGCCAGTGTCACGCCTGAAGGTGTGCCAATCAGGATGGATTGTCCTCCGGCATACATTCCGAACGACCATGGCTCGAGTGCGCGATTTACGAACGGGTCATAAAGCGTTCCAATTGGTAGAAGTGCTTGGCCATCGCGAGACCACGTTGCTCCCAGCTCGCCCAACAATCCGACGAGGTTGCCTTCTGCGATGCCGAGTTCGATGTGCTGTCCGGCCTTCGACTCCTTCCATCGAATGAGCTCGTCGCGATCGTCAGCGAACCAATCGGTCGTTTCTTGAATGTTCCAAATTCCCACACGATTGATCCAACCACCAAGATTTGTCGACGAAGCGACATCAGGACTGACTGTGACAATTCGCGATGCGACTTCAGGCGCTGCATGTGAGATGTCAACAAACAGGCGACCTAATGCCTGCTGGGTTGAAGCTTTCCCGGTATGCGTTCTACCTACATCAATTGGTACTGCCGGAATAGCGTGAATCGCGGGCGAATCGATCGCCAAGACTTCAGCCGATTCGCGGCAGAGAGCTTCTTCTTCCGTGCCGACATCGAAACGAGCCCAAGGGTCATTCGAGTCCACCCCGAGATCAAGAGCTAATTCCCTCCACTGCGTCTCCGAAAGAAGAGCCGAATGGTTGGCCGGATGCCCTGCAATAGGCAGGCCCCACCCCTTAATGGTGTACGCAAAAATTGCCGTTGGACGGTCAGGAGTTTCATCCGCCTTTCTGAAGGCGGTAATCAGATCTGAAAGATCGTGCCCTCCGAGATCTCGAATGGCTCGTAACACGTCGGAGTCTTCCAATTGTCCCAAGACCCGTTCAATGGCTCGCTTGTCATTTCCACCTCCTGATAATCCCAGTCGAAGTTCGTTTGGACCACACCGCAAGAGGTGCTGGTATTCCTCATTAGACATTGAGTCAATACGTGATTGCAGCGCGTCACCGCCTGGCTGGGAATAGATTTCTCGCAAGTACCGGCCGTATTTAACACTTACGACATTCCAACCCGCTGCCTCAAACATTTTCCCGATTCTTCCGACGGCGATGTCTGGAACAACTCGATCAAGCGACTGACGATTGACGTCGATAATCCATGTCAAATCCCCAAGCCGTGGCACTTTTGAATCGACTAGGGCCTCCCAGATCGCGCCTTCATCCAGTTCCGCGTCTCCAACGAGGGCCACATGACGACCAGTCCGAGGCACATCAAAGTGGTCGACTAGATATCGCTGGGCAAGGCTTCTCCAAATCGTTGCTGTCGCTCCGATTCCGACGGAACCAGTGGAAAAATCGACTCGATCGGGATCCTTCGTGCGACTGGGATAACTCTGCAATCCGTGAAACGCACGCAATTCGAGCAAATACTTGCGATCCAATTCACCGAGAAGATAGTTAATTGCATGCAACACTGGAGCGGCGTGAGGCTTTACCGAAACTCGATCATCGCCTCGAAGATGGTGGAAATAGAGCGCCGTCATAATACTTACCATTGACGCTGAAGACGCCTGATGACCGCCAACTTTCAATCCCGATTGCGTTCGACGAACGTGATTAGCGTGATGAATAATTGACGTCGCAAGCCACAGGATTCTTCGCTGAATGCTCTCCAACGTTTCTAACTTTGATAGATCAATCGCGAGACTTGATGATTGCTCATTGACCTTTGGCGTCATCGATGCGAGGCGTGGCGTCATGGCGAAATGGTATTGGCGCACGCGTCGCCTAAACAAAGATCATTAGCGACAACGCCAAAACACGCAACAGATTTGATTGATCTTGAGTGATGTTGTAAAAACGTTGCGTGGAAGCCGAACTTGACGTTGACAACACTGACCATGAGATCCTCGCGATTCTTGCGAGAGACGCCCGAAGCACTTACGGCGACATTGGTCGAATAGTGGGACTCTCTGCGCCGGCGGTGAAGCGACGTGTCGACAGATTGGTAGATGGTGGAGTGATTCTCGGTTACACGACCAGACTCGACCATCTCAAATTGGGGCGTCCGCTTGAAGCATTTTGTGAACTTCGGTTCGTAGGTAAAACGAGAGTTGACGCCATCGCAAATATCGCTGACGACATTCCGGAAGTTGAAGAGATTTTCACTATCGCCGGCGATCCCGATGCACTGGCCTGGATGCGCGTCAAGGATGTTCACGACCTAAAACGGGTCATCGACTTGCTTCGAAGCAGTGGAATCGTGACGGGTACAAAAACCCTGATGGTGCTTGGTGTTTCATCACGTCGAAATCATCTCTCGTGACTTTCATGTACCAATTAACTGGTCTGACGAGAACAGATCCTAAGTCTCTTCTGAATATTCGTCTGCCACTTTAAGAGCATCGTCCAAGATTGAAAGCCCTCGCTCGATGTCTTCCGCCGACGTCGTACAGGGAGGTGCGACGTGAGTTCTATTGAAGTGCACGAATGGCCAAAGGCCAAGCTCCTTACATTTTGAAGCGAACTTCACCATCGGTGCATTGTTATCTCCAGATGCGTTATAGGGGACGAGCGGCATGCGGGTGTCACGGTTACGAACCAATTCGAGACACCAGAACATCCCGAGACCGCGAACCTCGCCCACTGAAGGATGACGAGATGCCAATTCGTGAAGTCCGGGTCCAATGACATGGCTGCCCATAGTTCGGGCATTCTCAATAATTCCTTCTTCGCGCATGATGTTGATCGATGCCACAGCTGATGCGCAGGCCAGTGGATGGCCGGAATACGTCAATCCACCTGGGTATGGCTTCGAGGCAAATGTTGCAGCTACTTCATCAGAAAGAACGACGCCACCCAGTGGCACATAGCCCGAATTCACGCCTTTTGCGAAAGTTATGAGATCGGGTTTCACGTCCCATTTGTTCATCGCAAACCATTCGCCACATCTTGCGAAACCCGTCATTACTTCGTCCGCGATAAGGAGAATGTCAAACTCGTCGCAGAGATTACGAACTCCTTCCAGATATCCATCAGGCGGGACGAGAATTCCATTCGTACCCACCACCGGTTCAAGAATCACCGCTGCGATTGAATTGGAGCCTTCTACCATTATGCAGTCGCGGAGATGCGCTAGTGACCGAGTCAACTCCTCTTCAACAGTGTTCGAAAAGAATGCGGATCGGTAGTGATAAGGCCCCCAGAAGTGAACGACGCCTGGCATTCCCGGTTCAGACGACCATCGTCGGGGATCTCCAGTGAGGGTAATCGCCCCAGAGGTCGCACCGTGGTAACTCCGATAGGCAGCAAGTATCTTGTGACGACCGGTGTGCAACCTTGCCATACGAATCGCATTTTCATTCGCTTCCGCACCCCCAATTGTGAAGAAGATTTTGTTCATACCTCGGGGTGCGATTTCTGAAATCAGACGTGCGGCTTCGCTCCTCGCGTCATTTGCAAAAGATGGTTGGACCATGCAGAGTCGCCGTGCTTGGTCAACGATGGCGGCGACCAACTTTGGATGCTGGTAGCCGATGTTCATGTTCACAGCCTGTGAACTGAAATCGAGGTATCCCTTCCCCTCGTAATCCCAAAAATATGATCCGCTTGCAGATGAAATGGGAAGAGGATCTACAAAATCTTGCGCCGACCACGAGTGGAAAACGTGAGTTCGATCGTCCCCCACAATTCGCTGAGCAATGTGACGAGAGAAATGCGAATCAGACAGTTCCATTGGTTCTTCCGTTCTCTATTCGAGGGAGCCCAAAGCATCTACCTACCTGCTGGACAACGATATGTTGACTTGTAATGTTTTGAGTATCGTGTACAATACGCACTTATCTAAACATACGGGGGGAAATGGAATGAGAAAACTCGGTCAAAATCTTCGGGTGGGGACTATCGTCGTCGCAATCTCGATGATTGCTTCTGTGGCATTTTCCAACGCAGGATCGGCAAGTTCATCGAAATCGGATACGAGTCACTCAACGGCCCACGTCTCCGGAACGGTGATAGTTGGTGAAGAGCAATGGCCCACATGTGTCAATCCTCTAACACAATGTGCCGCGAGCACTACGAATTGGTGGGCTGTATTCGAAGAGGTACTTCCTACCGCGTTAACCGTTAATGCCCAGGGTGATTACGTTGCATCCCCACTTATTACGGAAATACCGACAGCGGCCAATGGCGGCGTCAAAACGAATCCACTTCGAATCACGTACCATCTCAATCCTTCGGCAAATTGGACTGACGGGACACCTATCACTTCAGCGGATTTCGCCTTCACTTGGCGCGCAATTCTGAATACTCCCAACGCCTACACGACGTCGGGCTACACGGATATCGCTTCCATTGACACGTCCCAACCCAAGACCGTTGTGATCACATTCAAGAACACATATTCTTCGTGGCAGTCCCTATTCGGTGGTGTATATCAGGGGATTATTGAAGCTCACGCCTTTCCAACTTTGGAGAATTCAGCCAAGCCTGATCTTTCAAACATGATGGCCAACTCAATACCGTTTTCGGGAGGCCCGTGGATCCTTCAATCCTTTAGTCAGACACAAGAAGTTCTGGTGCCGAACACAAATTATTGGGGCAAGATTCCCAACTTGAGTGAGCTCGTGGTCGTTCCCGAGTCAGACCAGTCGACGGAAGTTGCAAGTCTTCTGGCGGGACAAGTCGACGCAATTCAGCCTCAAACTCCAAGTTCGAGTTTGGTAGCTGAAATGAAATCTGCGCCAAACGTCAAGCAAATTGGAGGTGGCGGGCTCTTTGACGAAGCAGTTTGGTTCAATGACAACAAGGCACCATTGAACAATGTTCGCGTTCGTCAGGCATTGCTCTACGCAATCAACGGTAAGGCGGTCATCAACACGGTAATTAAGCCAATTGCATCGGGAGCAACAGTGTTGAATTGCGGTTTGATTTCTTATCCAACAGTCGGCCAGTTCTGCAAGGACAAAGTTTTTGCGAAATATACCTACAACCCCAAGAAATCCTTGGCGCTATTGAAGGCGGCCGGATACAAGTGCACCAACGTCCCACGCCAGCCATGCGCCAAGAATGGCAAACCGCTCAACCTAATTTACTCGACAACTGTTCCTAATACGGTGCGTACATCCGGACAGCAGATCATTGTTCAAGATGCGCACGCCGCCGGGTTCAACATCGAAATTAAGAATTTTCCCGCTTCAATCTTGTTTTCTGATATTGCTCCCAAGGGAAACTTCAACCTAATTGAATACGCCAATGGAGGTACGCCGGCGCCAAGTGACACCCCGTACTTTGGCTGCGCGAACATCCCAACGAAGAAAAATAAATATAGCGGTGGCAACTGGCCGCAATGGTGCAGTCCGCAAGCGAATAGATTGATGCTTCAGAGCGACGCGACTCTGAACCCTGCTCAGCAGGCGGCCGATCTCACGAAGGTATACCAACTTGAGGCTGCGCAAGCTGTATCGGACCCGCTTTACCTCCTGCCGAGTAACGGTGCGTGGCGTACCGACAAAGTGACCGGCCCAGTGAGCCAGTACGTTGAGTCCTTCTTGGGAATGTTGTACAACGCCAACTATTGGTCAGCCGCGCCGTAAGTGTTGGTACCGTGAAGACGAAGATGGAGGTGCTGAGGGGACTCGTGAGATCGAAAGGTGAATGATCGAACGGTTACAACGGTATTAGGACCAATTTCGGCTGAAACTTTGGGCGTAACTCTTCCTCATGAGCATCTCTGTCTTGACTTGTATCGTGATGGATTCGTATC
>Ga0206981_10074_pt1 | contig 29629 bp, 17 predicted proteins | sample Alteio_BWMinCont_17_FD_153312 | JGI IMG/M metagenome (GOLD analysis project Ga0206981, IMG submission 153312) | Enriched cells from forest soil in Barre Woods Harvard Forest LTER site, Petersham, Massachusetts, United States -... | ecosystem: Environmental > Terrestrial > Soil > Temperate forest >... | reverse complement strand
TGCCCAAAGCATCTTTTGAACCGATGTCAGCCATTCCCCATCTGCGCAGATCAAAATAGCGATGCCCTTCAAAACACAGCTCTATCCTTCTTTCATGGCGCACCAGGTTCATCAATGCTGTTCCCGATCCGGTAACATCAGGCATTCCGGCTCTTTCCCTGATCTTGTTCAGGTAGGTTAATGCCTCCGCATTATTGCCCAGTGCAGCTTCTGCTTCGGCATAGTTAAGGTAAATTTCACCCAGCCTGAACACTACCCATTGACAGGAGCTATATGGCTGAATATTGAAATTATAACTCTCGTCAACCATTTTTCGGATCGTATAGCCTGTTTTCGAAGCATTCCATGGTGATAAGGAACTCTCTTTTGAATCAAGCCCTCCCTCATAAAATTGTGCCGTGCGACCCTGGAAAGGTGAGCCGTTATAAAGAATATCGGAATAAAAACGCGGTTACAATTAAATACATTAAAATGGAGTAAAAAGGCAGCATAATGGCTGCCTTTTTTTAATTTGGCTAAAATTAAGATTTAATGGATAGAATTTTTGAGGAAATAAGAAAGCTGGCAGAAATACCTTCTTATTCAAAGCATGACAGATTTGTGCAGGGCATGATCAATGCCATTGACGAAAAGATAGTTGGGCAGGATGAAATGCTTCCTTCTGTAAATAAATTGATTAAAGAACTTGGTTTTTCAAGGGAAACTATTGTTAAGGGGTACAAGGACCTGATCAGTCGCGGCATTGTTGAGGCTAAAAACCGGCTGGGATACTTTGTTGGGAACGGCAACACCGGGCAAACGTTGAATGTGGCCCTTTTAATGTATAACCTTGACACGTTTGAAGAGCAGTTTTACCGAAATTTCAGGCATGAACTGGGCCAACACGTCCAGCTGACCACTTATTTTCATCATGGTAATATCGAAATCTTTGAAACTATCCTTTTGCAGATAAAGGGTAAATACGGGATGTACGTGGTAGCGCCAATTCCGCACCCAAGGACAAAAGAATTGCTGGAAACTATCCCCCGTAATAAATTCCTGATGTTTGACCGCTATGAACAACTGGATGGTGAATTTAACCACATCACCCAGGAATTTGGAGATGCTTCTTATGCCATTTTTTCAAAGCTGGCGCCAAAAATAAAGCAGTATGATGAGTTTGTATTTTATCATTCCCAGAACTCTTTAGATCCTAAAGAGATTGTAGCATCATTTAAAAAGTTCCTCAAGGATTTTGGCGTTAAAGGCCACATTGAGGAAGAATATATACCAGGGTCTGTAGAAAAAGGGAAGGTATATTTTACACTTGATAACTTTGCTTTATGGCAAATAATGCGCGATTGTAAAGCCAAAAAACTAAAGCCGGGTAAAGATCTTGGGGTGTTGTCGCATAATGATGAACCGGCTAAAGAAATAATAGGGATTACCACCTTTTCTTCCGATTTCTCGCAAATGGGGAAAATAGCCGGTGAAGCTGTTTTATCAAAAGAAAAAATACAATTGACTGTTCCTATGATCTTGTTTGACAGGCATACACTTTAGGCATTCGTCATGAATTCCACAATGATAGTTGGCTTTCTTTTTTTTATCATAATCATCGTTTTTACATCGTGGTATAAATCAAAGCAAAGCAAGGTCAGCACGTTAAACGGGCTGTTCCTTGCCAACAGGAGTCTGGGATTTTTGCTGGTAGGCGGGGGGCTGTTGTTTACCAATATCAATACCGCATCAATTATTGGGGAAAACGAGTTGGCCTATACCAATAACATGACGGTTATGGCATGGGGGATAACCTCAGTGCTGGCAATGCTGCTGGTTTCGGAGTTCATCATGCCTTTTTACCTCAGGCTGGGAATTGCTACAACGCCTGATTTCCTTACGGCCAGGTACGGGCAGGGGATTGGGAAAATAGTATCCCTTATATTTCTGGTCAGCTATATCGTTAACTTACTCCCGTCGGTATTATATGGCGGGGCAATAGCTTTTAACGGATTGTTTCATTTTTCGGATGCATGGAAAATGGATTACTGGACAACCATTTGGATCCTGGTATGGATAATAGGTACAATTGGCGGATTGTACTCCATACTCGGCGGACTAAAAGCAATCACCATATTAGATATCTTGCTTGGCGCAGGTTTCTTTTCTGTAGGACTACTGTTGCCGGTTTTTGGCTTAAAGTATTTAGGGCACGGCAGTTTTCTCCAGGGTTTGCATATATTTTTGAACACGCACAAAGAACACCTTAACAGTATTGGCTCATCTGCAGACGCTATTCCGTTTGGTACGTTGTTCACCGGTATGTTATTGGTAAACCTTTATTATTGGGGTACCGAACAATATATTGTGCAGCAGGTGCTTGCTTCAAAAGATCTTAAAACCTCACAAAAAGGCATAGCTGTTGCATGTTTTGGAAAGCTTATTTCCCCTTTGCTTTTAAACGTTCCCGGACTTATTGCAGTACACCTTTTTACCAAATTGCATAATACGGCGGAGGTATTTCCACGGCTTGATAGCCTTGTATCGCCCCCTTTTATTGCGGGCTTTATTGCAGCAGTAGTTTTTGTGGCAGCGCTAACAACTTTTAATGCGGGCCTTAACAGCTCAAGTACTTTGTTTGTGCTGAATATTTATAAACCGTGGCTGGAGAAACGATCACGCCTGATCCCGGAAAAGGCGCTTGTAAGAACAGCTAAAAAATTCGAAATTATTGTTTGCTTAGCGGCTATGTTTATTGCCCCATTTATCATTTTTGTAAAAAACGGTTTTTACACTTATATCCAAACGGTCAACGGGTTTTTTAATGTGCCTATTTTTACTATTATGTTTATGGGTTTTATCACCAAAAAGGTCCCGGCAATAGCGGCAAAAATTGGGTTGGCCTTTTTTATCCTGTGCTATGGCTTAACGCAATTGGTTTTTGACCTGCACATTCATTTTCTTCATATCCTGGCTATTTTGTTTGTATTAACCTGTGGTATTATGTTAATTATCGGGAGGTTATACCCAATGGAGGTTCCTTACACAATAAGGCTGAATAATTTAGTTGATATAAAACCATGGAAAAACCGGCATATTTATACCGGGATCTTATTAATACTGATGATCTTAATGTTTATTTTGTTCTCTCCCCTTGTGTTGTCAAAATAAATTTGCAGGGATAGTAGAAAATTTATAATTTTATAGAATAGAACAGAATAGACTCTATGCTATTAAAAAGCTTTTTCTGTTTCAGCCAATTAATTCATTGAATCTAAATTACAAAAAAATAAAATATGCATATCATTGGTTTGCTTAGATATAAAGCGGGTTTAATTTTATTTTTCATCTGTTCTTTCAGCAACGTTATAGCTCAGGAAAAGGGCGTTACGTTTACCTCATCAGATAAAGCTGTAGAACAAGCATTCAGCTGGGCAAAAGAAATGGCGCTGCATTATAAAGGTAAAGCAGCCGACCCAGTCGGTCCCTGGTATGAATCTGCGCTTCCCCCCAGGGATGCATTTTGTATGCGGGATGTATCCCATCAAAGCATAGGTGCAGAAATATTGGGGCTGAGCAAGGAGAATAAGAATATGTTTAACCTGTTTGCAAGTAATATTTCTGCCTCAAAAAACTGGTGCTCTTATTGGGAAATTAACAAATATGCAAAGCCTGCACCGGAAGACTACAGGAACGATAAAGAGTTTTGGTACAACTTACCGGCAAACTTTGACGTGCTGTACGCTACCTGGCGACTGTATTTGTGGACGGGCGACAGCCGCTATATCAATGACCCTGCTTTTGTTAATTTCCAGGAAAGATCGGTAAAGGGTTATATAGACAGCTGGGTGCTATCGGCCGATTCCATGTTAACAAGGCCGGCTCATCCTAACGCGCCAATTCCTTTTAACGAAAGCGATTCATTTCACCGTTGCCGCGGGTTACCTTCCTACTCCGAAGGCGTGCCTAATTTAAAGACCGGAGCCGACCTTGTGGCTGCGTTATACAGGGGACTGCTCACCTATGCGGCTATCCTGTCAGAAAAAGGACAAAAAAAGGAAGCCGCATTGTATGCTCAAAAGGCGGAGCGGTACCGCCAGCACCTGGAGGTCGATTGGTGGGATGAGAAAGATGCGCTATATTATACCTACTATAGTAACAATAATAAATTCGGCAGGGACGAAGGAGAAACCTTTTTGCTTTGGTTTGATGCTTTAAAAGATAGCACGCGGGTAAAAAAGACTATCGCACACATTGCTTCGAAAACCTGGAATATGGAAAATACGTCTTATCTGCCATTCCTGTTTTATAAGAATGGTTATTGGGATAAGGCGAGAAGCTATATCCTGTATCTTTCAGATCCGGCTACAGCCCGGCGCGGATATCCTGAAGTTTCTTTTGGGGTAATTGAAGGAGTAGTTCAGGGTTTAATGGGCATTACTCCGGATGCATCAAATGGAACAATCAGTACCGTTTATAAATCAAACGGGTCAGGTAATGCCGCAATTAATCATTTACCGCTTCTGCATACCACCATTGATCTGGCTCATTTAAACAAACAACAATCAGTTATTTCTAATACCGGCACACAATCATTTAAATGGAAGGCAATGTTCTATGGTACTTACAAACGGGCCTATGCTAATGGGAATTTGATCGCTGTTAAAAAAGGAACAGACCCGCAACAAAGAAAGACCGCTATTGTGGAAACAACCGTGAAACCCGGTCAGAAAGTAAATATAAAAGTTGAGTATTAATGCTACCGAAAGCCCTATCTGCTACATTTATGAAAGCCTGTAAAAACAAAGTCCTTTTAACTTTATTTATTTTATCTACTCAATTTTCGATCCGGGCGCAGCAAATAGCATTACCCAAACAAACGGACAGGTGGTCCATAGAAAAAGATGGTAGTATTACCTGGAATATTGGCAACAGGCTGCCGCATGCCGATCATATTGAAATGTCGGGCGAAAAAGTTTCTTTGTGGATAGCCTACGCTATTGATAGTTCAGGCGTTTCAAAAATTAGTCGGACTGTAGTTTTCCCGACATTCAGGATGTTGCCAGATGATACCCGGAGCCATATTGCCTACACTTTTAATGACAATGAATTACCGCGAATTTATATCAATAACCGCCTGCTTAGAACCGATATTGCAAAAAACGGAGAAGGCAATGATCTGGTATTCCGGGTTAAAAGCATCAATCAGCATGGCATAATGCGGATGATAGGAGAAGCGGGAACTCCCGCACAAATAAAAATTGAGCGAAGCCTGTTTCCATCAGTTGATAAGCCTTTGGCTATTGAAACATTCAGGTTTACAAATATCACTAATAAACCGGTGACCGTTTCGATGGAAAATTTGAAACGTGAGGTAACTACAGATACTGTAAGGAGTAAGACGGCCCCGCATACAGTTATTATGAAATCAGTTAATGATGGCAGCCGGGCCTTACAACCCGGCGAATCAACAGCTTTTTCTATTTGTTATTTGGCCAGCGACCAACCTTCTTCCTTATTGCCAATTTTCCCAGAAAAAGAAGAACAAGCAAGGGCAAACCGGGTAGCTGAAATTTTAGCGCCTTTACAACTGGAAACACCCGATACTATTTTAAATACCGAATTTGCCTTTGCCAAAATACGCGCAACCGAGAGCATTTATAAAACAAAAAACGGGTACATGCACGGGCCGGGCGGTCTGTCTTATTACGCAGCCATCTGGGCTAATGACCAGGCAGAATATGTTAGTCCGTATTTTGCTTTTTCGGGCGATAGGGTAGGAAACCTGTCGGCCATGAATTGCTACAGGCTGTTTGCCCGTTATATGAACCCGGAATACAAGCCTATCCCAAGTTCGATTGTAGCGGAGGGTGATGCGACTTGGAATGGGGCAGGAGACAGAGGAGACCAGGCAATGATTGCCTATGGTGCATCCAGGTATGCGCTTACCTATGGTAATGCCGATTCGGCAAAAGCCCTGTGGCCATTGATAACCTGGTGCCTTGAATACAGCCGCAGGCACATAAACCAACAAGGAGTTGTAACATCGGATGCCGATGAGCTGGAAGGCAGGTTTCCCGCAGGCAAGGCTAACCTTTCTACTAATTGCTTATATTATGATGCATTGATCTCTGCTGCCTTGCTTGGCAAGCAACTCCGGATCCCCGGTAAACAAATTGATAGTTATACAAAAGAAGCATATCAGCTTAAAACCAATATAGAAAAGTACTTTGGAGCCACGATAGATGGTTATAAAACCTATAGATATTATGAAACCAACTCCGTGTTGCGGGCATGGATCTGTATGCCTTTAGCCATGGGGATCTTTGACCGGAGCAAGGGTACTATTGATGCGCTCTTCTCGTCGCAACTATGGACAGCCGACGGCCTGGCTACGCAGGAAGGCGAGGACACTTTTTGGGATCGTTCAACTTTGTATGCCCTTCGTGGGGTGCTACAAGCCGGTGCTACTGAAACTGCAATGAGCTTTCTGCAATATTATTCGCGCCGCAGGTTGCTGGGCGAACATGTACCTTACCCCGTAGAGGCCTATCCCGAAGGGAATCAAAGACATCTTTCTGCAGAAAGTGGTTTATATTGCCGCATCTTTACCGAAGGCTTGTTTGGAATGCGGCCTACAGGGTTTAACAGTTTTAACTGCACGCCCAGGCTGCCAAATAATTGGAACCGGATGGAATTAAATAATATTCATTCATTTGGGACTATATTTGATCTGAAAATTTCCCGGCAGGCAAATGGAAAAATATTGGTTAATGTTTTAAATGGGAAAAATCAGCATACTTATACCTTTACAAACGGGGAGACAGTTCATGTTCAATTGTAATGATTTCCTGGATCAGGATTTAGCCTATGAATAGAAAGATTTATTATTATTTTTTATTGCTTATACTACTATGCGGTAATGCAAGCTTGCTGCATGCTCAAAAGCTTTCCTTATACCCCTCATTTAATAACCGTAAGCTTTCTCCGGGTAAAACCACTTATTATATCGATCCTGAAAAAGGTAATGATCAAAACAGCGGCACAGCTATTAAAAGCCCATGGCGAACTTTTAACCGGGCCAATCAACTAATATTTTCAGCCGGAGACAAGCTAATGGTCATAGCGCCTGGTTCGTTTCATCAATCACTGGTAATAATGGCCAAAGGGAATAAATCATCGCCAGTTACCATAAATTTTGCACCGGGCAGGTATGATTTTTATCCAGACAGCTCTTATAAAACGTGTTTTAACATCTCTAATACCAATGATACCCCGCTATCCTTAAAAGCCATTGCCTTATATGTTGTTAATTCAAAATATGTTAAGTTGAATGCTCCCGGCGCTAAGATTGTTTTAAGGGGTAAAATGATAGAAACCTGTATTGATAAATGTGAAAATATCAGCATTCATGGCATCAGTTTCGACTATAAGCGACCGACCGTATCTGAATTGAAGGTGGTGAATGTGAACAATCATTATGCTGATCTGCAGGTACACCCGGATTCAAAATACAGCATTAAAGATAGTGCGCTTACGTGGGAAGGGGAAGGCTGGCGTCATCAGCCGGGATGGTACTGGCAGGCGTTTGATCCTGGAACCGGGGTGCTTTCCAGGCAAAGCATAGAGCTGGGCAAAGTTAAGTTTGAGAATAAAGACGGGATGCTGAGAGCCTGGTTTGCACAAAACCCCGGATTTAAAACCGGTTTAATTTACCAGAACCGCGATGTGGTAAGAGATTGCGCCGGGATCTTTATGCAGCGAAGCAAAAATATCTCACTGAAAAATATCCGCATCAATTTTATGCACGGAATGGGCGTGGTGAGCCAATTCTGCGAAAACATCAGCATGGATTCCGTTATCGTTAAACCCGATGAAAAGTCTGGCAGAACCTGTTCCGCTTGGGCCGATATCCTGCATTTTTCAGGCTGCCGGGGTTTGATCGATATAAATAACAGCTTTCTTTCTGCCGCTAATGACGATGCCATAAACGTACACGGCACGCATTTGAAAATTGTAGAGAAACTATCTCCAAGCCAAATAAAAGTACGGTTTATGCATAATCAAACTTATGGTTTTGATGCATTTAAAGCAGGTGACAGTATTGATTTTATCCATGCTAAAAGTCTGTTGGCCTGTGGAAATAATAAAATAGTATCCGCAGAAAAATTGAATGATAAAGAGATCCTTTTAACGCTTCAAAAACCTGCTCCGTTAAACACTGGCAATGATGATGTAGTGGAAAACATCACCTGGACCCCACGGGTATGGATTCACAACACTACCATAACCAGGATTCCTACAAGAGGTATTTTAGTCACTACCCGCCGTAAGGTTGTTATTGAAAATTGTACCTTTCAGCGTACTTGTATGACAGGCGTATTGGTAGAGGATGATGCGGAGAGCTGGTACGAATCGGGCATGGTGAGGGATCTGACCATCCGGAAAAACAATTTTTTTGAATGTGGTGAGCCTGTGATTAGTATCCATCCTGAAAATAAAATAGCTGAAGGCCCTGTTCACAAAAATATCACCATCATTAACAATATGTTTGTGTTACAAGATTCAAAGGTTTTCGGAGCGCAAAGTGCGTCGAATATCATATTTTCGGGGAATGAAATTAAAACAAAGGTAGTTACGGATCTAAACAAGTTGATTGAATTAAAGGATTGCCAAAATGTTACGCTGTCTGATAATAAGATCTTGCTGAAATAACAGCCGCCCTTGCCGGCTGCCAAAATATTTTTATTGATAAACCTATTTATTAACATGAAACTTAAACTAAGTATTTCCCTGGTTGCCTTATTAACTATGCTTTATTTCGGCGCCTTTGCTCAAACAAAAAGCACGAAAAATACAAAAGATGAAGTTGAATATGTTAATCCGCTGATCGGTACAGCTATTACCGGATTTGCCAAAGGTTTGGATGGCGGTGGTACCATGCCTTGCGTAAATGTGCCCTTTGCCATGACTAATTTTGTTGCACAAACCGGTGAGAATAAAATGAGCCGGATGTGCTACCAATACGAGGATAAAACAGTTATTGGCTTTACTGCCACCCATCAGCCAACCGTTTGGATGGGCGACTACGGGTATGTTTCCATTATGCCGCAAACAGGCAAGCTGCGGGTTTTACCGGATGAGCGGATCTTAACCTACGATCATAAGGATGAAACTTCCAAGCCTTATTATTACGCTGTTAAGTTAAACACCGGGAATAACGAAAAAATTAAAGCTGAAATTGCCGGGGCTAATACCTGCGGGATGTTCCGGTTTACCTTTCCTGAAGCCCACGAGGCCCACCTGATCATCCAGGGAATAAATTTAAACCCGCTGCTTGCAGATTCGGCCAATGATTACACCTCGAGGATAAAAAACTTAAAGGGCTATGTTCATATCGATACCATCCATAATGAAATAACCGGGTATAATCCCGACAGGCAATCGGCCCAGCTTGGTCCGGAGCTTAAAAACTTTAAAGGTTATTTTGTGATCAGGTTCAGCAAAAAAATAAGCAGTTATGGTACCTGGGACAAGCAAATCATCAATAAAGGCAGCAAAAACCAGTATGGTACACGCATGGGCGCCTATATCTCATTCAGTACAAGACCCAATGAAGAAATTAAAGTTATCGTAGCCACTTCATTTATCAGCATAGAACAGGCAAAGGCCAACCTTCAAAAGGAAATTACCGGTTGGGATTTTGAAAAAATTGTAAAAGCAACCCGCAATCAATGGCAGCAACAGCTAAAAGTGATAGGCGTAAGCGGGGTAACGGACGAGCAAAAAACCATTTTTTATACAGCGTTGTATCATACGCTGTTATTTCCAAGGCAATTTTCAGAATACGGGAAATATTACAGCGCATTTGATGACAAGGTGCACAATGGAACATCATATAATGATTATTCTATCTGGGATACCTTCAGGGCGTTGCATCCCTTGCTGATCCTTACCCAACCGCAACGGGTAAACGGAATGGTACAATCACTGCTGCAAATGTATAAAGAGGGCGGCTGGATGCCCATGTGGCCTAACCCAACCTATACAAATATAATGATCAGCACGCATGCTGATGCGGTGGTTGCAGATGCTTACGTAAAGGGTTTCCGCGGGTTCGATCTTAACCTGGCATACCAGGCGGTTCATAAAGATGCTTTTACACCACCCGACGGAGATACTTACAAAAGCTGGGGCGACCGTGACAGGTGGACAAGCTTTGAGGCGCGCGGCGGCCTTACCAATTATCATAAACTTGGGTATGTTGCGGTTGATAAAACCAAAGAGTCGGTATCGCGCACAATTGAATACTCCATTGATGATTATTGCGTTGCCCAGATTGCAAAAGGGATGGGTAAGAAAGATGATTACCAAAAAACAATAGGATGGAGCAAAAATTATAAAAACGTGTATAATAAGTCAACCGGCTTTATGGCTCCCCGTAATTCTGACGGCAAATGGGCGTCAAACCCCAATGCTGGCTTTACTGAAGGAACAAAATGGACCTATACCTTTGGCGCTATGCATGATGTAGCGGGAATGATCAGCCTTATGGGCGGCAAGGAAAAATTTGCCGAAAAGCTTACGGAGAACTTTGAAGGCGGGCATTACCGCGCGGATAACGAACCCGGCCACCATTACCTTTACCTGTTTACTTATTGCGGGATGCCCTGGAAAACAGAGGAACTGGTTAGGCAGCATACTTCTTCAGAAAACTTCAGGAATGCGCCGGTTGGTATAAATGGAAATGACGATTGCGGACAAACCTCCGCCTGGTACATTTTTAATACCATGGGTTTTTACCCGGTAAGCCCCGCATCAGGTTCCTATAGCATAGGCGCTCCCCAGTTTTCGAAGATGGTACTAAATCTTGCAAACGGGAAAAAACTTTATATCAATGCGGTGGGCCTGTCTGAAAAAAATAAATATGTAGCGGAGGTAACGTTCAATGGCAAAGTGCTGAAAGATAATTTAATTTCACATAAGCAGATCATTGGTGGCGGTACACTTGTTTTCAAAATGACCGGCAGCCCTCAAAAAATATAAATCACCATTGTTTAAGAAACTATCAATTTCTGGTTGATTCCCGGATAACAAGCCTGGATGGCAACACAAAATGTTCTTCTTCCAGTTTGATATAATTATGCGATAAATACTCAAAAAGCAGCCCAACGGCTTTTTGCCCCATTTCATACGCCGGCTGTAAAATGGTTGTAAGCGGTGGAGCTAAAACCGGAGCAGTGATCTGGTTGGTAAAGCAGACGATCTTTATGTTCTGCGGGATGCGGAGTTTCATTTGATGACAAGCCAGGTAAGCTGAAGTTGCCAGGTGCTCAACTGTTAACAAAAGGCCATCTGGCCCGGCTAACTCCAGGTGATCCCTGATCAGGGTAATATTTTCATCGGTGTACTTATTTGCACAGTAAATTATACCAGGGCTGCCGGTAACAACAGCCTTATCCAGCAATGCTTTCTTGTAGCCTTCCTCCCTCGAAGAAAAGATAGAAACATATCCCTGTACCGTTATCAGCGAGATGTTTTTGCATCCCTGCTCAACCAGGTGGCTTGTGGCAAGGTAAGCGCTGTTAAAGTCGTCAGTTGTAACACTGGCGGCAGGTAGCTGGGCGCAATCCCGGTCAAAAAAAACGATCGGGATGCCCGCCTGTTGCAGCTTGCTGATATGCGCGGTATCGCTGGTATTGCTGGCAACTGATATAAGCACACCATCTACCCGCCCGCTTGTAAATTCATTAAGAATACTTACTTCGCGTTCATAACTATCATGTGTAAGGTAGATCAGGAAGTGATACTTTTCCCTGCCGGCAATACTTTCAATCCCATTAATTACCTGGCTGAAAAAGCTGTCGGCTATTTCCGGGATCACTATGGCAATTGTATTGCTGAGGTGTTTTCTCAGGCTGCTTGCATGCGGGTTAGCAACATAATTTAGCCGGTCGGCAGCCTCTTTGACCCTTGCTTTGGTTTGCTCACTGATATCGTAGCTATCCCTTAATGCCTTAGAGATGGTAGCGGTCGACAAATTCAGCGCTTTGGCCAGCGCTTTCATATTGATCTTTTTACCGTCTGTATTGTCTTCCATTTTTTTATAATAATTCAGGTATGTGGAAATTTAAAAACTCACCCCGTGATAAAGTTAAGCGGTTTTAAACTGGTGAAGCAATATAAAAAAAGGCGTCTGAATAATTTACTGATTTACCCTTTAAATCCTGTTATTTACTTAAACGTTTAAGTAAATAAATGCAGCCATTTTATAAAAAGTAACTTTTTAAATAAGGAAATTTGATACAAAGCCTTAGAGTTATTACCAATTAATCCTTTAATCAAAATCATCATGAGCAAGACCTTAAATACACCGGATCAAAATCCGCTGGCATCTATTGACGAATGGGAGGATGACCTGTTAGTTCGCTATCCCGACGCAGAAGCAATAGCAGCAGGGCGAGATACAGCCGCGTATCGTAACTATGAAGCTACGCTTAAAGATACCGTAAGGGAATTTTATCGTTTACAGCATATCAACCAAACATATGATTTTGTTCTGCAAAAAAAGGAGCAATATTTAAAGTTTGATAAAAAGGAAATGTCGATATGGGATGCGTTTGATTTTTTAAACCAGCTGATTGACGATTCTGACCCTGATACCGACCTTGATCAGTTCCAGCACCTGTTGCAAGCCTCGGAAGCTATCCGGCTTGATGGACGTCCGGACTGGATGGTGCTTACCGGCTTATTCCACGATCTGGGAAAAGTGCTTTGCCTTTTTGGCGAACCGCAATGGGCTGTAGTAGGCGATAGTTACCCGGTAGGGTGTGCTTTCTCTGACAAAATTGTTTTCTCAGAATATTTTGCAGATAACAAAGACCATCACGATCCGCGATACAATACCAAATATGGTGTTTATGAGCCTAATTGCGGTTTAGAAAACGTACACATGACCTGGGGACATGACGAGTATATTTATCATCTGATGAAGCCTTATCTGCCCGAAGAAGCGCTTTATATGCTCCGTTACCATTCGTTTTATCCGCAGCACAGGGAAAACGCTTACAGTCACCTGATGACACCACATGATCATCGCCTGTTTAAGGCGGTAGCGCAGTTTAATCCATACGATCTTTATTCAAAAAGTCCTGTGATACCTGATTGGAACAAACTCCGTCCATATTATGAGGATCTTGTTGCCAAATATTTGCCGGCTACCTTGAAATTTTAAAGTGTTAAAATTATAAGAAAGGTGAGCCAAAAAAACTTTTAACACTTTCCTTTGATCTTTTTATTTGACCCGCGCCGATGCTCCATTCGGCCGGGTGGTATTCCCGGGCAGCCAAAATCTCTGCCCTTTTTCTTTCAATTGTAATCTGCACGAAAATCCGGTTTTGAAATTCTTTGGCCATTTAATAATGAGCAGGCCGAAACTGGTTTTCATTGTCTTTAATGATTAAGAAGTAAAGCAAAATTAATTTTGCAGATCCCCTGTTACAAGCTGTTAATGTTATGCCAGTCAATTAGTTAGTTGCTGTCCGGCAAGTAATAATTATTGAAGAAGTTTATTCATCATGGGTTTATTTATCAGGTAAATAAACTGGTTAATAATAAAATGCAATCGATTGCAAAAAAAATACGGTTTTAGTCTTTTCAGGGATAAAATTAATGAATTAGTTGTCTTTTATTAATTGTCTGCTCTTCATTTGTAATCAAATTATAAACCAGGTACAGACCGTTATTGCCGCCCATTGGCAACGATTGATGTGCTAAAATTAACCAAGCAAAACCATGCATAATTATCACACCTATCCGCCGTAGGTATGCCGTTGCATACACCTACTATTACCCTAAACAGGTAGCCAAACAAATTAACCTTAATCATTAAAGAGAAGCAGTATGAAAAAACTTAAATACTTATTTATAATATTTTTTCTTTTCCCGCTTAGTTTATTAGCCCAGCAAACTAACATTGGCGGAAAAGTAATTGATTTTACCGATGGGACTACACTTCCGGGGGTAAGTGTAAAGATCAAAAATACAACCATAGGTACCGTTACAGACAAAGACGGAAAATTCCAGATCAGCGCCCCGGGCCCCGGTGCATACATACAATTATCATACCTTGGGTATGTAACCCAAGAAATACAGGTTAAAGACCTGAAAGATGGTATAATTGCACTAAAAACCACCAACAAGAGCCTTGAAGAGGTTGTAGTTGTAGGTTATGGAACGCAGAAAAGGGGAAACTTGACCTCCGCGGTTTCAACCGTTAATAACAAGGAGCTTACCGTTACCAAAAACGAAAACGTTTATAACATGTTAACCGGTAAAATACCGGGTCTTGTTATCCAGCAACGAAGCAGCGAGCCGGGTGGTTTTGACGATAAAATTGATTTGCGCGGTTTTGGCCAGCCCCTGATAGTTATTGATGGTGTTCCTGACGGAGACCTTTCACGCCTGGATCCGAATGAAATTGAAAATATTTCGGTTATAAAAGATGCTTCGGCAGCGGTTTACGGGGTTCGCGCGGCTAACGGGGTAATAATAGTTACCACTAAAAAAGGCGGCAAGAACAAGGACGGAAAATTTAATTTCAGCTACACGGTAAATAATGCCTGGCAGCAGTTTCTGAACCTGCCAAATGGTGTTGACGCCCTTGATTACATGATGCTTAAAAATGAGCAGCAAAAACGTGATTTTAACAGTAATTATTTTACGCAATCAGCCCCTGCATTTTCGGCGGCAGATATGAAACCATACCAGGACGGTACGCTTAAAACTTCAAACTGGAGCGACGCGGTTTTTAAAAAGACCGCTTCAGAAATTCAGCATAACTTAAGCATGAACGGCGGAAGCGACAAGGTTGATTACTTTTTTAATTTTGGTTATCAGAAACAGGATGGCGTTTACAAAAGCGGCGATTTAAATTATGATAAATATAATTTTCGTTCAAATGTTACCGTAAGGATAACGGACCGTCTTAGGGCGCAGGCCTTGATATCTGGCAATACCGACACCAAGAATCAGCCAAGCGCGGCATTGTGGACAATATTTAAGTACACCTGGAACCAACTACCTACAGACCAGATCTACGCCAATAATAATCCCGATTATTTGCATGTTGAACCTGATAATGCTAATCCGGTAGGGTTAACCAACTCTAAGTACGGTGGTTTTGGAGTAATTGGAAATAAAAACTTCCAGGGCCAATTGAGTTTGGAGTATGATATCCCGGGTATAAGCGGCTTACAAGCTAAAGGCATGTTTAACTATGGTTATGGTATGAACGATAACCGGTTTGTAACAAACAGCTACAACCTTTATAATTATGATACTCAAAACCAGGTTTATATCCCTACGCTGATAAATTCTCCGTCAAATACAACACGCCAGTTTTTGGAAAGAACAAAAACGTTAGCACAGTTATCATTAAGCTACAACAAATCATTTGGCGGGCATAATATAAGCGCGTTATTACTCTACGAAGAAAGTGATCAGAATGCCGACAATTTTAGCGGATACAAAGAATTGTCATTACCGGTAGATTATCTTTTTGCAGGTAATTCACTCAATCAGTCTGTTGGCCAGGATAACGGTTTTAATAACCTTGGCGAGATTGTAACCAAAGGTATAATTGGAAAGGTTAATTATGATTATAAAGGCAAGTATTTGGCCGGCTTCAGTTTTCGCAGAGATGGTTCAAGTAAGTTTAACCCAAATGTTAGTCAATGGGGTTTTTTCCCTGCGGCATCAGTGGGATGGCGCCTTAGTGAAGAATCATTTGTTAAAAGTTTGATCTCGCCCGATATTTTGAACAACCTTAAGTTACGCGCTACTTATGGTAAAACCGGGGACGACGGCGCTACCCAGTTTCAATATCTTTCAGGCTATAGTTATCCATCAGGAGGGTACTTGTTTAATGGTAGCCAGGTAAACGGCATTTCAGCATTGCCTTATGCTAATCCAAACCTTACCTGGACAACGTCAAAAACGTTGGATGTAGGATTGGATGTTGATATGTGGAGAGGCCTTTTAGGTGTATCTGCCGACTATTATGTAAGAAACCGGACTGGTTTGCCCGCAACAAGGAGCACCGCAATTCCAGGAACTGTGGGGATAAATTTACCGCAGGAAAACTTAAACAGCGACCGCACAAAAGGTGTTGAATTTGTGCTAACGCACCGTAACCGCATTGGCGAGGTTGGTTATAACATCAGCGCCCAAATTTCATCAAATAGAACGATGAATGTTATTGTGCAGCAAACCCGTGCAGGAAACTCATACGATAACTGGAAAAACTCACTGTCAAACCGGTACACCAATATCTGGTGGGGCAAAACTTATGGAGGCCAGTTTCAAAACTACAACCAGATCTACAATTATAAAATTAACACCGGCGGCGGTAATAATAACGTAATCCCAGGCGATTATTACTACCAGGACTGGAACGGTGACGGTGTAATTGATAGTAAAGATGAGCATCCCATCGCCACAAAAAATTTACCACTAATAAATTACGGCGTAACAATTGGTGTTAACTATAAAGGCTTTGACATGAGTATGTTATTGCAGGGTGCAACAGGGGTATATGTACAATATGCCGAGCAATTAGCCGAGCCATTAATGTATGGCCGCAGCGCCCTTACCCAATTTTTAAGCAGGTGGCATACCGCCGATCCTACCGCTGATGTTTTTGATCCCAACACTGTTTTTGTACCGGGCAATTATCCTGCAATGGGTTCACCTATTGCCGAAGGAACAAAAGCTATCCAAAATGCCAGCTACTTAAGGATCAAAACACTTGAGTTTGGTTATACCATCCGTAAAAATTTACTAAAAAAACTGGGTATAGCCAGTTGCAGGGTTTATGTGAACAGTTATAACCTGGCAACCTTTACCGGCTTAAAGGGTGCTGACCCTGAACATCCGGGTATAGAATATAATGCTGACGGATCGCAGAATTTTGACGCTTACCTGGGCGGTTATAAATACCCTGAGAACAGGACATTCAACATTGGTGCTAATATTACCTTTTAAAATATAAATGTGATATGAAAAGATTTAAATATATAATAACAATAACAGCAGGGCTTATTTTAGCTTCCTGCCATAAATTAGCGGTTACTCCTTTAAATATACTTAGTGATAACGCTGTATTTAGCAGCGCAACAGGTGTAACTGCATATTTTGCAAATATTTATTCATCACTACCGATTGAGGATTTTAAGTATGAGCAAAACAATGGTTTTAACCAGGACTGGCAAAATTTTTACCACCCGGGAGCGCTTTGCGGAGAGCTGGTTGGTCCTTACGGGAGTACTTATGACGGCGCCGGAGGCTTTGGCTACTGGCCGTATGATAAGATCCGTACGGTAAACGTATTGATTGAAACTTTACCTAAGTACGCTTCAAGCTTTACCGATGTTCAAAAAAACCAATGGTTGGGCGAGGCCTATTTTTGCAGGGCTTATTTTTATTTTGCTTTAGCCAAACGCTATGGCGGGATCCCCATCATTAAAACAGTTCAGTCTTATCCCGCACCCATTAATGAGCTGCAGGTACATCGCGACAAAGAAGTTGACGTATGGAAATTTATTGAAGATGACCTTGACAAGGCTTACCAGATGATGCCTGAAACAAGTGTGCGCGGCCGGGCTAACCGTTATGTAGCTGCCGCGCTTGAATCAAGAGCTATGCTGTATGCTGCCACCATTGCCAAATATGGATCCGCAAATTTTGTTGCCGGTGATGCAAGGTCTGCTGGTTTTGTAGGCATTGACGCTTCAGAGGCTAATGCATTTTTTCAAAAGGCTATTGATGCGGCCAAACTGCTTGATGGCAAATACAGCCTTTATCAGAAAAGTGCAGATAAAGTAAAAAACTATACTGATGTATTTTTAGACCAGGATAGCCCTGAAAATATCTTTGTTAAAGATTATTCATTACCAAGTAACACAGCCCACAGCTGGGACGCCACAATGTCGCCCCGTTATATGACTGCTGACGGTCTTTCGCGTGCATACCCTACCATGGAGTTTGTTGAGCGTTTTACCAGTCTTTTAATTACTAACGCCGACGGTACCCCAAAACGTTTTACCAATACAGGCGATCTGATGACCGGCCTTGAGCCGCGTTTACTGGCCACCGTGTATTTTCCGGGGGCAACCTTAAGAGGCCTTACATTTGATACTCAAAGGGGCCTTTACGAGCATTTTACAGGCACTGCCGCTGCTGAATTATCCTCAAATCCGCCTAATCAGCAATTCCGGCACCTCTCGGGCAGTACTGACGCTTTGTTTAATGGCAAACGGATAATTGGCTTTACCGGTGTAAGTACGGATGGAGACGATAAAACACGTACCGGTTTTTATGTAAGAAAGTATATTGACTACAACAAAGCACAGGCTGATTGCGGGTTATATAAAAGCACTACAAGCTGGATTGATATGCGTTATGCCGAAGTATTGTTAAACCGTGCCGAAGCCGATGTTGAATTAGGTAATACCAGCGATGCGCTTACCACTATCAACCTGATCCGAACCCGTGCTGGTGCCACTTTAGCTACTCCGGGCGATATCACTGTTGATTACATACGGAACGAACGCTGTATGGAGCTTGCTTTCGAGAAACATTACTGGTGGGATATCCGCCGCTGGAGAATTGCTGACCAGATATTGGATAACACCAGGTATCATGCCCTGCTTCCTTACCTGGTTCTTGATGAGAATAAATATATATTTCTTAGAGAAAATGAGCCTTTCCAAAGGTCGTACACTTTTGAGAAGAAATATTATTATGAGCCGCTACCAGGAGGCGAGTTAAATAAAAATCCAAACTTATATCCAAACAACCCCAATTATTAATTAAAAATAATATATCATGAAGAAAATAATAAACGGATTGTTAATCGCTTTGATTTTAGTTGCCGGTTTCTCCTGCACAAAGGTTGACAACTTGCCAGGCCCCAATGCGGGTTTTAAAGGAAGAATAATTGATAAAACAACATCGGCAAACCTGCTTACCGAAACATCCGGAATGCAGATAAAGCTCGAAGAACTGAGCTGGAGCGCCACACCAGATCCGCAATACATTCCAAGCAAACAGGATGGCACGTTTGAGGATGATAAATTGTTTAAAGGTCACTACCGCGTTACTCCTTACGGTGGTGCATTTTGGCCTGTTGACGGGGTGGAACTTGATATCAACGGAACTACTTCGCATGATTTTGAAGTTACGCCTTATTTAGCTATCAAAAACCTAACCAATAGTTTATCCGGAACTACGCTTACTTTAACCTTTAATATGGTGGCTCCGATTCCTGATGGCTTACCCCAGATTATTGATGTGAAGCCTTTTGTAAACGATACCCAGTTTGTTGGCAGCGGCGCCAACATCAATAACTATAGCGATGTTAACAAAATAACGCTCAATAGTAATTATAGCGATGTAGTTGGTAAAACATATACATTAACCATCCCCAGCCTTAAATCAGGAAGAACCTTTTATGCAAGGGTGGGTGTAAGGGTTAATGATAGTTTTAAACAGTATAACTACTCTGATATAATTGAAGTAAAAGTTCCCTGATTAAATTGATACCTAAACTTAAGGAGAGAGCTCTCTCCTTAAGTTTTTCTTTAACCATTTTTCTCGTTTTTTAATTAGGCGGCATGCCGCCACGTTGTACTTATCTGCCCGTAAAACAAATTTAATATTGTACTAATCATCCATAAAATTATGATGACATTTAAAAGAATATTTACTTACTTATTGCTTTTCCTGGCGGGATCTGTCTTCTCTGTAAAAAGCAGCTTTGCGCAAACAAATCCCTTTATTACCGATATGTACACTGCTGACCCATCAGCACATGTATGGGCCGACGGCCGGTTGTATGTGTATGCATCGCATGATATTGCTCCGGCGCGTGGCTGCGACCTGATGGATCAATACCATGTTTTCTCTACCGACGATATGGTGCATTGGAAAGATCACGGCGAAATACTGCGGGCCAGCCAGGTTCCCTGGGGCAGGCCCGAAGGCGGCTTTATGTGGGCTCCTGATTGTGCTTATAAAAATGGCACCTATTATTTTTATTTCCCCCATCCAAGCGATACCAAATGGAATGACAGCTGGAAAATAGGAGTGGCCACCAGTAAAAGCCCTGCAAGCGGCTTTAAAGTACAAGGATATATAAAAGGCCTTGAATCAATGATTGATCCCTGTGTGTTTGTTGACGATGACGGGCAGGCCTATTTTTATTACGGTGGCGGCGGTACTTGTAAAGGCGGCAGGCTTAAAGATAATATGACGGAGATTGACGGCGAAATGAAAAACATGGAGGGACTTAAAGATTTTCATGAGGCAAGCTGGGTACACAAAAGAAACGGTGTGTATTACCTTTCTTATTCTGATAATCATGACGTGGCAGGCAAGCACAATCAAATGCAATATGCTACAAGCAAAAGTCCGCTGGGCCCCTGGACATACCAGGGCGTATTTATGGATCCTACAGATAGCTTCACTAATCATGGTTCAATTGTGCAGTTTAAAGGGCAATGGTACTCTTTTTATCACACCAGCGCGCGCTCACACCAGGATTGGCTCAGGTCTGTATGTGTTGATAAGCTTTATTACAACGCCGATGGCACTATTCAAAAAGGTGTTCAAACAGGAGGTATTAAAAAGTAAGGTTTTTATTTAACCAATATTAACAGCTAAAATCATGAAAAAACTTAATGCGATATTTTTGATTGCTCTATTTGCATTAACAAACAGCTGTTCAAAAAGTGGCGCAGGCAATTCAACGCCCACTGTTGTTGATAAGCCTAAAACACCCATTGATATAACCCCTTCGCCTGTTGGCGATGTGGTAGGAAAAATAACTGTAGGCTACCAGGGCTGGTTTGCTGCCACTGGTGATGGTTCACCTATTAATGCCTGGTGGCACTGGACACAGGATTGGTCAACGGCGCCATCACCGGGTAATCTCGGTATAAAATCATGGCCTGATGTGCGCGATTATACCAGCACCTATCAAACAGCTTTTGCCAACCTGAACAATGGAAGCCCGGCAAAATTATTTTCTTCATTTACTGATCAAACAGTTGATACCCATTTTCTTTGGATGCAGCAAAACGGAATAGACGCAGCCGCGTTGCAGCGCTTTAACCCAAACGGGCAGGAAGGCCCTGTACGAGATGCCATAACGGCCAAAGTGAAAACAGCTGCCGAGGCTCACGGGGTTAAATTTTATATTATGTATGATGTAAGCGGCTGGACCAATATGCAATCAGAGATCAAGGCCGACTGGACTAACAAAATGTCGGCATATACTGCATCATCTGCCTATGCCAAACAAAATGGTAAGCCGGTGGTGTGTATCTGGGGATTTGGCTTTAGCGATGATAACCATCCATGGCCGGCAGCGGTTTGTTTGGACGTGATCAATTGGTTTAAAGGTAAGGGCTGCTATATTATCGGCGGCGTGCCCACACACTGGCGCAAAGAAGAAAGTGATTCAAGACCCAATTTCCTGGCTGCCTATAACGCCTTTGATATGCTATCGCCCTGGATGATTGGCCGGATTGGCAATGCAAACGATTCAGACAATTTTTACACTACCATTAACCAACCCGACCAGGCCTATTGCAATGCTAACGGAATTGATTATCAGCCCTGTGTTTTACCAGGCGACCTGCAAGAACACCAAAGGGCGCACGGCGATTTTATGTGGCGGCAGTTTTATAATATGAAAAGAACCGGAGCGCAAGGTATTTACATCTCGATGTTTGATGAATATAACGAGGGTAACCAAATCGCCAAAACAGCTGAGACCTCATCTTTTATACCGGCAGGGTCAACATTTGTTCCGCTTGATGAAGATGGTACAGCTTGCTCAGCAGATTATTACCTGCGATTAACCGGTGACGGCGGCAAAATGTTTAAAGGAACAATTGCCTTAACAACAGTACGCCCAACGGTACCAAAACCATAAATTGCTTCCTGCAATATTAGTCTTGAGTCTTGAGTTCTAAGTCAGAAAAAAAATAAAATTTGACTTGGGATTCAAGACTTTCGACTTAAGACTTAACACTAACCCGTTTTTTTAAATAAATATGCCCGGTTCTCACCCCGGGCACACTTGTTACGTAATCTGTAACATCAACTAAATCCCGGATCAAATTCAATTACTCCGGAAGGTCTTATGTCTGAACCATGATTTTACCTGGTTAAAGGAGCATGGGCCAAAGAATCTGTTGTATCCGCACATCGGTTTTATCTCACATAAAAACTGCCTCTTTGCCTGATATCTTCTGATGAGCTGCCCACCATAACTTTAAACTCACCCGGCTCAACAACCTGTTTCATCTGCCGGTTCCAGATCATCAGTTCTCCATGGTTCAGCCTAAACTGCACCTTACCGCTTTCACCCGGTTTTAAGCTGATGCGACTAAACCCCTTTAGTGATTTTACAGGTGTGGTAACACTGGCAATAACATCACGTATATACAGTTGCACCACCTCTGTGCCCTCAACCTTGCCTGTGTTTTTTATAGTAACGCTGATATTAGCCGAACCATTAAGCGGTAAATGCGCGGGTGTAATGGTTAAGTTCGAATACTCAAAACTGGTATAGCTTAACCCATGCCCAAACGGGAACAGGGCAGAAGTGTCCTGATCAACATAAACGTGCCTTGAGGTAGGCTTATGGTTATAATAATAAGGCAATTGCCCAACCGAACGCGGAAAGGTCATGGGCAGTTTTCCCGAGGGATTGATTTTACCCAGCAATACATCGGCAATAGCCAGGCCGCCGGTTTCGCCTAAAAACCATGACTCAACAATGGCGGGGATCTTTTTAGCTACCCAGTTTATACATAATGGCCTGCCGTTAAAAAGCACTACGGCAACGGGCTTGCCTGTTTTTTGAATAGCCTCAATAAGCCGGGTTTGCTTTTGATTAAGCTCCAGATTTGACCTGTCTTTTCCTTCTCCAACCTCGCCTATGTCCTCGCCAAGCACCACTATCGCCACATCTGATTGATTTACCAGGTTAACTGCTTTTTGCAGGCTCCCGTTTTGCTTTTCGGCTGATGTATCAGCAGAATAGCCGGCTTCGTATTCTACTTTCATATCATTGCCTGCTTTTTGTCTTAGCGCATCAACAATGGCTACACCGTTGCCATTTTTATTGGCATAGCCACCCAGGTAAGTGCTGGCCGCCAGCGGGCCAATAACGGCTACTGAATGTACGTTAGCATTAAGCGGTAAAAGCGAGTGGTCATTTTTTAACAGGCTGATGCCCTCTTGTGCCGCTTTTAAAGCCACCTGACGACTTGCATCAGTATGATATACCTTTTTAAGCAATGATTGATCGATGTAGGGGTGATCAAATAAACCCAGCATAAATTTAATTCTTAATACGTCTGATACCGCCCTGTTAAGTTCGCTTACTGCCAGTTGTTTACTTTTTAATGCTTTGATAATAGCATCCGAAAAATCAGCATGCGGAAAATCATAAAATTGCATATCAAGCCCTGCGGTAAGTGTTTGTGCCAGCGCATCGGCAGGGCTGGCCGCTATATGATGACTTGTTAACGACATCTTGATAGCCCCCAAATCAGACAATACAAAGCCTTTAAATCCCCACTCTTTGCGCAATACATCTTTAAGTAACCATTTATTATCAACACAAGGGATCCCGTCGAGTTCGCTGTAAGCAGCCATCATGCCTAATGCGCCTCCTTCTTTAACGGCTTTTTCAAATACATATAAAAATGATGAACGCGCCTCCCGTTCACCCATATTTACGGGGGCTGTATTACTTCCCGCTTCGGGGATCCCATGAACGGCAAAATGCTTAGGTTCAGCAAGTACGGCATCAGGGTTGCTCAGCCTGCTTCCCTGTAACCCTTTTACCATGGCAACACCGTTGGCTGCGGCCAGGTAAGGGTCTTCGCCATAAGTTTCTTCTACTCTTCCCCACCTGGGGTCGCGCGGCAGGCAAAGCACGGGGCCCAATACCATAGCAACTCCATGCGCCCGCATTTCGGTAGCTATTATGCGCCCGGCTTTATGCACCAGCGCGGTATCCCAGGCGCCGGCCAATGCAATAGGCACCGGGAAAGTGGTGCTGCCTAGTCCCTCGTAGCCATGAAGGCCCTCTTCAATAAACAAAACCGGGATGCCCAGCCGCGTGTGTTCTACCGCATAGCGCTGTATCTGGTTAGTAACATCAGCAGTTAAGGGATAAAGGTCATGTACCGACCCAATTCCTTCTGTGCCAATACTTATCCTGGCGCTGTCTGCATACGATGCAGCTTCATGCCCCTGCATATTGGCCACTTCATGCCCCCAATACATATCCAGTTGTCTTATTTTTTCGGTGGTGGTCATTCGGCTTAATAAATCAGCCACCCTTTTTTCAACAGGTAAGGCAGCGTTCTGATAAGGATATTTAATGGTTGCTTTCGGCGTATTAAATGAGCAAAAGGCCATTATTAAAAGAATCATCGGTATAAAGGCGTTCTTTTTATTCAAAAAATTCATAGTATTATAAGGTTTAAATGGCTTTATGTGTTACTGGTTCAGTCGCATTTAAAGTGAACAAACCGGTTAAAATGAATAGTGCAGGATTCATTATTTGTTGTGATTAATAGGGGCAGGTATGTTTACCTGTAATGGTATTTGTTTTCTCAGCATTTTACCGGCGTATCCGGTTAAATACAAGTAATAATCATTGGGGATGTCATCCTCAATAGTTACAAAATTGCTAAGCCCCACCGGAGGGTTCTTTGAGGTTTTAAGTATGGCAGTTCCTTCATCAACCTCATCAAACATGGCTACATACAGCATTGTGGCGCCGCTCTTTATTGCGCCATACAGCTGCTTCCAATAAAATTGACCTTTATTACGCGGGATTTGATTTTGCGGGCTCCGCGGGTTCATGTTATGCCAGCTAAAGCCCGGGAAAACGGTTGGCACATAGTCAACCTTGTTTGCTTTACACCAGGCAATATCATCAACTATGCGGCTTTGAAACTGCGGGTACGATGTTTCATTAAACCGGCCTACAAACCAGGGATGTATAATATCAACTTTACGCAAAATATCGTGCAGATGCGGGTCTTTTTCGGTATCATTCCCAAAATCGCGCCAATAGGTAGGTACCCCCAGCAAAATTGAACAGCCGCCGTACACCGGGTCGTTCTTTAAAAAATCAATTATCCTTTCTATTTCCGGCAAGCCGTATCGCCTTCCGTCCGAAAAGCCCACGCCCCATACAGCAACCAGTGGTTTACCGTTATGATACAAGTAGGTTTGCTTGTTGCCTTGCCGGGTTAACTTTAAACTGTCAACCAGGTGCTTAAAATCATTGATCACTAAAGTATCTCCACCTGCCCTCATTCCCGACAAGTCATACATCAGCGCCAATGCCCTGTGATATTTTTGCGATGATCTTAATGCGTTACCTAACACCACGTCATTATGGTTCCGGCCCGGGCCTCTCTGTACATCAGCAATAAAGCGCTGTACAAATACACCGTCAATACCATATTGCTGCATCCACCTAAAGTGCGTATCGGTTGATGATGCATCATGCGAGCTGTACAGATAGGCATCGCTGCCATCGGCGTGTTTAAAAGGAGTTTTATAGGTTTTTGCATATTCACTTACATCGGGCCACAGGTCAATATTAGTGCTGCCCGGCTCAAATTTCCCATGCGAGTTATAATGGTTCCAGCCACGGCCTGCACCATCGCCAGGTGCGTTGAACCAGCCCTGGTAACCTGCCATAACCAAGCCTTTATAGCTTTTAAATGCAGATGTTTTACTATGCAGCAACTGGCTGTAACTTGCCGCGCATAGCAATAGCAACAGCGCGGTTAATAGTTGTTTTCTCATTCCGATAAAATTTTAATGCTGATAAATTAAATACCCCAGTTTTTATTTGGTTTAGGCCCCATTTGCAGTTCAAGCAAGCCACCCGAAATAAGCTGTTCATGCGTAAACCAGGGTTTATTTAATACTTTGCCATTAAATTTGGCGCTTTGGATATATTTATTGATCACTGAGCAATTATTGGCCACCAGCTTAAACTGCTTGCCACCAGGCAGGTTTACAGTTACCTTACTAAATACAGGGCTGCCAATAGTATAAACCGGCTTGCCGGGTGTAATAGGGTAAAAGCCCATTGAAGAGAACACCACAAAAGCCGACATGCCCCCGCCATCTTCATCACCAGGGATGCCAAATATGTTATCCTTATACCATACATCCAGCAAAAAGCGAACACGTTTTTGCGTTTTCCATGGTGCACCAGTGTAATTGTACAGGTAGGGGATATGAAAACTTGGCTCGTTACCCATCGAATATTGCCCTACTAAGCCTGTTGCATCGGGAAATTTAGCCCAGAATTCATATTTGCTACGGCCCAGGTCTTCGCGAAACAAACGATCGAGCTTTGCCTCAAAATCGCTGCTTCCGCCCATTAAATTGATCAGCCCGTTAATATCATGCTGCACCTGCCACAGGTAGGTCCACCCGTTATTTTCATCATAGTAATCCCGGCCACCCATGCCGCCATCAAATTTAGGGTCGATGTTGATCCAGTTGCCAGCCGAATCTTTTGGGATGAACATTTTTACATCATTATTCCACAAGTTTTTATAATTGGATGCCCGTTTACCAAATAATTCCTGGTCGCCTGGCTTTTTTAATTCCTGCGCCAACTGGCCAACTGCCCAATCATCATAACTGCCGCCAAGCGTTACGGCAACAGCCTGTCTTTTCTCAAATGAGTGCACCAGGCTCCCCGTTTCTTTTTCGCCTTTAGCAAGAGCGGGGAAATAACCTTTGGTGTGATAAAAATCATCAAGCGTACACTTGGGGCCATTTTCCCAGGGCAGCATGGTGGCTTCGTTGGCATTTTTAACAATGCCCTCATAAGCCTTTTCTACATCAAAACCACGGATCCCCTTGCGGTAATCATCCAAAAACATAATGGTGGAATGAAAACCATTCATACACGGGTTATCGCCAAACAAAACCGGGAATGTAGGCATCCAGCCGCTTTGCTGGTACATATTTACGTACGAGTTTAACATATCGGCCTCCATTGCCGGGTTCAAAATTGCCCTTAACGGATGCAGTGCCAGGTAAGTGTCCCAAACCCAGTCATCCACATAAAATGGCCTGGTAGTGGCATGTATTTTCTTATCATAACCACTGTAATACTGGCCGTCTTCAGTAATGTTTACCATGCGCTCATTACAGCGGTACAATGCGGTATAAAAAGAGCGCCTTTGTGCTTCGGTACCACCTTCTACCTGGATCTGGTTAACCACCTTAGCCCATGCGCTTTTACCTGCCTGCACTAAGCCGGAGAACTTTGTACCGGTAAACTCCCCTTTAAAATTGTTTTGCGCTTGTTGCAAACTTATATAGGATATGGCATACTTAAATTCAATAGTGTCTGGTGTCGCGCCCGAAAAGGTGATCCATGATTTGGCTCCGCCGCCTTCAACAGTAGTTTCATTTGTTAGTTGCCCATCCTTAACTACTCCAGCATTACCTTTGGCATTAAACAAACCGTACACATAAATTTTAATATCGCCATGATAGGTTTCCATGCCGGTAACCTCATTGCCGTTGTTAAATTTCCATGAGGCATTACCATGATTGTATACGTTAAAAAGGATGCTTTTTGTAGTGGTATTTGCCGGAAATGCAAAACGGTACATACCCGCTTTTTTGCCCGGTGCAAACTCAACCGTAATATCCTTATCTATTAAATAGGTTGAATAATACCAGGGTCTGGTAATTTCAAGGTCATGATCATAGGGCATCCGCTGATCCCATGATGCTATGGTTAATGGCTGATCATCCGGCTTTATAGAAAAGACCTCGCCAAGCCTGTGCGATACCATGTTAAGCGGGAAGCTCGAGATCTGATCATCGATATAACTACTTCTTAAAGGATACATCCTTATCATTTGGTTTGGCAAATGCATGGTTGGCCTTGTGGGTTCCAGCAGTTGCCCAACATTGCCTATCCGCGGATCAATGTATTTAAGGTTGCCGTCGCGGTTTGTTTGCGCGTTGGTTTTTGTAATGCAGGCAATACAATACAAAGCCAGTAGAAATGCTACATTTAGTAACGGGGAAAGCTTAAATAGCCGGTTAAAGCAATTGCAGCTTAACGGCATTGTTGGGTTATTGGACATTGGTTTATAATAAAGATTATAAAACCCAAATTTGTTGTCAGCACTTAATTAATCATTAAAAATTGATTAATTAAAATACCATTATTGCCCTAAACCGATTTATTATTCAATAATCGAATGAAAATCGCGTTCAAAGGATTCACCATAGATCACCTTATACTCTTTGTTGAAGTTTTCAAAAGTGTTTTTTGCCAGTGAATGTTTACCTAAAAAGGATAAGGCTTTACACTTTAATATCATGGCCTCTTCGTTAACCGGGTCAAAATAAAAAATATCATTGGCCAGTTTTATTAAAAACTCCGGATCGTCGGCAATTTTAACAGAGTCAGCAAATTGGATATATGAATCTGTTATTTCGTTTGATACCTCTGATTTAAATGCATCAAGCCATTCATATTCAATGTTTGATAAAAAATTACCTCTTTGTGTAATATCCGTAAGCTGTAATATTTTTTGCTTGCTTAACTTACTTTTGTTTGATACAATGCACAGGTAGTTATGGTAATCAACCATGATTTCGTTATAATCAATCTCAATTTTCCAGAACCCGGTATCTTTTGATAAATGGCAATGCCCCATTTTATCAAGCAGTGATTTAAGCTTTGTTAAACTAACCGAGCGGTTATTACGGGCGCTTTTTTCTGATTTATCAAACCAAAGCATTTCAATCAGTTTTTCTGAACTCACGCCTCTGCCTAATTTAACCGAGTAAAGCAAAATAACCAGGAACAACTCCTTTAACAATGGCGTAAAATACTTGGTGATCTCGTTGCCTTCAGGGGTAAAAAGCTGCAGATCGCCAAATAAAAATATAGCGTTCTTGTTATGGTTTAGCCTGTTTCCTGTCTCAGCTGTTTGGAGATCATGTTCTGTAGAATGATTCATTGCAGCATCTGCTCCAACTTTTTTGCGGTAATAATGTATCGCATTTTTTTTGCGATAGATGATAACTCCCGCTGCTATGCCCAAACCAACTATAAGTACCCCGCTTATCCATAAAATATAATTAATGCTTTCATCACTGATCACCCCGGTCTCCAGCGGTTCCGGCGGACTTAAAAGTGAGTATATTTTAATTCTTGTTTGTTCATTCTCCTTAAAAAGGGTAACCGCTAAGAACTTATTGCTGTAAGGGCAATAATATACATCGGCATACGAGTGTACATCATGAAATAAGTAGGGGATAGTGTCGCCCACCGTTTGGTAAGCAGGTTTATCTAACGAGCCGCGGATCAGTTGCAGGTTGGAATTATACTTATGCTGCGGAAAAATAAGGCCGTAATACGTTTTGGCCTTTTCATTTATTATTAAGGAATTGGCAAATACAAAGTCCTCTCTTTTAGGGGCAATAGTAAATAGTTTTTTAAAAGTTTTATCCTTGACCGTAAAGCGCATCATATCGTACAAATTCTTTGGGTTTA
>Ga0206981_10071_pt1 | contig 30460 bp, 26 predicted proteins | sample Alteio_BWMinCont_17_FD_153312 | JGI IMG/M metagenome (GOLD analysis project Ga0206981, IMG submission 153312) | Enriched cells from forest soil in Barre Woods Harvard Forest LTER site, Petersham, Massachusetts, United States -... | ecosystem: Environmental > Terrestrial > Soil > Temperate forest >... | reverse complement strand
AGGAGAATTTATACAAAATAACCTGAAAGAAGTTTCCGCTTTTAACGTAATCAAAGGCTTCCTGAATTTATCAATTACTGATACTTATTGGATTGATCAGCTTTATAATAATATACTGCCAAAGAGTTTTGCTGTGGCTAAGCCAAACGGTAAAAAGGTAATGGTTGAATATTCATCACCCAATACAAACAAGCCATTGCATTTAGGGCATGTGCGTAATAATCTTTTAGGTTTTTCAGTTGCCGAAATTCTGGCTGCTGCAGGTTACGAGGTTGTAAAATCTAATTTGGTTAATGACAGGGGCATTCATATTTGTAAATCAATGCTGGCCTGGGAAAGGTTTGGCGACGGGGAAACACCAGAGTCAACAGGTATGAAGGGAGATCATTTGGTTGGTAAATACTATGTGATTTTTGATAAAGAATATAAAAAGCAGATTGAAGAGCTAAAGGCTGCCGGGCAAACGGAGGATGAAGCAAAAAAGAATGCACCTATAATAAAAGAAGCGCAAGAAATGCTGCAACAATGGGAAGCAGGCAATGAAGCTGTTATAAGCCTTTGGAAAACCATGAACAATTGGGTTTATACAGGTTTTGCCGAAACCTATAGAAAGCTTGGGGTAACCTTTGATAAATTCTATTATGAATCAGACACCTATTTATTAGGAAAGGATATTGTTGACGAAGGCAGCGGTAATGTCAGTATTATATAAATGTTTAACGGCTTTAACAGTAGCTTCTGTAATAAAATTCATAGTGCAAAAATACGGAAAAATGTCTGAACCGGGATTAAACGGATTTAATTGATTTTTCCGATTATAGGTAAAATGCGTAACTTGTGTCAAATCCCCGATGAACTTTACCAGCCCTAACTAACCTCTAATCTCTGACCTCTAATCACTATATTTGTCCCTTCTATAACCCATTTATGACACTTAGCAACAGCGAATTTAAATTAGATGTAACATCCGAAATTGGAAACCTGCGCGCATTACTGATCCACAGCCCTGATAACGGCCTGGGCAAAGTAGTACCATCAAAAGCACAAGACTGGCTTTTTGAAGACATTGTACACCTGGATACCATGCGTAAAAATGAATATGATTACTACATTAAGCTGTTAATGTATTTTTTAGATCCCGGTAAAATAAAAGGCAAACTTGCACAGATAGATGCCGAAGAAAACAACCGGTCGTTTTATAAGCCTGATGATAAAGAATTTCACGCATCAAACAGGGTAATAGAGATCCAAACCCTGCTGGAAGATATTTTGCATGATGCCGATATCCGTAAAAAACTGGTTGCGGCGGTTTGTGCCATTGAAGGCTGTAACTACCGCCTGCAAACGCAGCTGATAGATACCGAACCTGCTGAGCTAGCCAAGACCATTATTTCCGGCTCATTAAATAAAGACGAGATGATATTTGCCCCCATCCCTAACCTTATATTTTCAAGGGATATAGGCATCGCCATCAATAATTTCATGCTGCTTAATAAGCCTGCAAAAAAGGCCAGAGCGCGTGAAACATTAATAATGCGGTATATCTTTTTCAATCACCCTCTTTTTGCTTCCTATCGTGACAATATACTGGAGATTCCCGAAACTGTACAGCATTTTCTACGCCCAGGCGAGGATAACGACCAGAAAACCACCTTGGAGGGCGGTGATGTAATGATGGTGAGCCCACAGCACTTAATAATAGGCTGCAGCGAGCGTACGTCGGCAAGCGGAGCAAATGAGGCTATAAAACTGCTATTTAAAAATAATGTAGTTAAAAAAGTAACCATAGTAAAAATTCCGCATAAGCGGGATTATATGCATATTGATACCATTTTTACGCAGGTAAAACGTAATATGTGGGTTTTGCTGCGCTCCCTGGCGGTTGCTGAAACTCCGGAAGAACTGGACGAGCCAATTTCCTGGTTCACCGATAAAAAGAGCAAGGACAAAGTGGAAATTGTTCAGTTCAGGAAAGATAAAAAAACAAAAACTTTTAACTGTATTGAAGATCTGCTGACTGATGTTAGTGAAAGAGACCTGGAAAGCAAGGAAAAAACACAGTTTGTTTATTCAGGCGGAGATATATTTCCCTACAATTCGCGCGAACAATGGACAGATTCCTGTAACTTGCTTGCTATAAAAGAAGGTGTGGTTTTAGGATACGACCGTAATGATAAAACAGTGGAAGCATTTAAAGAAAAAGGCTTTACCATAATAAAAGTTGCAGACCTGCTAAAGCAATTTGAAAGCGGCGAGCTTAATCCTGAAAATATGACGGACACATTGATCCTGATGCCATCAGCCGAGCTTTCACGAGCCCGCGGCGGCTTCCATTGTATGAGTATGCCGTTGATGAGGGATAAGGTATTGTAGTTCATAGTTGATGGTTCATAGTTCATGGCAGTTACAACTTTTCCATAACTACAACCTATCTCCCATGAACTTCCGGCTATGAACCATGAACTATTAACCATGAACTTAAACAACCAATCCACCTCCCATATATTAATGATCCGTCCGGTAAACTTCGGTTTTAACGAGGAAACTGCCGGGAGCAACGCATTCCAAAACAGGAACGCCGCCAAAGATGGCGTAAATGAAAAAGCACAACAGGAGTTTGACCGTATGGTGAATGCTCTATGCAGTAATGGCGTTGATGTAACTGTTATTGACGATACGCATGAACCTTATACGCCTGATTCCATCTTCCCAAACAACTGGGTATCATTCCACGATAATGGAGAGATCTTTTTATACCCCATGCAGGCTGAAAACCGCAGGCTTGAGCGTCGCGAAGATATTATTGCGAAACTGGAAGATAACTTTGCAGTCAAGCATATTATAGACCTGAGCCGCTTTGAGGCAGAAGACAAATTTTTAGAAGGCACCGGCAGTATGGTGCTTGACAGGGAGAATAAAATAGCTTATGCCTGCCTTTCCCCCCGCACTAACAGCGAAGTTTTAGATCTTTTTTGTGAGCAAGCCGGTTATACCGCCATTAGCTTTGATGCGGTTGATGAAAAAGGAAAGGCGATTTACCATACCAATGTGTTAATGTGTGTTGGAAGCAAATTTGCTGTTATTTGTTTGGATAGCATTCCAAATCCTCATGAGCGCTTTGTTGTTAAAGAGTCCCTGTTATCAACCCAAAAAGAGATAATTGAGATCTCTTTCGACCAGATGAACCAATTTGCCGGCAATATGCTGGAAGTAAAAAATGCAGAAGATGAAACATTGATAGTGATGAGTAAAAATGCTTTCACTGCTTTATCAACTGAGCAAAAATTAGCTTTAGAAAAATACGGTAAGCTTATTTACTCAGATATAAACACCATAGAAACTAATGGCGGTGGAAGTGCGCGCTGTATGATGGCCGAAGTGCATTTGCCGAAGGGATCCTAAATTAAAAGCGTTTAACCATAACCCTCCCGTCATTGCGAGGCTGGTTGCGAGCAACCAGCTTCGAAGCAATCTCTACGCTATGCATGTTATTGCGTAAAAAGCATGTGGCAACCGATTAAGCGGCTGTAAGGCCCTATCAGCATAAGGGTTCGTTAACCGTCCTATGTAGAGGTTGCTTCGTTCCTCGCAATGACGGCTTGTTTGTTTTCTTAAAACCCCGGCTTCAGCCCAAATCATAAACCATCTCAGGTTTTTGCTCAGGCCCATAATCCTTAATTTTTATAGAAGTAGCCACTTTCATCGGCATTTCTATCATCATATTTTTCCATGGAGTGTGCGGTAAGATCTTCCATATTTGCCGGCTCATCCATAGCTTGAATCGTGTTGTTGGCACAAACCATTCTGCCCCTTCTGCCATTTTTTGGGCAGCAGTTACAAAAGGCCTCATTTTTTCTTCATATCGCGCAAAAGCTATTGAATAGTCGCCATCGGATTCTTTTAGCTCCCCGGCCAGGATATAAGCTCCAGTTACGGCCATGCTGGTACCCATGCCCGACATTGGCGAGGCACAATAACCTGCATCGCCCAATAATGCGATCCGGTCATTCGACCACCTGTCCATCCGGACCTGGCTTACCGAATCAAAATAGAAATCTGTTGCGTCATCCATATGTTGCAGCATCTGTGGGATCTGCCATTGCTCACCTGCAAACTTTTCACGAATGATCTGTTTTTGCGCGTTGATATCACGATAATTGTAATCAAATTTAGGTGATGCAAAATAAAAGCTGGCCTGGGCTTTGGTATCCTTCCGTACGCTAAACATCCCGGTTCGCTTACCCAAAGTGCCATAATAATGGCCCGCCATATCTTTCAAATCCATAAAGTTGGATGTTGTAAACACAGCAAAGTAGATCCCCAAATGATGGTGAAACTTTTGTTCGTCGCCAAAAGCAAGCGCCCTCACGTTTGAGTGCAGGCCATCGGCGCCAATCACAAGGTCGAATTTACGCGATTCGCCATTATTAAAGGCCACCTCAACACCGTTAGCAGTTTGCTGCATGTTGCTGATGGAGTTATCAAAAATGTATTCTGTATTTTCTTTTGTGGCTTCGTAAAATACATTGGCTAAATCGCCCCTTAAAATTTCCAGCTCACCGCTGGTAAAACCGTCGGGCATGCTGGCAAGTTTTCTATTGTGTTTATTCACAATGGTGATCTTCCCAGCCCTTGTTTCATGCTTTTTTATTTCTTTTACTATATCCATTTTTTCAAGCACTTCCATAGCCACGCCGCGAAAATCTATGGCATAACCACCTTGCCTTATTGCCGGTGACCGCTCAACAATTGTTGGCTTGAACCCGTACCTGCTCAGCCAAAAAGCCAGTGCCGGGCCCGCAACGCTGGCTCCTGATATTAATATAGTTTTGGTTTTCATATTGTCGATTTATGATACAAAACTAACCGCCACAAAAAAAACCACAATCCCAATCCGGTGAAAGGCCATGTTAATTCGGTAAAACGCCGGCATTAGGAGATAAACAAAAATTTACATCAACAATACAGCATTTGTTGTGTTTAAAAATTACATTTGCCAAAATTTTAATAAATGCAGAGTTACGAAGAGTTTCTTGACCTGAGTGTAGGTTTTCCGCAGGATGGTTTTGAGATAATTGAGGATGAACTTTATTTTCATGACCTCAATTTAATGGAGATGATTGAAACGTATGGTACCCCCCTGCGTTTTACCTACCTTCCAATTATTTCGAAAAAGATCCAGCAGGCAAAATTGCTGTTTCAGCAGGCTATCGTAAAAAATAATTATCGCGGCAGCTATAAATATTGTTATTGTACCAAAAGCTCACATTTTAAGCACATTGTTGAAGAGGCGCTTAAAAACGAGATCCACTTGGAAACATCGTCGGCTTTTGATATGCCAATGATTGATGCACTGGAGAAAAAAGGTGCGGTAAGCAAGGATGTTACTGTAATATGTAACGGTTTTAAAACCTTTCAGTATAAAACCTATATTATTGATATGCTGCATGATGGCTTTAAAAACATCATCCCAGTATTGGATAATAAGGAGGAGTTTAACCTGTATGATGACGAGATTGAGATGGACACTCCATGTAACCTCGGCATCAGGATAGCTGCTGAAGAACAGCCCGATTCGCAATTCTATACCTCGCGCCTGGGTGTGCGGATGGAAGACATTATCGACTTTTACCATAATAAGATTGAGGGCAATCCAAACTTTAAGGTTAAGTTGCTGCATTTCTTTATCAACTCCGGCATTTCTGATACCCCATATTACTGGAACGAGCTTGAAAAGTATGTAACCCTGTACTGCAAATTCAAAAAAATAAACCCTGACCTGGATACGCTTGATATTGGCGGTGGAATGCCTTTTAAAGATTCGCTGGTGTTTGATTTTGATTATGAATACATGATCAATGAGATTGTTAGCCGGATAAAGGAAATTTGTGCCGATAACGACACGGTTGAACCTGATATCATTACCGAGTTTGGTAAATACACGGTTGCAGAAGCATCCGGAATTTTATACAAGGTTTTAGGCCGTAAACAACAGAATGACCGCGAAAGATGGCTGATGCTTGATGGCTCGTTCATCACCAATCTGCCAGATGTATGGGCGCTTAATCAAAAATACATATTACTGCCGGTAAATAACTGGGACAGCGAATACGAGCGGGTTAACCTTGGCGGTATAACCTGTGATGGCCAGGATTACTACAACCAGGAAGCGCATATGAACAGCGTGTTTATGCCTAAAACCCGCAAGGTGCAATACCTGGGCTTTTTTAATACCGGCGCCTACCAGGAAGTATTAAGCGGTTATGGGGGCATTCACCATTGCCTGCTGCCATCGCCAAAGCATGTGATCATTCGCCGCAATCGCGATGAAACTTTCAACTTCGAGGTTTTTGGCGAGGAACAGAATAGCAAGCAGGTGTTGAAGATACTTGGATACACAACATAGGAAATGTAGAGGCGCAATACTTTGCGTCTTCTTCAAAAAATATAAAGGCGCAGAATTTGCGCCTTTTTTATTTTATGATACCTTTATTTCATTAAACAACATTATGCCAAAAACCTTTCAATTAACAATAATAGCATGTTTGATGTTGGCTGCCTGCAAGGGACCGGCAAAAACTTCAACTACTGTTTCTGCAAAAAAAGACTCGTTAGCCACACCGGCAAAAGCAAAATCGGTTTATAACGTTCAATTACTTGATATCTATAGCAAATATTTGGAAGGCTTAGATACACAACAAATGGAAGGAACAACCACGGCTGCTAAAAAATATATCGAGTTGTTTAAAGATCAGGATAAGAATACATGCGATTCGGCATTTTTTATTTTCGATAAATATTATGGAAAATTAAACAGTGCAATCGATGACCTGCACGCCAAAGATACTACACTTCATTACGATTCATTATTGATGGACAATGTTGCGCATCAACATTTATCGGCTCAATTAAGTTTATATGCAAAGCGATTGAAAACCAATGGATTCGAGGTTCTTATGACTGAAGGCGATACTTATATCGGGCAGGATCTTGATTTTCTGGAGAAATGGTTTAGCCCCATTGTTTCGCCAGTAATGAAAGAATATATCGCCAGGCTTAATAAGGACGATAAGGAAGGTTTCCAGGAAGATGCAGGGTTAACCATCAGCACTGTCCAACTTGCCTCGCGAACAGTTTGGTGGGAACAATTTGCCGCTAAATACCCGGATGCAACAACAGCGACCTTAGCAACTAACTATTGGAAAGGATATTTAGGCACCCTATTGGAAGGCATGGACAATACCCCTGTTATGGATTATGAAAATAAAACCATAAGCGACGACTACAAAACGGCTTATACCTATATCCAAAAAAAGTATCCGGGTACCAAAACCAATAACATCATCGCACCTTATTTTAAATTACTTTTGCAGAAAAATAAACAAAAGGCTGATGATCTTATTAAGCAATACCAGGTAAAAAAGATCATATACTAAGCAGCGGCACGAACGAATAAACAGAGATTGCCGAAATAATGATTGATTTTACTTCGAGGTTTTTGACGGGGAGCAGAACAGTAAACAGGTATTGAAAATTCTTGGATATACTACTTAGAGATTAGAGACTGGTGATTAGAGATTAGGAAAAAATGTAGAGGCGCAATACTTTGCGTCTTCTTCAAAAAAAATAAAAACGCGCAGCATATTGCACCTTTTTTTATTTCTTTGAAATTTTTCGGCATTTGAATCGTCATACATTAGTAAGTACACTTTACTATGAAAACCATCCCTGTGCACAAGATCAGCGACCGAAATGAAAGCGGGTTCGAGATCCATTATACCAGCGACGAAGAATTACGCCGAGCCGGTGACAAATTAGGTATACACAGGGATGATCACTACCTGTTTTTTGTAATTGAAACAGGCAGCGCTGAAATAAATGTCGATTTCTGCGACATTATATTGCCTAACCAGTCTGTTTACTATCTATTGCCCGGACAGGTTCATCAACGTATGAACGGTAAGGACGCCAAAGGCTGGTTTATAGCAGTAGATACCGGGCTGATCGCCAAAGAATTCAGGGAGATCTTTGAAGATCATTTATTGATGCAACAGCCTTACCAATTAACTAATGAACGATTCCAGCAGTGTTATAAACTATTACATTTACTGAATGACACCTATAAAAGCAACCCAGGTGAGCCATTTTACCTGCAAAGCATTTATGCCCTGCTAAATTCGTTCTTAGCAACAGTGGCCGCATCATACAGCAAATTATGCACAGCAGAAAAAGCAGCATCACGGCCGAAACAAATAGCGCAGGATTTTAAGCGCTTATTGTCCGAAAACTTTATTACCGAAAAAAGTCCAACCGCTTATGCGCAAATGCTGAACATTTCCGGCGCTTATCTCAATGAATCGTTAAACAAAATAACCGGGATGCCTGTATCCTATTGGATAACCCACGAGGTGATGCTGGAAGCCAAACGGCTTTTATACTATACGCAGCTAACCGTAAAAGAAATTGCTCACCAGCTTGGTTATGACGATCATACTTATTTTTCGAGGCTTTTTAAAAACACGGCGAATAAAACACCTCTGGAGTTTCGCGATAGTTACCATAAATAATCCAATAGATACCCTACTCTATCTATTTTACAAGGCTCAGGTTTCAGGTTACTTTGTATTAATAAAACATTACTACTATGAACACATTAATTTTAGAAAGACTAAAGAAAAAAGCATCCGGTATAATCGGGAACCGGATTTTAAAAACAGCCACAGTACTTGAGGTTAGAAAATGGCCGTTATCCACCCTTGTAGAGATCGACCTGCATTTACCTTTTACAACTATGGACGACTGGAACGAGGTAAATTATATAAAATGCAAAGTAGCTGATTTTACCTATCGCGATTATACGCCTTCAGGCTGGGACGCTGAAACACAAACCTGCACATTATATATCGATACCAACCACAAAGGGCCCGGAAGCACCTGGGCAAATCAGCTTGCTAAAGGCGATGAGGTTGGTTATATCGGCATCAAATCAACCCGGCAAACTCCTGTAAATACATCGGCAGTAATTTGTTTGGGCGATGAAAGCAGTATTGGCCACCTGCTGGCAATGCAGCAATTAGCCTTACCCGCGGCCCGTTTTTCGGGAGCTTTGTTAATGGGCGATGAACATAGCCGGAACCTGTTTACCGAGTATTTCAGAACACCCCTGAAACCCGTTTTACGAACTGATGTTTACGGACACCACTCGTTAACCGAATGGCTTTTACAACAATCGTACAATTTGGAAAATACCATATTTTATCTTACCGGGAATAGCACAATGGTTTCCCAATTACACAAAATATTAAAACATCAGGGCTATAGCCAAAATCAAATTAAATCTCAGGGCTTTTGGTCATGATAACTTAAATACGGGAAGATTGAAATGGCCAGCAATTCAATTTTGACTTGCTACAAATCAAATTTCTCCAACTGTTTAAGCAGCGTTTCGAAATCTTTAGGATATGGTGCATGAATAGTTATATCCTTTCCATTCACCAATTTAAAACTCACCTCATAAGCGTGCAGAGCAAAGCGCTTCATTATGGGCTGTTCTTCCTGATCTTTACCTAAATGGTATTTCCGTTTTATTTTGGAGAGGAAAACGGGCAGGCCTTTGTACATTTCATCTCCGGCAATTGATGCCCTTTGGGTAGCCAGGTGGATGCGGATCTGGTGCATGCGGCCGGTAACCGGGCGGCACTCTACCAATGTATAATGTTTAAAATATTTTAGCGACTGGAACCAGGTTTCGGCTCTTTTGCCTTCCTGTCTGCTTATGGTAACGTTACCCTTACCAACATTTAAAATAGGCAGGTCTATCAACAGCTTTTCAAACACATGAGTGCCGTCAATTATGGCATGATAAACCTTTTTTACCTGGCGCTTTTCAAACTGCATAGATACTGTGCGGTATGCCTCGGGTGTTTTGGCTATAATTAAGGCGCCTGAGGTTTCTTTATCCAACCGGTGACATACTTGTGCATCATCAGAATAGCCTTTGGCTAATCGCAGCATATTTATCTCGCCGCCTTCACGCTCATCAAGTGAGCTGATAAATGGCGGCTTGTTAACTACAATTATATCATCATCCTCAAACAATATCAGGTCGGCAAACTTCGGAAACTTCATCTTTTAAATATAGCCTGCAAAAATACGGTTAATAATACGCATACAAAACACGTTGATACTTATTTATGCCCCTGTGAACCCAATTGTGACCTCAATAATATACAAATAGTTAAAAAAATAAATGGCCGCCCATCATTTTTACTTAAATAAAGCTTGGAATAATATTTGTTTATTGATGAAAACATACATCTAAAAATAAAAAACAAAATGAGCACAAAATCAACCAGGCCTGAAGAAAAGGGATTTTTCGAGAAGGTTAAAGAAACTATTGAAGAATTTTGGGAAGGAACCAAAGATACAGCCGAAGATATAAAAGATAAAGCCGAAGATAAATTTGATGACGTTAAGAAAGCAGTAACTGCTAAAAAGGCCACAACAGCTAAAAAAGTAACCGCAACAAAACGTAATGTCGTTACTAAAGCGGAAGATGCAAGCGCCAAAGCAAAAACAGCAGCCAAAAGCGTAAAAGCCAAAGCTGATAGTAAAGTTAAAGCGGTAACTGCAAAAGCTAAAGCCGATACCGCCAGCGCCAAAAAAACAGTAGCAGCGAAAACTACAGCTGCTAAAAGGAAAGCAGTTGCTCATTAAGTTTTATGAGCTTAACAAAGCGAGCCGGGTAAATACCCGGCTCGCTTTGTTTTATATATTACGTTTAGTATCAAAATGACTTTGTAATAGGTGTAGCGTTCCATGTTGTATCAAACGAAACAGTAAAGCCGCCAGTGCTGTGCGTTGTGGCGCCTCCAAATAAACTTCCTGACAATAAAGTTACCTTATTGGGCTGCCCGGTAACAGCGGGTACGGTTCTATCAGCAATAATATTTTTAACGTTGCCATCTGTAGGAGGTGGTAACGATGAACAATAAACCCTTGCAGAAAATGGTGCGGAAGTTAAAAAGAAAAGTGCCACCTTATAGTTCGTTGTTCCAATCTGTGCTGCTGACACAGTGCCTATAGCCTGAATTCTTAAACCAGCTCCATCAACAGACGTGGGCGAGGCTGTACCCGATCCTATATGAAAATAATAAGATGGACTACACTCAACATATATAGTTTTAGCATTGGCAGGTAACGCGTCTTCAATATTAACTACTAATTTAGATGTTATTCTATCCAGGCTTATCCCCTGACTTACATCGGCGTTTGTAACAGTTAAGGTTATCTTTTTATAAAAAGTATCACCCGAAAAGCCATGCCAGGGTTGCAATCCCCCGCCTACCGGATCATTGAATCCGTATGATAATACATCTGTACTTAAACTGTATGCGTCTCCATAGCTATCAGAACTAAGTATTAAAGATTGGCCGCCTGCTGCAACAATAAGCGAATAGGTACCGGCAGCCAGGTTATCGGTATAACTGCCAAAGTTTGAATCAGTAGAGAGTTGTTTTATTGTATGGACAATATTTCCATTTGAATCATACACTACATAGTATAAAACTTCAACATAGTTGGTTAATGCCGTGTCTGCTGCGTTTTCTTTTAAACTATTTATTTTCAAACTATTGCTTTCAAAAATCACCGTTGATCTTGAAAATCCAACGTTAAGCACAACCTTATGTGTGGTTTTATTTGTACCGGGATCTTTTGAATGTTCTTTTTTACAGGATGCCATTACAATGCAAACCAACATTAATCCAAATAAAAACTTTTTCATTTTCTTAAGTTTAACTTTGTAATTTATAATTCCTAAACCAGCGCGCTTGTTAATTTATTTTTGAGCCCCATAACTACCCTAAAGAGGAATAACTATTGGTGTTGGGTCCCATGCTGAATTTAAGGTTATATTAAACGTATTGCTGCTTCCAAAAAGCTTACCTGATAATATAGTTTTCCTGTTTTTTTCACAAGTTACATTTGACACCAAAGCTGTAGCAAGTGCTTTCGATGCAGCATCATAACAAACAATTTTAACGGTAAAGGGCGTATATGTATTAAGTAGAATATTATCCAATTTATAATTTGTTGTACCCTTTACAGCACCTGGAATTGTTGTAGACATTATAAATGGAAAAGATGAATCAGGCAAGCCTGTTGAAAAAAGAAAATTGTAACTTTCTGAAGTTACGGTGATTTCCATTTTACTGGCAGCCACTGGTATCGCATCTTCAATATTTACCTCCAGTTGTCCTACAAGCCTGCTTACAGTTACGGTTTGATTAATATTTGATGCTGAAACTATTAATTGAAATTTATTAAAAAACGTATCTTTCCATGGGCTGCCGTTGGGTGTATAAAACAAAAAGTCTTCCTTACTAGCATCGGTGCCCTTTGTTAAACCTGATTGTCCGGCTGCTATTGCAACAGTATAGGTTCCTGAAGGCAGGTTATCAGAAATATTACCAAAATTAGCAGTTGTTGAATCCTGTGTTAATGAATGTAGCACCACTCCATTGGAGCCATATACTATATAATATAATTCTTTTAGATAGTCTGTAACAGCATTTGTTTTCAGATCATTTACCTGCAGCTTACTCTTTGTTGAATTGCTAATGGTTTCGGTAAAACCTGATAAATTGAGATTTACCTGGTAAAGCTTTTGCGCAGGATTATCTTTTGATCCGGAATGGTCTTTTTTACAGGAAAAAAGGAACATTGCCGCCGCAGCGACATAAAGTACAGCCTTTTTCATTAGATTTTATTTTGAAGAAAATTAAATTCTTAGTTAATAGCTTCCAAATGAGCAAAAGGAGCTACGGCTTATAACATGCTAAAAATAAACATTTTATTTTAATTAAATGTATGAAAAACAAAGCGAGCCGGGTAAATACCCGGCTCGCTTTGTTTTTATATCAATATAAATAAGTAATTACCTTGCTTCAAATTTATACCCTACTCCTTTTACGGTGGCAACACAATCATCGCCCAGTTTTTCGCGAAGCTTGCGAATATGCACGTCAATAGTACGGTTGGTAACCACTACAGAATCTTCCCAGATGTTTTTAAGGATTACCTCCCTGGTATAAACCTTCCCCGGTTTTGAGGCCAGCAGGTAAAGCAGCTCAAATTCTTTTTTGGCTAAAACCACTTTATTCCCTCTTTGAAAAACAAGGTAAGCTTCGCGGTCAATAACCAGGTCGCCAATTTCAAGCTTGTTATCGGTCATGTCTTCAGCAGGTGCGTTGCGGCGCAATATGGCGTTTATGCGGCTAACCAATGCGCGGGGTTTTATAGGTTTAGCTATATAATCGTCAGCGCCAACATTAAAACCGGCAATTTCCGAATACTCTTCGCTACGGGCAGTTAAAAAAACCATAAAGGTATTTTTAAACTCAGGCATGGTGCGCATAATGCGGCACGCTTCAATACCATCCATTTTGGGCATCATTATATCCAGCACAATAAGGTCTGGCAATGATCTTTTAGCTTCTGCAACGGCTTCTTGCCCGTTGCGAGCCAGGAAAACCTGGTAGCCCTCTTTTTTCAAATTATATTCGATAAGCTCTAAAATATCAGGCTCATCGTCAACTATTAGAATTTTTTGTTTGTTAGAACTACTCATGCAGGTTGCTTTTTTGCGTAAAAGTAGGTGCGCAAATGAAGATTACGGTTAAATATACATTAACAAATTGTTAAATGTTACTTTATTTTAACGATTTGTTGAGATTTACTAAATGTCTTATTTAAAAATTCTTCAAGATCGGCCCCTGTTACGTTCTTTGCAACTATAATTCCCTGTGGATCAATTATAAAATTTGAGGGGATAGCTTCTATATGATAGAGCCTTTCTGTTGGCCCTTCAAAATTCTTCAGGTCCGAGCCATGGCTCCAGGTTAATTTATCTGCACCAACCGCTTGTTCCCATTTGGTTTTATCCTGGTCAAGTGAGATGCCTAAAATATTAAGTCCAAGCGGCTTGTAAATAGCGTATTGTTTAACCACGTTTGGATTTTCCTGGCGGCACGGTGCGCACCATGAAGCCCAAAAATCAAGCATAACGTATTTGCCTTTGTAATCGGCCAGCTTTATGGGATTGCCATCAATGCCGGCAATGGTAAAATCAGGTGCTTTGTGCCCAACTGAAACAGGTTTCAGATCCGCCATTTGTTTGATAAATTTTTGCACACCGGGATTATCTTTAAAATTATCCTTTATAGCTTCTGAGTAAGCAATCAGCTGAGGCTCAAACTTACCCTGGTCAAGAGATGTTGCCGCATAAAAGCCGGCAAGTGAATTTTTGTTTGCATTTATAAACTTCAGGATATCTGTACTATACGCCTTAATATTTTGCTGAAAGATTGGCAGATAAATTTTTATCAATGAATCTGATTCTTTGCCAATGGCCTGTGCTTTATCCTGGTATTCCTGGGTTATTTTAGCGCTCTTATCACCATAAAAGTTACTGATCTTATTAAATTCCTTGATCTTTTCAGATTCATCCGAACCTGAGATCTTATAAGCATGTGAGTTATCAGTAAGGTTAGTGCTGAAATCAATTACATCGCCGTTTTTTGCGATCACATCAAAAATACTCCCGCCTACCCTTAGTTTATACAGGTTAGCATAAGGAGCCTTGTGTTTAAACTCAAATTTCCCCTGGTCGCTTAAATTGGTGGAATCAACCACGGCAATATTGGCGCTGTCGGCCTCTAAAAGAAAGATCTTTTTAAGGCTTCCCGGGTTTTCCACATTACCAGAAATGCTAAATACACTACTGTCTTTGCACGAGTATATGGCAAACGATGATAAAATAACGAAGATGAGGATTAAATGCTTTTTCATTTTATAAGATTTGATTTTAGAGATTAAAGGCCAGAGACCGGAGTTTAGTTAACTATACCATGGCTCTTAAACCAATTTTCTCTCCTTTAACATATTTCTTTCGGACTAAAGGTAACTAATCTCCGGCCTCTGATCACCTAGCCTCCAGTTCCTTTATTAACAACTGATTCGTTTTTTGCGGATCAATTTTACCTTTTGAGCTTTTCATTATCTCGCCCATAAACAGGCCTAAAACGCCCTTTTTACCCTTTTGGTATTCAGCAACCTTATCAGGATATTTTGCAATAGCATCTTGTATAAAACGGCTTACATCATTAGTATCCGCACTTATCAGCAGGTTTAACTCTGCAGCAAGCGTTGCTGCGCTTTTATTACTATTTTTTACCAGCTCAGGAAATAATTTTTGTGACGCTACCGTGTTATTTACCTTACCAGAATCAACCAGTTGGATCAGCCCGGCTAAGGTTTCTGGCTTTAGTTTAAAATCGCCGATGGAGATACCGCTATCATTTAAATACGATTTGACCGACCCCATCAGCCAGTTTGCTGCCCCTTTATAATTATCTGTACTGGCAATAAGTGCTTCAAAATATAACGCAAAATCCTTATCGGCAGTTATAACACCGGCATCATAATCAGATAAACCTAATGCTGTTGTATATTTATCATACAGCGCATTTGGCAGCACGGGCATTGTACTAAGTACCCCGTTTATATATTCCTGGCTTAATGCTAACGGGGTAAGATCCGGCTCAGGAAAATAGCGATAATCATTAGCCATCTCCTTTGACCGTAAAACAGAGGTTTCGCCGGTATCTGCATTAAAATTCAATGTATTTTGGTCGATATGCCCGCCATTTTCAATAATATTAACCTGGCGTTCAAACTCGTGCTCAATGGCGCGCTGCACATTTCGGATGGAATTCAGATTCTTAACCTCACAACGATTGCCATAGGCGGTTTGCCCCTTAAGCCTCACCGAGATATTAGCATCGCAGCGCAGGCTACCTTCTTCCATGTTCCCGTCACAAACATCAATGTAACGAACAAGCTTACGGATCTCCGTTAAAAACTGCACCGCTTCCTCACTGCTGCGCATATCTGGCTCGGTAACAATTTCAATTAAAGGTACCCCTGCCCTGTTCAGATCTATCAGCGAATCGGCATGATGCTGGTCGTGCATGCTTTTGCCGGCATCTTCTTCCAGGTGAATATGGTGGATAGCTATATTTTTAGTATGATCAGCCAGTCTAACCAATACAGATCCGCCTAAACAAATAGGGTGCTGATCCTGGGTTATCTGGTAACCTTTAGGCAGATCGGCATAAAAATAATTTTTACGGGCGAAGGTATTGTGCAGGTTTATGGTGCAATTGCAGGCAAGGCCCATTTTTACAGCATATTCAACCGCTTTTTTATTGAGCTTTGGCAAAGTACCCGGGTGACCCAAAGATATTGCGCTGATGTGTTCGTTAGGCCCTGCGCCAAAAGCGGCCGAATCTGAAGAGAACACTTTACTTAAAGTGGATAATTGTGCGTGAACCTCTAACCCGACAACTAACTCATATTTGTCACCTATCCCGGCTGTAAGACTTGTCATATAAATAAAATGCGGCGATGGTTTATCCTTTATTACTGCCCAAATATAAAGTTATTACTTATTAATGCCATATATTTTATTCATAACGGACTAACCTTATTATTAAATTTCCGTCATGCTGAACTTGTTTCAGCACCTCACATGCAAGGTGTGCGCCATGCATACGGAAATGTCCCGTGGGGTGCCGAAATAAATTCGGCATGACGGATGGTGTTTGGTGGTTAAAGAAGATTTGACAACTTTTAAAAAGTTGTCAAATCTAATCATGCCACAAAGCCCTTCGCCTTTTCCAATGCTTTATCCAACCCACTAACGTCGCTTCCACCAGCGGTAGCAAAAAACGGCTGACCGCCACCACCACCTTTTATCTCTTTAGCCAGTTCGCGTACGATATTGCCGGCATTTAAGCCTTTTTCTTTCACAAGGTTCTCAGCTATCATCACCGTTAACGACGGCTTACCATCAATATCAGCAGCCAATACCAGGAATAAGTCTGAAACAATGTCTTTTAGCTGGTAAGCCAAATTCTTTATGGCATCAGCATTGGGCAATTGTACTTTTTGGGCGATAAAATTAATGCCGTTTACCTGCTCAACCTTTTCAGCCAGCTCATTCTTTAAACCCGCTGATTTTTCAAGAACTGATTTTTCAATCTCCTTTTTAAGCTTTGAATTCTCTTCCAATAGGCTTTCAACGCTTTTTGAAAGGTCTTTCGGATTTTTCAGCAACTCTTTTAACTGCTGTACCAGCTTATCTTGTGCAATAATATAATCTTCTGCAGCAATACCTGTAATGGCTTCGATCCGCCTTACCCCTGCGGCAACAGCGCTTTCGCTGATGATTTTAAAGAAACCTATTTGCCCGGTAGCTTTAACGTGCGTACCACCGCAAAGCTCCTTGCTAAATTCATCATCAAAGGTAATTACGCGCACATATTCGCCATACTTTTCACCAAACAGGGCTGTTACACCGCTGGAGATAGCTTCGGCATATAATACACTCCGCTCCTCTTTAAGCGGAATATTTTCACGCACTTTTTGGTTAACTATAGCTTCAATCTGTGCCAGCTCATCATCCGTAACCTTTGCAAAGTGCGAAAAGTCAAACCGCAGGTAATCTGAATTTACTAATGATCCTTTTTGATTAACGTGCGTACCCAATACCTGCTTCATAGCAGCATGCAACAAGTGCGTGGCGCTATGGTTACTGTTGGTACGATTGCGTAATGAAGAATCAACAATAGCGGTTAAGGCATCGTCAATATCTTCCGGCAGCTTATCCACATAATGAATGATCAGGCCGTTCTCTTTTTTGGTATCAGTAACATAAATGATCTCGCCGTCCGGGAAAACCAGCTCACCTTTATCACCAACCTGGCCCCCGCTTTCAGCATAGAAAGGAGTCTTATCCAATACTATCTGGTATTGCTCCGCTCCTTTTGCTTTTACTTTACGATATTTTACAATATGGGCAATGCTTTCGGTTTCATCATAACCGGTAAACTCAACGGTATCATCATCTTTTAAAACAACCCAATCACCGGTATCAATGGCGGTTGCGGCACGGGAACGTGTCTTTTGTTGTTGGAGTTCTTTTTCAAATCCTTCCATATCAATTGTTATTCCATTTTCACGCGCCATTAACTGTGTTAAATCAATAGGAAAACCATATGTATCATAGAGGGCAAAAGCAAAATCACCAGGTATCGTTCCAACAAAACGAACAGCAATATCAAATGTTTCGGGTACTGTATTACTGTTATCAAGCGAATGCTCAATATTTTTTATTTGCTCGTCATCATAAACCTTCCCATCTATAAAGTACTCAAATTTTAAAAAGGATAAAACTTTATTTACAAATGCAGTTTTATCGAAATAATCTTCATCCTTAAAAACGCTAAATCTAGATTTAGCCATTTCTATGCGATATCTCCTTAATTCAAATAGTTTTATTCCTTTTTCAAGCGTCCTTAAAAAGCTATTCTCCTCCTCCAAAACGACTTTCTGTACAAAATCTTTCTGCTCAACCAAATTATCAAACACACCTTTAAACTGTTCAGCCAATAACGGCACTAACTGATTTAAAAATGGCTCTTTAAAGTCTAAATATTGATAAGAATACCTCACAGCCCTGCGCAAAATGCGGCGAATCACATAACCCGCTTTATTATTTGATGGCAATTGCCCGTCAGCAATAGCAAAGCTGATGGCGCGGATATGATCTGCCAGTACACGCATGGCAACAGCCTCGTTCCAGCCTTCTTCGCCGGGTTTGGCAGCGCTGTTATATTTTTTACCGCTCTTTTCAGCAATAAAATTGATCATCGGCTGAAAAACATCTGTGTCGTAGTTGGAGCTTTTACCCTGCATCACCCGCACCAAACGTTCAAAGCCCATCCCGGTATCCACATGTTTAGCTGGCAAAGGATGTAACGAGCCATCTTTTAACCTGTTAAACTGCATAAATACGTTGTTCCAGATCTCAATCACCTGATCATGGTCGCCGTTAACAAGGGTTGCGCCATCAATTAATGCGCGTTCACTATCCGGGCGGTTGTCGTAGTGAATTTCCGAGCTTGGTCCGCATGGGCCGGTTTCGCCCATTTCCCAAAAGTTATCTTTTTTATTTCCGGGGAGAATGTTTGCCTCATCAGCAAATTCCTTCCAAAAATTATAAGTTTCGGTATCTTTCTCTAAGCCTTCCTTTTCATCGCCCTCAAAATAGGTAACATATAAGCGGCTCTTGTCTATCTTATAAACATCAATAAGCAGCTCCCAGCTCCAGGCGATTGCCTCCTTTTTAAAGTAATCGCCAAAGCTCCAGTTGCCCAGCATCTCGAACATGGTGTGGTGATAGGTATCTATCCCAACTTCTTCCAAATCGTTATGCTTACCAGACACCCGCAAACAACGCTGTGTATCAACCGCACGGTTAAACTTAGGGGTTTCCTCGCCTAAAAAAATCGCTTTAAACTGGTTCATTCCCGCGTTGGTGAACATTAGCGTGGGGTCGTTTTTTATTACAATAGGTGCCGAGGGCACAATAGTATGTCCCTTTTTAGCAAAAAAATCAAGAAAAGCCTGACGAATTTGAGTAGCTGTCATAAGTGCAAAGGTAATTATTAGTCCGAAATTGTCTGAACCATGATTAAAGGATTTAAAGATTTCCTGATGTTGTGGGTTAACTCGTGTTCAAATGAGCCGAACCTATGGTTCTCCCTATTTCCAATGTCCTTTTCCAACGGATTAAAATCCGTTGCTACAATATGGGCCGAGGCTATGCCTCTGAATTAAGTTAAGAGAGCGTTGGCTATAACTAACCTCCTAACAACGCCCCTTTGCCCCACCTAAACAGCATAGCCTTCATGAACGCCTAATAAAAATAAACAACTGTGAATAATCCTCCCCGATAGGCTACCGTATACCCACATCTTTTTATACCCCCCCAGCGGGGTTCAATATTGGCAGAAAAATGTCAAAAAATATTTTTTGTGCCGTAGGTACAACACCTATTCAGCCTTTGGGTTGGTTAACGAAAATCCGTGGTAAAATAGTTCAATAGGTTTCGCACCTATGGAGCGAAAATTTATTATTTTCTATTTTTCTACCAATATTTTGCTCCTACCGGAGCAACCTTTCTTTATAATTAATTGAAATAAAGATGTGGGTACACGGTAGCCCGGTAGGGAGGACATAAAAAGTAAACGCGGGCGAAGCTAAAGTCTCCCCTGCCGGGGGAGATTTAGAGGGGGCAAAATGCCTTAGGGTTTGCTTAAATTAATGACATTAGGCTATGCCGCTGAATAATTTCATAAAACAGAATCCAAATCTTATTCAAAAGAGCCATAGGCTCGATATATTTTGTAACCACGGGTTTTAACCCGTGGCATACAAAACCAGCCGAAATCAGTGCCGTAGGCACGACCCATATAATTACAATGTAGAATCATCTTTTTTTATCTTCTAACATCTCAAACTTCCAGGCTCTTTTCAAATCTTCCGGACTTTTCCGACTTTCGGACTTCCAGACTTTCCAAATTCCAATTAAACAATTACATTTGCATATGCCATATAAAGAACGGGAAATCAATAAGATGTACTACACCATGGGTGAGGTTGCTATCCTATTTGATGTAAACCAATCGCTTATAAGGTTTTACGAAAAGGAGTTCGATGTTCTTCAACCCAAAAAGAACAAAAAAGGCAATCGTTACTTTACTCCGGAGGATATTGAGAACCTGAAAATTATATTCCACCTCATCCGTGATAAAGGCTATACCCTTAGCGGGGCCAAAGAATATTTAAAAAACAACATGGCTGATAGTAAAGACAGCCATAGGGTAATCAGCTCGTTGGAGAGCCTCAAAAAATTCCTGATTGAAGTGCGGGATCAGTTATAAAGAAAAGACAAGAATTCCACGAATTTCACCAATCATGACTGATATAAATAATGTGGCCTTATTCACTATGCCTCTTTATCAATTCGGGTAATTCGAATAAATTCATGCAATTTGCGTTCACTCCATTCGTGTAATTCGAATAAATTCGTGCAAATTCGTGTTTATATGATAGCCAACCATAAAGGCGAAATACCTTTCCTTATCCTGTTGCTTCCATTTATACTGGGGATCGGCTTAGCTATTAATTTACCTGCTGCATCTTTTATCAACCTGCTAATTGGTTCTTTTTTTATTGTCGGCCTGGTATTTATCATACTCAATTTGACGTATACCCGGCTCGGGCTTTACAAGTTTAGATGGATTGGGGGCATCCTTATTACCTTCATTTTATTTTTATCCGGGTATATCAGCGTTATTAAAAACAATGAGCTTAATAATAAGCGGCATTTTTCAAAAGCGCAGGCCCAATACCTTATTGTAAAGATCAGTAATGAGCCTTCCCTTAAAAATGGCTGGCTCAGGTTTACTGCTGAGGTCGAGGAAACAGTAAACAATGGTAAAAAAGCCCAATCTACCGGAACCTTAATTTTATCTTTAAAAGACAATACCAGCGATCTAACCTACGGTGATGAGCTGCTTATCCCGGCAAAATATACAACTGTAAACCAACCTTTTAACCCTGCTGAATTCAACTATAAAAGATACTTAGCCAACCAGAATATTTATTACCAGGCGTTTTTATTCCCGAAGCAATATGAGTTATTAGCCACAGGTAAGGGTAATGTAATCATCGGCTATTCTTTACAACTCAGGCAACGCCTTATTGAAAAGCTAAAGCGGAATATGCGCGATACCAATGCCATTGCGGTAGCGTCAACCCTGATACTGGGCTACAAAGCCGATTTAAGCAATGATGTTTTACAGGCCTATTCCAAAACAGGAACGGTACATGTGCTTTCAGTATCAGGTGCTCATGTGGCAGTCATTTATATACTACTGGCATTTGCGCTTGGCTTTTTAAACAGGTTTAAATATGGTAAATTACTCAAGGCTATCATTATCATATTAATCATCTGGTATTATTCATTACTCAGTGGGTTTTCACCAGCGGTTTGCAGGGCGGCTGTAATGATCAGCATGGTTGTTATAGGCAAAACCTATAGCAGGTATATCAATACACTAAACATTTTGGCCATTTCGGCTTTTGGATTATTACTTTATAACCCGCTTTATATTGTTGATGTTGGCTTTCAACTCTCCTATCTTGCTGTATTCGGACTAATTGTATTTCAACCACTTGTATATAACTGGTTAAAGTTTAAAAACAAATTGGCTGATAAATTATGGGCGGCATGCTCAGTTTCTATAGCGGCCCAGGTCATTACCTTTCCTTTAAGCGCATTTTATTTTCACCAGTTCCCGGTTTATTTTTTGCTGAGCAACCTGTTTATAATAATCCCAACCATGGTAATTATGTATTCAGGGATCATTTATCTGTTGCTACCGCAAATACCTTTTGTATCAAAAGCCGCAGCCTTTGTACTCGAAAACTCGATCCTGATAATGAATAAGTTTTTAACCTGGATAGAGCATTTGCCTTTTGCTTCCATTTCAAAGATCTGGCTAACCACCGCCGAATATTTGTTGTTGTATGTCATCATTATCAGCTTATTTTATTTTTTGTATGATAAAAGATCATGGCTGATAAAATTCAGTTTGGTATGTACATTACTTTTGTGCATTAGCATCAGTTTAAAGCGAATTAATGCATCTAACGTCAATAACATTGCCTGGCTAAACCTTAACAAGCATAAGGCAATAGTTTTTAAAAATGGCAATGCAGCTATTGTACTTACTGATTTGAAAGACACCGACAAAACCTACCGGTATTCCGTACAACCTTACCTTGATAGTACCCAGGTAAGCAATACCCGTCTGCTTACACTCAGTGAAAACATTAAAACCCTGTGGATGGCAAAAAACAATGGCTTGGTTCAGTTTTTAAACATCCGGATGTTTCTTTTAAATAGACAGCCGGATGGTGATAGCCTCTCCCCTAAATTAAAAACAGATTATATTTACATTACCAATAACCCGCGTGCTTCATTAACTGCTGTGAACCATAACTTTGATTATCATTTACTTATAATGGATGGCAGCAATAGTGATGCTTATATAGTGAAGTTAAAAGAAGAAGCCAAAAACAAAAAAATTAAATACAAAATATTAAAACGTAACATTTCACTGGTTACCGTATCTAATTAAAACAATAAAAGAAAAACAAAATTTGCATCTCAGTTAATAAACATCTAAATTGTATTAAAATAACCCCAAAACATGAACATTAAACTTTTTAACGTTGCCCTGGGCATAGCGCTTACCGCAACTACTTTAAGTGCAAGCGCACAAAAAAATTACACACAAGGTGTTGTATCATTCACCACCGAAATGCGCGGACAGCCTGCTGATGTTAAAGAATATTTTACCGCAGATTCGACAGCTGCTTTAATAACAATGGGCCCGGCTAATGTGAAAATATTAAGCAATGCCAAGCATGATTTTTTTGCAGTTGTGCTTGATGTACCTGTTGCAAGCATAAAAAAAGCAGGCATTGCAACACCGTCTGAAATTGAAGATGGCATGAGCCAGATGCCAAACTTTACTTTTACCCCTGGTACTGAAACCAAACAGATCTCGGGATTCAACTGTAAAAAAGTAGTAGCCAAGGAAGCCAAAAGCGGCAAAACATATGATGTGTGGATCACTAATGACTTTACAGTTCCTGAAACTGCATTACCTTATTATTACAATAAAATAGGTGGTTTCCCTGTACAGTACACTTCATTTCAACAGGGCCAGGAAACCAGCATTACTATTAAAAGTATAGCTGACACAAAAGCACCTGCCGGAACATTTAGCATTGGTAAAGATTATACCAGGGGTTCAATGGCCGATTTGAATGCCCAATAATTAATAGAAAACATCAATAAAAAAAGCCATTTACTGATAAAAGTAAATGGCTTTTTCTTTTCGGCTGATCACCTCTTAATTGGGCAATGCCAAATCACCCGAAAGTGCGTTAACCCAATCGGCAAATAGACGACTCTCATAGTCAACCGCTATTTTAGCGTGATCTTCCCATTGCGGCGAAAACTTTTTCAGCTGACTTATCATTTCTTCCAGGTGGCCTTCTTCCTCTAAAATAATTGATTTTACATTGACCTTGCTTGAAGCATTTTCCAGCGCTTCCTGGTAAATGGGGTAAAGCTCATCGGCACGTACTTCAATTGAATAGGTAACCAGTAAATACGCTGCAAAACGCAGTTCTTTCCCAGTAAGTTTTAATGCCTGTTTCAGGTACCTGCTTACCTGTATATCAAGCTGGTTAAGATAAAACTTGCTGTAAGCAGGCGCCAGTAAAAACTCGGGAGCGTAGGTTGGGCACATCTCTCCGCCGGTTTTTTCTATTTGTTTTTTTAGATAGAAGGCATGGCGGTGCTCTTCGGCAGCATGTTTTAATATAATATAGGTAACCGTAAGCGGATCTTCACTTGCCGATATTTTACGCGCTCCTGTATTTTCCATTAATGATAATGTATTTAACCACCTGGAATGCAGTGTTTTATCAGCTATTATTAAAGGTAATATTTTGTTTAGTTCCATAAGTTTTATTATTGGGGATTCCACCGATTGGAGTTAAATCTCCTCCAACGCTTGCGTAATTTTGCTGTAAATGTAGTTCAGCTCGGTATCAGTTATGCAATATGGGGGTAAAATGTAAATAATGTTTCCCAGCGGGCGCAGTATGATCCCGGCATCTAAAAAGTATTGATACAGAGTATCTCTTAACGAGCTAAAGTAAGAGGTATTATTCCCGGTTTCCCACTCCATCGCTATAATTGTTCCTGTTTGCCTAACTGTTTTAATTTTAGGGTGATGTTTGATCTTTTGAAAGAATTGGCGGTGCGCTTCTTCAATCCGCGATATATTTTCCTGGGTCGACGGTTCCACAAAAAGGTCCATACTTGCCAGGGCTGCAGCACAGGCAATTGGGTTGGCCGTAAATGAATGCCCGTGAAATAAGGTCTTTAGCTTATCGTCTGATAAAAAAGCATCGTAGATCTGCTGGCTGCAGGTGGTAATGCCCAAAGCCATTGTGCCCCCGGTTAATCCTTTTGAAAAACACATAATATCCGGCTGCTCAGTTACATAATTACAGGCAAAAGGCTTACCTGTACGACCAAAGCCGGTAAACACCTCATCATCAATCATTAAAACCGCTTCCCTGCGGCAATGCGCCATCAGCTCGTTCAAATGTGCTGCTTCATACATTATCATACCACCAGCTCCCTGTACTAAAGGCTCGAATATGAAACAAGCTAAATCAGACTTGAGATCTGAGATCTGAGATTTCAGACTTTCAATATTTTCTGTTGTAGGCAGGTCAATAAACTCAACCTCAAACAGTAAAGAATCAAACGCAGCTGTAAAAGCGCTACGGCCGCTTACCGCCATAGCTCCGAAAGTATCGCCATGGTAGGCATTTTTAAAGGCCAGGATCTTAGTTCTGCCTTCGCCCTTATTATGCCAGTATTGCAGGCACATTTTAATTGCTACCTCAATAGCAGTTGAACCGTTATCTGAATAAAAAGCTTTTTTTTGATTGATTGGCAATAGTTTAAGCAATCGCTCTGCTAATTCAACCGCCCCCTCATGGGTAAAGCCGGCAAATATCACGTGTTCCAGCTTGTTTAGCTGTTCAGCAACTTTTTTTGCGATGTACGGGTGCGCATGCCCGTGGATATTTACCCACCAGGACGATACAGCATCTATGTATTTTTTACCATTTTCATCAAAAAGGCAGGTGCCTTCGCCACTTACTATAGGTATGGGCGGCAATGCCGTTTGCATTTGCGTATAAGGATGCCATATTACATTTAAATCTCTCTCAACCAAGCTCATATAGTATTTATTAAAAGCTCAACAACATATTTATCTGTAGGGAAAACAAAATCATCAGGGTTCAGGTCAGCCAGTTTTACCAATCTGAAAGCCTGCAGCACATCACCTTCTTCATCAAAATCAAACACAACAGTTTTTATAGCAAAATTAATGGGGTCAATGCTTTTTACCAGGTAATAAACACTTATTATCTGCGAATCATTAAAAGCCGACTTCACAAAAAAATCTGTTGTATAAAAATGGCTTATTATTTCAATGTTGATATCACATTCCTCAACAAATTCACGTTTCAGGCCATCTGTTAAACCTTCGCCAAACTCCAGCCCGCCACCAGGAAACTTTGTAAAGCGCATCCCATACTCCTGCTCATCACTGATCAGCACTTCACCGGCATCATTAATTAATATGCCATAAACACGAACGTTAAATGGGTACATTATTCAAAGTGTTTTTTATTGCGGATAATTTTATCCAGCGTCCAGGTAATATCTTCCGTTTTAGCTTCGCTTCTTATCGGGCAATTTGGCATGCTGCAGTAGTGGCAGCATTCAGGTAAACAAGGGTCGGCATGGATAAATAACTCTGTTTTTGTTACTTCTTTATTGATCAGTTTATCAACTAATTTCACCTCTTCATGCACCCGGTTAAGGTCAAAATAATTCGGTAAAGTTAAATGGCAATCAATATGCAATTCATTACCATATTTCTGAGCGCGAAAATTATGAATATCAATCCACTCCACCTTTCGTTTTTCATTTAAAACGGCTACAATTTCGGTAACAACGCCAAAGTCGGCCTCATCCATCAATCCGGATACTGATCTCCTAACCAGTTTATAACCGCTGTATAAAATATATAAGGCTACCAATATAGATAAGGCACTATCCAGCCACAATATTTTCGTGAAATGAATAAGCAATAAGCCAACCACCAAGCCAATGCTGGTAACCATATCGGCAAGCAAATGCCTGCCATCAGCCTCAATAGTTATTGATGGCAATGATTTACCCTTGCCTATCATGTAATAGCCTAAAGCGCCGTTAATTATTCCTGTTACGCCTATTATTATGGCGCCCGTTAAAAGATCATGTATAGCATTAGGATAAAAAATGCTGTAAACAGATTTTACGATAATGATAATTGCAGCAATGGCAATTAATGAGCCTTCAATAAAAACAGAAAAATATTCAACTTTCCCATGGCCGTAGGGATGATTTTCATCCCGCGGCTGTGCTGCCAGGTAAATACTAAAAAAGGCAAAGGAACTGGCCAAAACATTTACTATGCTTTCGGCAGCGTCAGTTAGTACAAAGTTTGACGCAGTTAAAAAATAAGCCCCAAATTTTGCAAGCATCAGGACTACACCCACTATCAATGCTATTAGTATGATCCTTTTCTGCTCTTTCAAAACTATATTTATTAGCGGGCAAAAATATGTATTTTAAGTGTATAGTTGAAGGTATTTGATGCTAAGTGAAATAAAAGAAAGAACTGCCTGGTGTTAAGGGGGTTTAAATAAAAAGTAAACATTTTATTTGATACTAAGATTTAGGACTTTTGCAAAGCGCTAAGCAGATAGTTTAGAAATGTTTATAAAAAAAATAAAAAATCCACTTAAAAATTAAAGCTTTTGCAAAACGACGGCTCAATTATATAAGATTTTAAGGCGCAAAACAACTTTCGGCTTAATACTAATTATTTATCACATAGTAGTTTTTCTATATTTGCCGCGCAATAATTAAAAACTATATGAGTACATTAAGTAACAGGATCAATAACCTGTCTGAATCAGCAACCATCAAGATGGCCAAAATGGGCCGCGAACTTGCCGCAAAAGGCGTAGATGTGATCAGCCTTAGCTTCGGCGAACCTGATTTTCATACCCCAGAGCATATAAAGGCGGCTGCCAAGCAGGCTATGGATCAAAATTACACCTATTATACTCCCGTATCCGGTTATCCTGAATTAAGAAAAGCCGTATCAGCAAAATTGAAGAATGAAAACGGACTTGATTATGATTTTAGCCAGATAGTTGTTTCAACAGGCGCTAAGCAGGCTATAGCCAATGCGGTGTTATGTTTGGTAAATCCAGGCGAAGAGGTTATCATCCCTACTCCTTACTGGGTTTCTTATTCTGAAGTGGTTAAGCTTGCCGAAGGGGTTAGCGTTTTTATTGAAGCACCCGTTGAACAGGATTTTAAAATCACACCTGCACAATTAGAGGCTGCCATAACGCCAAAAACAAAGCTGTTTATGTTTTCATCGCCATGTAACCCTACAGGCAGTGTTTACAGCAGAAGCGAGCTGGAAGGTTTGGCCAAAGTTTTTGAAAAACATCCACAGATCTACATCCTTTCTGACGAGATCTATGAGCATATCAATTTTGTTGACAAGCACGAATCAATTGCACAGTTTGATTATATAAAAGACCGCGTAGTTATAATAAACGGCTGGTCAAAAGCTTTCGCAATGACGGGTTGGAGAATAGGCTATACCGCATCAAACAAAGAAATTGCCAATGCATGCGATAAGATGCAGGGGCAGATAACCTCTGGCACCTGTTCAATTACACAGCGTGCAGGAGTTGCGGCTTATGAAGGCGGACTAGAAACTGTTTTAGAAATGCGCGAAGCTTTTAAAAAACGCCGTAACCTGGTTTATGACCTGTTAAAAAACATTGAAGGTATAAAAGTAAACCTTCCCGAAGGCGCATTTTACTTTTTCCCTGATGTTACTTCATTTTTTGGCAAAAGCTATAATGGCAAAACCATTAATGATGCCGATGAACTGAGCATTTACCTTTTAGAAGAGGCTCATGTAGCCACTGTAGGTGGTGATTCATTTGGTGATAAAAAATCAATCAGGATCAGCTATGCAGCAGCTGAAGATAAGTTGATTGAAGCAATGAACAGAATAAAGGCCGCTTTAGGAAAGTTGGTTTAAGGAAGTCCGAAAGAGAAATTTTTTAAACTTAAAAAGCCCTTGCAAATCATTTGCAAGGGCTTTTGCTTTTCAATTAGTTTACTGATTAATTATCCTTTGATTATAAAGAAAAACCATAAGCTAAACGTAAGGCTACCGTACCATAGCTATCGTTTTGGCCTGAGAAATTTTCATAGCGTACGCCAACATCCCATGATTTATTTGCCCAACCTAATCCTGGTGAAAGAATTAGCTTTGTATTCTTAACATATTGAGAGCTTGTTTCAAAACCTGCTCCTGCTTCTGCTCCAAAATACACATTATCAGTAAAAAAGGCTTTAACACCAACTTTTACCGGAACAAGGCCAATGCTTTTACCACCAATATCTTTAGCGTTCTGGTCGGCAAAGAAATTATAATAGCCTGATGTAAGCGTTAAAGCTACATCTTTAGCAATTCCATACTGTAAGCGTGCCGTACCACCAAGTTCAAATTTTGAATAATCATGTATAGCGCCGGTAGGGATACCACCTTCAACTCCAAAGCCTAAGCGCCATGCGCTTTTATCGGTTGTTTGTGCTTTTACATTAACTGAGAAAAATATAGCAGCAGCAGTTGCTACTGTTGCTATCCATTTTGTTGAATTTTTCATTGTTGTGTTTTTAGTGAAATAATAGATAATTCTATATCCCCGGTTTAACAAATACTTTGCCATTGTGCCAATTTCATTGCCTGTTTGGGGTAAACAGGGCATTGATCAGGTAATTAACATAGTTTATTAACAATTGTTAATTGCGTTACAATCTGATACTCAGATAACTTTTCAATCTTAATAGTTAGCGAACATGAATTAACATTTTTTTAACACTAAAGGAACGAAGAAAGAAACTATTAGTTAAATTTATCTATTTTCACAACATTTTTGCAGGGTAAAAAGGTCAAAAATGTACTTTTCAAGCGACGACTGGGGTTTAGAGATTAATATATATGTTGCCGGAGGTTACACATGCTGCCGTAAGTTTAGCGCAAAGTAACCCATGGTAGCGATGAAATTAGGTATCGTTACTTTATTTGGCCTGTACAGGCAGAGTCCTTTTTCTAATCTCCGGTTTCTAATTATAATGAAAAACCATACGCCAAACGTAATGCCACTATACCATAGGTACCATAGCGAGAGAAATTTTCATAGCGTAATCCTACATCCCATGTTTTATCTGCCCAGCCAATTCCTGGAGAAAGAATCAATTTTTTGACCTTAGTATATTTGGTTTCAAAACCTACACCTGCCTCTCCGGCAACATAAAAATCATCAGTAACAAATGCTTTTGCACCAACTTTAACCGGAACAATACCAAAGCTTGTGCGGCCTGCATCTTTTGCCGCTTGTGTAGCAAAGAAATTATAATAACCTGAGGTTAAAGTTAACGCAACATTTTTATTGACGCCATATTGCAAACGGGCAGTTCCGCCTAACTCAAATTTCGAATATCCCGGGCTGGTATGTAAAGTGCCGGTAGGGATCCCGCTTTCAATTCCAAAACCCAGGCCCCAGGCACCTTCATTGGTTGTTTGTGCTTTTACCACATTACCTGAGAAAAACATAGCAGCAGCAGTCGCTACTATTGCTATCCACTTTGTCGAATTTTTCATTGTTGTGTTTTTAGTGAAAAAATAGATGATTTTACATACTCCGGGCCCACAAATACTTTGCCACTGCGTTAAATTTC
>Ga0206981_10070_pt1 | contig 30564 bp, 28 predicted proteins | sample Alteio_BWMinCont_17_FD_153312 | JGI IMG/M metagenome (GOLD analysis project Ga0206981, IMG submission 153312) | Enriched cells from forest soil in Barre Woods Harvard Forest LTER site, Petersham, Massachusetts, United States -... | ecosystem: Environmental > Terrestrial > Soil > Temperate forest >... | reverse complement strand
GTGTAAGTCGGGATATCGGTAAGTTCGAGACGAACTTGCTCAGTAACCCCATTTTCAGGGACTTCGTCGGATAGGTCGCAGTGCGAACGCCGGTTTGTTTCCGGATTGGCGACTACCGGGCCAGCCTGACGCTGGCCTATTACTCTGTTTGAAGAATTGCCTATGAGTCTGCAATCGGGACGCACACATCCGGAACTCGGAGGAAAAGCGTCAGTACTGATCTGCGCGCCCTAGCGATCTCTCCAGCTCCACACCGAGAAGGCGTTTGTCGCGAGCTTCTCGAAGATTGTCTTCCCTCGTTCGGGAAATGCTGACGGCGGACAGAACGTCTGCCGTCAGCGGCTGTATCGATGCTCCAGCTTCTATTGAGGCGTGTACCACCGAACGTAATCGACAACCATTGGCCCGGGATTGGTCAGACCTGTGATCGAGCCACCAAGCGTACCACCGACTGCCACATTCAGGATGGTGAAGATGTTCTGGTTGAACGGCCAGGTATCACCAGACGGCAAATTGCTGGGCGTGACCGTGAAGAACGGCGTGGATGAGTTGTCCACGAAGAACTGCATCTCGTTCGGTGTCCAGATGATTCCGTAGGTGTGAAATGCCGTGTCCGCTGCCTGTCCGCTTGGGAAAGTAAAGCGCTGTCCGATGCCGCTTCCTCCGGTTTTAGCGGTGTGGATGGTGGAGTTGTTGCCCGAGGGACCTGCTCCGTTATCCACTTGCGGGGACCAGTTCTCCATAATGTCGGCTTCGCCACAAGTGGGCCACGGGATGGTAGTGATGTTGCTGCCTAGGGTCCAGAACGCAGGCCACAGGCCTTGGTTGGTCGTGTTGGGAAGTTGGATGCTGGCCTCGAGAATACCGTACTGGAAGTTTTGTTTCCCTTCCGTATTCATACGGCCAGATATCCACGTTCCGTTGACGTCTCTGGGTTGGATCACTAGATGCCCACCGCCGTCGATGTAGACAGGGCTGGTCGACGTGCTGAAGGTTGTCGGGCACTGGGAAGGATTGTTCGGGTATCCCGGAGGTCCGCAGTAGACTTCGGCTTCGCCGTTGCCCCAGCCGCCATTGTTTCCAAGGTCGAAGTTCCACACCGTCGTGTCAGGAGAACCCGCACTGCCGTTGAATTCCTGGCACCATTGCGGAGTGAATGTCGTTCCACCGATCATGATGGACGAGACACCCGTGCATGAGCCCGTGCCACCTCCGCTGCCTGCAGTAAACGAGAACCAATTGAGGTTCCAGCCCGCCTCGTCCTGATCGATCGTCAAGACCTGCTGACCTGCCGGCAGCGTGACTGTAGCCGTCACGGTCGTCCATGCTTGATATCCGCCCGTAGCTGGAACATTGACCGATCCAGTTAGATTGTCACCTGATGCATCGGACATATGGAACGCATCGGTCACTGCGCCGGGTGCCGCCACGCGGAAGCCGACGGTGTATGTTCCAGCGGTCGCGACATTCACGGTATAGCGAAACCACTGCCCGCTATCGGTCCAGCCGATGTCGTAGCCTCCGCCAGTATCAGTGGTCGCTTCGATATCAACGCCGTCGGGGCGATAACTGTTTGCGGATCCGTTGGTTGAACTCACCAGATAGGCAACACCCTGGCCGCCCGTATCGTAGTTTTCAGCCTGCACCGTTCCCGGGATGGCAGCAGGAGTGCCCCCATAAGGTCCTTCGCCACCGCCGGACGAGCTGAATGAGAAATAGTTGATGTTCCATCCCGGATTGTCCTGGTTTACGGTCAAGGTCTGCTGACCGGCCGCCAGGGTTACCGTAGTAGTCACATTCGTCCAGGTCTGCCACGCTCCCGTCGCCGGTACATTCACGTTACCGCTCAGGTTCGTCCCTGACGAGTTGGAAATATGGAGCGCATCCGAAACCGCGTTGACTGCGGCTACTCGGAACGTGACCGTGTATGTTCCTGCTGCGGCCACGTTGACGGTATACTTGAACCACTGCCCGCTGGCAGTCCAGCCGATGTTGTAACCCCCACCGGTATCCGTGGTCACTTCTAGATCGACGCCGTCGGAGCGGTAGCTGTTCGCCGTGCCGTTGACTGACGTTACGTTGTAGCCTACCCCCTGCCCGCCCAGATCGTAATTCTCTGCCTGCACCGTACCGGGGATGGCCGCGGGTGTCCCACCATAGGCGCCCCCGGTCGCCGCAAACGTGACGTAGTTGATATTCCACCCTGGATTGTCCTGGTTTACGGTCAAGGTCTGCTGACCAGCCGGCAGCGTTATCGTGGCGGTCACATTTGTCCAGGTCTGCCAAGCGCCCGTCGCCGGTACGTTCAGGTTGCCACTCAGCTTCGTTCCTGACGAGTTGGAGATATGAAACGCATCCGTCACGGCGTTGATTGCCGCCACGCGGAACGTAACGGTATACGTTCCCGCTGAGGCCACGTTGACGGTGTATCGGAACCACTGCCCGGCCGCCGTCCAGCCGATGTTGTAACCCCCACCGGTATCCGTGGTCACTTCTAGATCGACGCCGTCGGAGCGGTAGCTGTTCGCCGAGCCGTTGACGGAAGTCACGTTATAGCCGACGCCTTGGCCTCCTGTATCGTAGTTCTCGGCCTGAACGGTGCCGGGGATCGGAGCGGGAGTTCCGCCGTAGGGTCCTTCGGCCGCAAAAACAACGTGCGTCACCGATAACATCAGTGCGCACAGCGTGGAAATGGTCAAGCAAGCTCTGGTTTTCATCATGACTCCTGACCCCCTCAAATGTCGGTAGACAAGTCTATACGCTCACACGCTATTCTCACTTTCGCTTGCAACAAGGCGGCGGACCATGCATACAGCAATCCCCGTTTTTCACGGCTCAATCGGACGAAGTAGAACTCGCAACGGCTCAATATAGCCCAGTCCAAAGAAATGCGGGCTGAGACGATATGTCCCAACCGCAACTATCCCGCCTGAGTTTATTGCACTTGCTTGATTGGTGGCAGCACCCACGATCCGTCAAGAATCGACGGAGGTTTCTCCTTCGGCCAATACAGGCGCATCATCGGAATGAACTTCGCCTTCGGAGCAGGCAGCCAATTGGCTTCCTTGCTCTTGCCTGGAGACTCGGCCTGAATATAAAGATCAACCGAGCCGTCCGCATTGGTGATGAATTTGTTGCGTGCGCTGAGCGTGTAGCGGTTGAGCACATTCGGCACGAAGAAATACTTCGCGTCATACATGGTCAGCGACCAGAAACCGTTCACTGGCGGGAACTGGCCCTTGTCGATGTGCATCACGTACTTGTTGTGGGCGCCGTCATATTCCTTGCCTGCGGCGTCTTTCTCTGAAGTCGGATAGATCGCATCTTGGGGCCGGTTCGCTCCCAGGCCGATCGCCGTGATCAGCGCTCGATCAAGGTACTCTGTCCCATAAAGACCGGTTTTGGTGATGACTGCCCATCCGTTGACGTTCCTACCCGCGTCCTTGAGGTAGCCGATGATCTTGAGTTGCGCCGCCTTCGGCACCACTTTGATCGCTTCCTTGTCGAAGACGCCCAGTTTGCTGGGGTCAAAGTCCTGACCCGGGACCAGACCGATCTTCGCCATCTTTGCCACCATCGGCGCATCGTCGGCCGACGGCGGGTTCGTCTTCATGAGCTGTGCCAGGTAGTTGAAATATGTCGTAATATCCATGGCGTCGACCTGATCGCGAATACCTGCTTTCATATCAATGCTCGGATCGACGGCTCCAGCCGGGAGTGTATACGCCTTGCCGTAGGAGCTAAGAGGGACGAGGGAAAACTTGTCCTGAAGAGCATGGACCGCAGCATAGTCGGCGGGAGTGCCCGTACAGTAAATCCGACCGAGGAGCCACACCATCGCAGTTGGCGACTTGTATTCGGTCACGCCTGCGGGCAGCGTACCTGACCAACCCGGTCCAGTGATGGCGTACTTCTGCGGCTTATCGCCAGTAGTGCGTTTGCCGGGAACCTGGAAGACGTCTGTCCATCCGTCGAGCAACGGCAGCAGGTAGTAGCGGTCTCCCATGTCGGGAACGCTGAGGATCCATGGCTCCTTCGAAACGTCGAACCATGCGCTCGTATACAGCGTGTCCGCGTTCGGCGCGGTAACCGCATGGTTATCGACGGCCGGATACGTCCGAAACCTAAGAATCTGTCCCATAGGCGCGTGTGCCGCGTCGGGCGCGACCACGTTAGTGAATTGCTTCCGCGTCATATCCATCGTGACCAGTGGATAGCCGTAGATGTAGGCGTCTGTCGCTGTGCTAACGGCTTCTTCAAGTCCTGGCGCACCAGCGCCCGTCTCCTGCTTGTGAGCACAGCCAATCATGGCGAACATCAGCCCAGTAATCGACAATGCTAAATACTTTGTCTTCATAAACCTACCTCCGCGTACTTCGACGGGCCGGCCCGTGGAGGTGCACAGACACCCCTCGTTCTCAATTTCGGCGTGCACAGACACTCTAGCGATTTCATATTGTTCGGGAAACTGGCAAAAGTGTCAGGTCAGCCTTCAAAAATGTGCAGCTGCCATCGCGATTTGCCCGCAAGTCAGGATCTCGGTAACTTGCCGACAGAAAGGACGTCGAGCAGCGAACTTGCTCAAACGCCGTTTCACAGCCGTTCGCTATTCAGTCTGAGCGAAGCCTGTTCTGGTCAACTGCGGGTAAGGTTCCGATGTGAAGCACTCGCGGGATCTGCCGCCGAAGCACTCGCAGAATCAGTAGGACAAGAAGCATCATTACCCCAGCGCCAGCAACGATAGCCGCCCAGATCGTAGCTGCGGCGGATCCATAGGCTTGTTCAAGACCTCTCTCTGGCAGGCCGATATGTAATCTCGTATCGGACTCGGGCGCTTGAACGTCCTGACGGATGCTCACCATGATTCTCTGGCGGGCTCCACGTTTCGGCCGATAATGCCGCTCTAGAATCGCGTCATTCCCGCCCATTTGATCCTCGCTGTAGCTTCCACTCTGAATCAACGCCCCGGTCTCATCGACGATCTTCCATTCGAGATCCAGAGGAGTCCGATGATAAGGGAGGGAATATATTTCGATTTGATAATCATCGTCCAGGTCTGTTGTAAAAAAGGGTGATGTGTAATCACCACGCCTGAGCGAGATGGGGACTGACAGCGGCTCGAGGTTGTGAGCTTTTCCCCACCATAACAAATAAGCCAGGGGCGCTACGCCCACCAGGACCAATAACGTGGCTAGGCCAACAAGAATTGTGCGCCACGGCCATCTTTTCAAGGCGGTTCACCTCTGTGACGAACGTGTAGGGCCCATTGCGTTCCCATGGTGCGGCGAGGCACGGTAACTGGTGGCTTCGCAGCGATTGTATCGCCCGTGTCTTGACTGCTATACACGACTGCCTAGTTTTATACAGCGGTTGGGTCATTTGACGGCAAATCACCCAGCAATGCACAGTGCGGCGAACGCAAATCTGGCAATGATGAATCGCACAGCCTGAAAGGTCGGCTTTACGATAAGTTGCCGTTTGGGGCAAGTCGCCGGGTTGAGCCCGCCCCCGTTTTACGAGCGGTATGGACCCTGTTGTTTGGCGGGAGGGCGATCGTCGAGTAGTTTGTAGTCTGCCGGGATGGCGAAATTTTCTGCACCGGGCTCGGCGCGGGAGATTTCAGTCATCCTACGCGTTTGCGCGCCCCAGCGCGGATCGGTGCAGCTGATCGAAACGTCCAGGTCGAGCTCGGGCGAGCGCCAAACCTCTTTGGTGGTGACGATTGGCTGGCGATTGCCGTAAGCGCCGGCGGCGATCACGGTGGTTTCGCGGGTGCCTACAACGGTCAGCGACTCGATCTCCTGCGAGCCCAGGCTGATGGATTCCGTCGTGGAGGCCCGAGGCGCCTCGTCGGCCTTCTCGGTCTCGTCATAGCTCACGTGGCGGAAGGCATTGATGCGGCATGTCCTCGTTGCGACATAACACGTAGTCCGCGTATGTTCGGCCGGGTCAATGACGATGAAATAGGTGCGCGGCAGCGGCTCCCCGGAAGCGCCAAAGGGCGGCGGTTCTCGAAGTACATCCGGCCGGAGGAGTCGCGCGCGACGAGGCTGATGAACCCAAATCACATGGACGAACCTTGACGATTTTGCGTCAGCAAAGCGACGGACTTCGCCGAGAACGGCTCCCCAGGTGTGGTTGGAATGTACATGCTACTAATAATGGCGTCTGCGGCGGCATCCGGCGGCCGAGTGCCGACGGGCAATCCCTCGGAGGATTCCTGCGCAGTAAGAGTGGCGGCTGAAGCGAGTAGCAAGGCTGTCGCCAAAAGAAGCCACGAGACGCCAGGACGTGTCATGAAGGCCTCCGAGATCGCTAAAGATAAGCTATGACCGGAGAAAGGGCCGTCAGAGAACTTTGCAGCCTGCTAAACCTGGCGACCGAATTGTCCAGCAACGTCGCCTCATATAGAAGCGGCGTATCAGAATCACTCGACCCTGAAAAATCAGCTATTCGGAAACTTCGCGCCGCCAGAGTCGAACTTACTTGAAACCCCGTTTTTCCAGCACTTCGTCGGATAGGCCGCCGTGTGGACGCTGGATTACCTCCGGACTGCCGAACAATGCGGCGGTATTCACTAGATCGGAGATGGCGCGCCCTTACCGTATGTCAGCGTATAATTTCCTCCATTTCTGGAGAACATGCGTTCGCTCCTGAGAAAAGAAAGGCTTAGGTGTCAAGATGGGAGATATCGTCTCGGGCGGAAGCGGCACAAACGGACTGGTTACCGTGAACGGCACGGACGGGCTGCCGCTCGTTCAATTGATCGCGAGTGACACCGAAGCCAAAATCGGTGCTGGACAAAAGAATGGCAGACCAGGCCACCTTCAGATGTATGACGGCAGTGGCCTGCTAACGGTCGATTTAAATACGGCCGACGCGACCCTGACATTGGGAGGCTCGGGCACCGATGGAACCGTGACTGTTTCCGGCACGGACGGGCAGCCGCTCATCCAGCTAATAGGGAGTGCCAGCGAATCCAGAATCGGTATGGGACAAAGGAATGGCAGACCAGGCCACCTTCAGATGTATGACGGCAGTGGTCAGCTAACGGTCGACTTAAATACTGCCGATGCGACCCTGACGTTGGGAGGCTCGGGCACCGATGGAACCGTGACTGTTTCCGGCACGGACGGGCAGCCGCTCATCCAGCTAATAGGGAGTGCCAGCGAATCCAGAATCGGTATGGGACAAAGGAATGGCAGACCGGGGCACATTCAGATGTATGACGGCAATGGCAACCTCACCATCGATATCAATGCAACCGGCGGAGACATAGCGCTGAACGGTGACTTGACATTGGCTGCTGCTGATTGTGCCGAACAGTTCGATATGCAGGATGCCAGTTCGGCTGAGCCTGGAACGATCGTGGTGATTGACGACGAGGGCAAGCTCCGCGAGAGTCAATGTGCCTATGACAAGCGAGTGGCTGGAGTCATCTCCGGCGCGGGCGATTACCGACCCGGCATCGTGCTCGACAAGCAGTCTTCATCGGCAGGCCGCGCCTCCGTCGCCCTTGTCGGCAAGGTGTATTGCAAAGTGGACGCGGATTTTGCGCCCATCACCGTCGGAGATCTGCTTACCAGCTCAGAACGCGCTGGATTCGCCATGAAAGCCACCGATCCCGCGCAGGCCTTCGGCGCAGTGATTGGCAAGGCGCTTAGGCCGCTCCGCGCCGGTCAAGGCATGATCCCCATTCTGGTTGCGCTGCAATAGACCGGCGACCGTCGCCTTCTCGAGTTCGACCGGTTGTGTGCCCGGCTGTGCGGCGAACGATTCCTATATGACCGCTTCCATCCACGCCGACAGGGATGCAAGCCCGGCGGGGCCTGCCACCGCGCGCAGACTCACTGGGGCAGCATGTCCGATGCCCGTCATAATCCGCCTCAGGCTGAAAGGGGACCAGTCTGCGAACACCGTCCCATTAAATGTGAACGTATAGAGATTGGGATCATCGGTGCCTCCCCACTCGACTGCAGACTGTATGGGTAACCCCTGAGCCGGCGAGCCGAGCAGCTGGCTGTCCGTGAAATACTGGAGCCCTAATCCAACGTAGGTATCCTGGAAGGTGTCGTTCAGCACCGTGCCCAGCTTGTCCCAGAAGCTCAACGAGTTAATGATCGCGTCAACCACCTGCGTTCGGATCAGGGTCTCGGCGCTCGAGATATCGCCCTGGGTTATGGTTTGGTTCGTGTTCGAGATCGTGGGAATCACATTGTTCAGCGCCTGCAGAACCGCTCCGTTGAGCGCCTCGTGGCCCGCGGCTACGGCGTCTGCGGGTGTGTCCTGCTGATAGAGCAGGATTCCCAACCACCCCACGATCATCCCTCCGACGCTGCCAACGATAGGAGCCTGAAAGGGAACCAGAGTGGTCACATAGTTGCCTAGCGAAGAGGGAATAGCCGTCGTCTCCTCTTGGTAGAAGGACGCTTGAACACCTCCTGGAAGGTCTCCTTGGTTGCCTGGAGTGCCGATGACCGAAGCGGTTCCCTGCAGCTGCCAGCCGGTTGTTCCCATTAGATCAATTTGCGCCGTGGTGCCGTCGATCTTGAAGAACACCGACCAGAGATAGATCGGAGGATTGATGAAGGAAGTCCCGGTTGAGGTCAACTGGGTCACGATATTCTTGACAAGCAAATTGGTCCTGATTGGTATCGCGCTCATTGTCTTGAATTCCTCCGACGCGATTCTAAACCTTCTTCCCGATCTGGCTGGGCAATGGAGGATTTACCGCAACACGGAAAGGCCAGATTCGTGACTGGAGTATCCGGCCACCCGCACCGATGACGTGGCAAACCGAAGCCTCCCTGGGACATAGAAAAGTGGAAAGCAACAACGTTTCCTGCTTTTCCACCTTCCCGCTGTCGCGGCGGTCTGAGTATCAACCCCGTTGCGCTACATTAGCTCTCTCCCTGGTACAAAATATTGGGCAGCCCGCCTTTGCCGCGATGGCAGCCCAGCCCTCGAAGTCCTAAAAGACGACAAGCGCTGCATCGTCCAGACCGCCTCCTACGCGCAGAAGGCCGTGGATTACCTGCACGGGCTGCAAGCGCAGCCCGTCTCGGCGGCCGCCGCATAAATGGTCTCGGCGGCTGCTCACTCGTCAGGTGAATTTCCGATTCGCGAGCTCGTGACTCAAACGAAAACTGGCGTCAATAACGAGCGTCAAGGGTATCCAAAAGGCCATCCTGCCACTCAGGTGTAAATTGATCCACAGAGCTTCGGACACCAAGTCCCATGCGGGAGGAATCTCGGTATGCGATCACTGAGGCCAGCACACGTTTTGACGTTCATCGCTTTTGTTCTGATATCGCATTCGAAGGCTCAGTCACCATCACCCTCTTCCATTCAAATACCGGTAGGCCTGGAGGTCTGCGAAGCGGCCTGCTTGAATGGCAACGGTGATGTGGGGACTTGGATCTTTCATGGATTAAACGGAAAAGGGGTCTGGGCGAAAAGCGGAGCCAAGTCGAATCTAACAATCGAGCAGTATGACGCTGAGCGGATCCTGATACGTCGCGAAAATACTCCGGATTCGACTATGCCAGCCTTTACCGCGATATATGAAGGAACATTGCGCGGCAGACGAATCGACGGCACAGTCACTGCTGGTCACGCTCCGAGAACCATCAAGTATCAGTGGTACGCGACTATACCGGTCACCACGTGCGATTCAGCCAGTCAGTCGGATACGGAGGACGCTTTCGAGACCGGCCAGAAAGCAGTTCGTTTTCGTCAGGCGCCTTCCGCATTCCAATGTTTCCTGATGGCCGCGAAGGGGGGGAACGGCCAAGCGAAAGCGCTCGTGGGTCTGATGTACCGAGATGGAATTGGTACCACTTCCAATCTGACGGAGGCGTTCCGCTGGTTGCAAGCTGGCGCTATACAAGATGACTACAACGCCCAGGTGGGTTTGTCTCAGATGTACGATTCCGGCATTGGGGCTTCCGCAGATCCACAGAAGGCGCAGATGTGGAGAGAGCGCGCACAAAACAACCCGGTCATTATCCAACAAAGGCAACAGGCGCAACAGCAGGCAGCACAACAGCAAGCGGCCCAGCAGATGATGTTTCTCGGCTTGGCGGCTGTAGTAGAGGCTATGTCTAAGCCGGATGTGTACGTTGTGTATTAGCCGGTCAGCGGGAACGCGCACAAAATCCAGCAGTCGATGGCGGAGAGTGAGGAGGGAAGGCCGCTGATCAAAGAGAGGAGAACATCCATCAGTCCAGCACGCACCCGACACAGAACGGGGCATGCGTGTCATTTGGTTGAGACACCGAGAGCAGGCTGCAATTCATAGCGCAATAACGGGAGGCAGGCAGTAAACAGGTGTCTCGCCTCGATCTTCCGGCCGCTCACATGGAATTTCCAAATGGCGCTGAAGCGGTCGGCGATATCTGATCCCGGCATTGAAACACAATCTGGTTCGTCGCGGGATATTCCGGTCGGCACAGTACGGGCACCCCACACTTTCCAATCATCGAGGATTAGATGTCTCGGGTCCGGACTGAAGTTCGGCACAACGCCCTGTACCCCTTCTCCAATGAGGAGATGAAAGAAGATGCCGGGGACGTAGAACACGTATCGCTTAAATCCGCCTAGTGGTTCAGCACGATAGGGTTGAATCATTCCTTGCCACACGACCGGCAACGAATCGACGGACAGAGAGAGAGCCATACCCTTCGGCAGATCTGCGAGGCCGAGGAGGTATTTTCGTAGAGATTCCTGCTCTTCCGGCGCGACCTCCAGATACGGTTCCGGAGTTCCGTTCTTCCATGGATGCACCGCGCCTTTATAGAACACTCCGATGCCAAAGTGCGTGAGCTTATCCACGTTGATTTCCGGATTTGACACCGTCTCGTAGAGTTCCCAATCTGCCGTCTTATCGATTGGCGCTTGCTTCATCAGGCGTTCGCGCAATAAGAACGGTCCTCCAACCTCCAGTAGCATCGGTTTGATCCACGTTTCAACCTTACCGAAGCATTGTTCACAGTCGGCGCAGAACACATAATCCTTGACCTGTTTTGTCGAGGAGTACATCGACTCTTTGGAGATATAGACGGGGGCTTAGTCTTCTGATCGCATCAGCGCGTAGAGCGAGCACGGCAGGAAATGGCTGGCGCGTAAATCAACGCTCCTCGAAAGGCAAAGCTTGCAATCGCTCGTTTCCATCTATGTCCTCCTAAGTAGACAGAAGCTGTTATTGCTTTGAGGCACGGGATCGGCCGGATCGCTTAGTGATTGCACTCTTCGGCAATCGCGGCACAGCCTGGACGCCCGCCCAAAGCGTGGCGATCGTTTGCTCGACCACGAGAGTCTGGTCAGGCAAGTCAGGCACAACCCCTTGGATGACCATGAGTGTGGCGAGGCCAAAGATCGTAAACCACCAGGTGTGAGCTACCACTACGTCATTCTTATTTGGCAATCCCTCATCCTTGGCAACATCGAAAAAGAGCTGCACGAATCGTCCGAACAACGGCGCGCCAATGTCGTTGATATATTGTCCAGCGCGGACGCCATTGCGGTTCTCCGGCCCAAAGAAGACGTTACGGAACTGCTGTGGATGGGCAGTGCAGAACTGAATCAAGCCGCGTGAAGTCGCAAAAAGACGCTCTTTCGGTGAAAGATGTTTAGCGGCAATGGCGTCGAAGTTCTGAACCATCAGCCCGATCGTCTCGCGGCTCAACTCGGCAAGAATATGCCATTTGTCGGGGAAATGCTGATAGATCACGGCGTGCGTATAGCCAATCTCTTTAGCGATCTCGCGAAGCGTCACGGCTTCGTAGCCGCGATCGGCAAACATTTTGCTGGCAGCCGCAAGGATTTCGCCCCGCAGCCTTTCCTTGCGCTCTACCCGGCGACTTGGTGATGTGGATGTCACTTCAATAGCTTAGTCCCTTTTGACGATTTTGGCGACCGCTTGTTTATTTATAACCAGCGGTTTTAAAACCACCGATTATTTTGCAACCAATGGTTTTCCTGGGCCTCTAATGGTCAGGTCGCTCATTTGGATGGGCGGCCAAATACGAGGCAAAAGGAGGGTGCGATGAAAGTTCTAGTGATTGGAGCAGCGGGCAAGAGCGGAGAAGCGCTGGTAAATGAGGCGCTGGCGGCCGGACATAAGGTGACGGCTTTCGTGCGTGGCGCCGCGCAGTATAAGAAGGCGAATGTCAGAGTTGTTGCGGGCGACGTGCTGGACGCGGCCGCGGTCGACGTTGCGGTCGCCGGACAGGATGCGGTGATCGACGCGCTGGGCGGCAAGACGCCGTGGAAAGTGACGACGATGGAAACGAGCGCGGCACACAATATTGTGGACGCGATGCGGCGCAATGGCGTGCGGCGGTTGCTAAAGATTTCGGTGGTTGGTGCGGGCGAGAGCGTCAAGAACGCCGGCTTCTTCAACGAGCACCTGCTCATGAGGACGTTTCTGCGGGGTCTGCTGGTAGACAAGGCGGGCATGGAGGCCGAGATCGAAGGCAGCAACTTGGACTGGACGCTCGTGCGGCCGCCGATGTTGACGGACGGCGAGAAGACCGGCGTTGCCAGGGTGCTGAGCACGGAGGGCGGCGAGAAGGCGCACAAGATCGGGCGGGTGGATCTGGCAGCCTTCATGGTGCAGCAACTGGAAAGCAGCCGGTATGTGCGTCAGGCCGTGACAGTGACGACCACATAGCAAGGCCTCCGCGAGGATCAACCACCTCTCTCATCGAGGGCCTGTAAACGATTCATGCGACAGATAACTGTGGAAACCCACGGGACTAGCGGAGTGCTAGCTGCGCAACTCACAAGCTCTGGCGTTCACCCCAGAGCACCAACTTTGTTCACGAAAGGAAACCTATATGCCAAACTTCCCCACACCGCTTGAAGAAGTCATTCATCACAACGTGATCAGGAATAACAAAACGGGCGGCCCGGCGCTGGAAATCGGGCCCATGCAGTTGCTATGGAGGGCACTGGGAGAGAACACGGGCTACACCTTCTCCATTTATGAGACCACGGTCGTGCCGGGCATGGGTATTCCACTTCATAAGCACCCATTTGCGGAGTTTTTCTATGTACTGGAAGGCACTCTGGCTATTGCGTCCTGGAACAGCCAGGGTGCCGCCGAGTGGAACGTGTATGAATCCGGCGAAAGCCTGGTGGTGCAACCCAATGCGCCTCACACATTCTTCAACAAGAGTGAGCATCCGTGCCGCATGCTGAGTGTTTCAACGTATCACCACGAGCGGATGATGAAGGATGCAGTGCAACCGGATGGCAGGATAGATTTCCTGCCCGCTCAACTCTCTCAGGCCGATTTTGAGAAGTTGACAAAGTCCATGGAAAAGAACCAGACATTCCTTGTCGCAGACCATGCTTAGTATGGGCCATCTCTTGAGTTCACCTTTGAACTCAAGAGATGCAGCAACTGGAAAGCAGCTGGTATGTGCGTCAGGCTGTGACAGGTGACGACCACATAGCTAGTCTCCGCGAGGATCAACCACTTCTCTCATCGAGGCGATCCGATAGGCTGTGTAAAGGCTTGTTGATTCATGCGATAGATAACTGTGGAGACTCACGGGACTAGCGGAGTGCTAGCTGCGCAACTCACAAGCTCTGGCGTTCGCATCAGAGCATTTGTCCAACTTCTTGCTGGCCGTCGTAAGCAGGAGAGGACAAGGCAACTTCTGCGAGAACGTCTTCGCATCAAGCAATTACCTGGGAGGTAATTGCTGCGCCTCGCGATCTGTTCGATAGTAGATCTGTAGCCGACCAGGATTGCCTGCGGGGCCGCAGATCTCAAAGGAGAATTACATGCCGAACTATCCCGTTCATACCATCGCTTCGGCGCCGGACAAGTCAAAACTGGCTCTTGAACAGTTGCAGAACGCGTTTGGTGTTCTACCGAATCTTCCCGCAGTCATTGCAAATTCACCGAAACTCATCAACTCCCTTGTTGGCCTGTTTGGGCAGGTGCATAGCCCAGGCCTCAGCGAGGCGGAAAATCAGATCGTTCTGTTGACAGACGCAGTCGCGAACTCGAGCACGTATGCGGTGGCATTCCACACGGCGCTGGCTCTTCAGCAGGGAATCAGTTCTGAGGAAACAGCCGCAATCCGCGAGGGGCGCGTACCCACGAACAAGCGATTTGCTGCACTTTCCACATTGGCGAGGACGCTCATTGAGAAACGCGGGCATTTGAGCGACCAGGAACTCGATTCGTTCATCGCTGCCGGCTTCACGAAGGAACAGGTCCTCGAAGTTATCGCCATAGTGGCGGCCTCGACGATCACCAACTACGCTGGAACCATCGCCAATCCGCCGCTGGAAGATCCTTTCCGGCAGCACGCGTGGCGAGGATTACAGCGGAGAACGGATACTACCGCCGCGGCTTGACTCTGTCGGCCGCGTCCAGTTCTGACGAGAGGGAGATCGAATGGCTACGCAATCTGCCTCCACGGTTCCTCAGCTCGGGGAGTTGTTGCGCTACTGGAGAAAGGAGCGCGGCAAAAGCCAGCTCGATCTCTCGCTCGATACAGGGATCTCACAGCGCCATCTGAGCTTTGTAGAAAGCGGGCGGAGCGCCCCCAGTCGAGATTTTCTATCCATCGTTTCCGATGCCTTGAACATTCCGCTCCGCGAAAGGAATGTCCTGCTGCTTGTGTCAGGATTTGCTCCTCAGTACAGCGAACAAAGCATGAATGCCGAGCAGATGGCGGTCGTAACGCAGGCCATCGAGCGGATGCTTCATCAGCATGAGCCGCACCCCGCGCTCGTGCTGGACCGGTACTGGAATGTGATTCGGACCAATGAAGCCGCGCCGCGATTCTTTGGATCATTTGTGGATCTGGAGAAAAGACCAAAGCCGCGCAACCTTCTCGACCTGATGTTCGATCCGGCGGCGATACGGCCCTTTGTTGAGGAGTGGGAAAAGGTAGCGGCCAGTCTGCTGCAAAGGGTCCGGCGGGAAGCGGTGGGACAGGTACTGGATGCGAAACTCCAGGAGTTGCTGAAGCGGTTGCGGGAGTATCCCGGTGTTGCAGAGCTAACACCATCACTCACCCCACAGAGTCCAGTGCTACCCATGGTGTTTCGAAAAGGGAACCAGCGCTTCTCCTATTTTTCTCTGATCACAACCGTCGGTACACCGCAGTGCATCACGGCGCAGGAATTACGTGTGGAGTGCATGTTTCCTACGGATGCCAGGGGGGAATGAACCTCTATGAGCGCTCCTTTGCTGGTTGGCGACAGACCCAGGCCGCGGATTACAAAGCAACCGCTCAACGTGGGCTGCCTGATCTACGAGCGGATGTATCCGATTGACTTTACGGGATCGTTTGAAGTTCTTTCACGCATGCCCGATACAACCATCCAGATCATTGGGCAAAAAGTTGCGCCTGTTCGCGGCGTGCAAGGGCTTCGGCTTTCGACCGATGTGAGCATTGCGGAAGCAGGAGTCTTTGATGTTTTGCTCGTGCCCGGCGGTCATGGCCAGCAAGGGCTGATGCACGATGAAGAAGTGCTTGACCTCATCGGCAAGCACGCTCAGGGCCAAAAGCTCCAGTTTTCGGTCTGCACCGGAGCCCTGCTGTGTGGTGCATCGGGTGTACTCGCGGGAGAACAAGTGACGACTCATTGGAGTGTTCGGCATCTGACACCGCATTACGGCGCAGTTGTGGCGGATGCAAGGGTGGTGGTGGTGGACGGCAACTACATCAGCGCTGCTGGTGTGACGGCTGGCTTGGATGCGGCCCTGGTGCTGATCTCTCTTCTACGTGAAGACGCAGCTGCTCAGGAGATCCAGCTTGCGATTGAGTATGCGCCGAACCCGGTTTTCAATCGCGGCACCCCAGAGAGCGCGCCGCATGAAGTGCTGCAGAGCTTTCAGACAAAGTACGAGCCGATCCGGACAGCAAGGGAGGCAGAGGCGATTAGCTATGCAGCAATCAATTATGCATTTTGGTGATAGAGCCGGAGCGGCCACGCCGCGCCTCAGAAACCCAGCTGTCGAAGGGCCATCTTCGCGGTCCTCTCGAGTTCCTCCATCGTGGAACCATTTGCTGCCTGAATGGAAAGACCGGCAATTATGGATGAGAGGTACCGGGTGTCGTCGTCCACATTGATCCCCTTCGGCAACTCTCCGCTTTGCCGTGCTTTGAGAAGCCGCTCCCGAAGAGCAACTTGATTCTGCTTCCGTGCCTCCGTCATGAGATCTCTTGCCGGTTTCGCATCTACACTGCATCCCACCGGTACACAGCGAACATGTCGTCGCCGGACGTCAGAATCCTCCGCTTCAAAAATCCTCCGCCATCCCGGCATTACCCTGACCCAGATCTTCAAATCCACGTTTGAGGTATTTACCAGGGTTGGCCCCGACAACTCGCTTGAACGCCTTACTGAACGCAGCGTCGGACTCGTAACCGACCGACCGAGCGACGTCTATGAGTTTTTGGTCACGCTGTTCGAGTAACTGCATCGCCTTCTGCATCCGCCACTCGGTTACATATTCCAGTGGTGTTTGTCCGAGTAGCTCTTTAAAACGTGTCGCGTGCCCTGCTTTATTCGGCTGGGCGAGAACCGGCGATGAGGATGTCTACCAGTCTTCTGGCGCTTTGCTGCCAATCACCCCCGGAGCTCACATAAGAGACGCCGATCACCGCCCGAAGTAGATCGGAGGCGTCAATATCTCTTCGCACATCGCCGCTCTTTTTCGCGCGCTTCACCAACTCTTCGATTGCTCCCTGGACCAGGCTGCGAGAACCCTCATAGAGCCTGGAAGGACCTCCGGCGACGCTGTTGAGAGCGGGCGCAATGATGTGTTTTGCCGCGATGTAATCGACGAACAGTAGCAACCAGGCGCGCAGGGATTCGATCGGAGACATCGCGGCGATGAACCCGCGCGCTGCCGCGGCCAACTTTTCAACCTCACTCCGATAGACCGCTTCGATCAGCGCATCCCGTGTAGGGAAATGGCGATACAAGGTACCGGCTCCGACACCCGCCTGCTTCGCGATGTCGTCCAGACTGGTAGACGCGCCGTGGCGCGTAAAAGCCCCCTTCGCCACTTCGAGAATTCGCTCGCGGTTGCGCAGAGCATCCGTTCGCGGCTTTCGCTTGGCAGGTTGGGAATGTTTCTTCTTCATTTCCAAAATTTCCTGCAACCGGAGACTATCTCCGATTATCTACTCACTCGGAGACTGTCTCCGTTTTAATCGGGGCGGCTGCTGTTCGTCAATTCGGGCAGTAAAGACAAGGACTCGTAACCCCGCTGATCGCTATAGCGCGTGCCAAGCGTGTCTCAGCATACGGCGGCGATGGACTCAATCCCTGGCCCGCCGCGCATGTGGTCGACGCTGCGCGTCTCTACAGACTTGCTCTCGAAAAAGGCACACGGGAGCCCGGTACCAGGCGGTCGCCGAAGAGGGGGTGCCGTTGAAAGACATTGCCACCGTCATCGGCCGCGGCCTGAACGTGCCGGTCATTTCTATCTCACCGGGGCAGGCCCAAGAGCATTTTGGCTTTCTCGGATCCTTCGCGGGATGGGACGCTCAAACCTCCAGTGCGGAGACCCGAACAAAGCTGGGTTGGAACCCGACTGGCCCTGACCTTCTCACCGATCTTGGAAATATGCGTTATGCGCAGGCTTGAAGAGAGGCAGAGGGACACTGCGCACAAACTAAACCCAACTCAGCCAATTTGAGAGGAATCAATATGGAGAAGACATGGTTCATCACAGGCGCTTCTCGCGGTTTTGGCCGCATCTGGGCCGAGGCCGCGCTCCAGCGCGGAGATAAGGTCACGGCCACCGCGCGAAGGCTGGAAGACATCGCAGACCTTAAAGAGCGCTTCGGAGACGCGGTCCTGCCAATGGCTCTTGACGTGACCAATTCGGAGCAGGTTCCCCAGGTCGTTCAGCAGGCGTTCGAGCATTTCGGCAGGCTGGATGTTCTTGTGAATAATGCCGGCACGAGCCTTTTCGCGGCTACAGAGGAGGCGAGCGACGAACAGATCCGTGACTTGTTCGACGCGAACTACATCGGGATGGTTCGGGTGTTGCGATCGGCCCTGCCTCTGCTGCGGAAGCAAGGGAACGGACACATCCTCGGGGTTTCGAGCGGTCTTGGAATTACAGCGCTGCCGCTCATCGGCTTCTACTGTGCCACGAAATGGGCGGTGGAAGCTCTGCACGAATCACTGGCGCAGGAGGTGAGACCCTTCGGCATCAAGGTGACGCTGGTTGAGCCTGGAGCTTACGCGACCGATTTTGGCAAATCCGCAGAGATCGCGGATGCTCTGGAGCCATACGCGGAGTTTCGGAAGCAGTTTCTGACGCGTCTGGCCGGAATGGAACGGGGCGACCCAGAGGCGACTGCAGAAGCCGTCCTGAAGCTTGTCGACACGAACGATCCGCCGCTGCGACTCGGACTGGGCAACTCGATTCTGCCGAGAGCACGGGATGCATATGCAGAGCGTCTGGCGACGTGGGAAGCGTGGGAGGACGTGTCGAATGCGGCCATGGGTGAGCCGAAGAAAACGACGGCGGCGTGGATCGAGCAGCTGGTTCATGGGACTCCGGACCAGGCATGATCCACAGATGAGTCGTTTTTCACGGCAGGCGGGACAGAATGATCAGACCTCGTCAGAGATGATGGGATACGAACACCGAATAAGGCAAGCGCCATAGTACTACTGTGTTATAAGAAGTCTCGCAGACAGCAAGGGCATCTGAGCAGGGAACGGGCCAGGTGGGTTGCGATCTGGCGGCGCACAGAGGCAATCGAGTATGGATTATGGCGTTGGGTCCGCACCGGCAGCGCCGCGGGGCTTGTAGCTGCGTCGCACGTGGGGTAGGTGAAGCTGGAGGTTGGCTGCCTGCAGTGGCGGCGAACCGGGCGGAGGGGGGAAAAGGCACCGCTCCAGCACGAGGAAGCCATAGGCTGCGATGGCGAGGGTTGCATGGTGATGAAAGCCGCGCCAGTTCCGCCCTTCATACTGTCCCAGTCCGAGTTCCTGTTTCAGCTCCTGGTAGTCGCGCTCGATGCGCCAGCGCAGCTTGGCGGTGGCCACCAGTTGGCGCAGGCGGATGGCTTCCGGTAGCTTCGACAGCCAGTATTTTGTGGGCTCCTTCTCTGTCTTCGGCCATTCGATCAGCAGCCATTGCTCCGGATGCGGCTCACTTCGCCAGTAGTCGCGATGGGCCACGCGCACGCGAAGGCCGGCAAAACGGGAATGCATCGTGCCACGCGTGCCCTCGCGCCAGCTCACGCGCCGGAAATCGCCTGGAGTCAGACACAGGGCCAGTTCCTTCACCGAAAGCGGCTGATGTTGTTCATCCCTCCGCAACAGACTGGCAGGGCGCCCTGTCCTACTTTTGGCCCGAGGCGGAAGGGGCGCGGTGCCCGGCGGCCACACAGACGTCGAAGACTGGATTCCCACGACATACTCCAATCCCAGTATTTCCAGCTCCTCACGGAAGCCGTGATCGTTTCCGTAGGCGGCATCGGCCAGCACCACACCACGCGGCACATCTTCGTTTACCAGCGAACGAATCTGCGCGAGTGCAATCTCAGGCTTGGTCTGGAAGCGGACCTCTTCCGGCACTCCGGCTTTTCTGCGCCGTTGCGGATCGTTGGCCCACATCTCGGGCAGGTACAACTGGTAAGTCGCGGGAAGGCTGGACTGCTCCGTGGCCAGGGACACGCTGACGGCTATCCGGCAGTTCTCCCGCTTGCCTACCTGTCCACAATACTGTCGCATGACTCCCACCGAATGGCTGCCCTTCTTGGGAAAACCTGTGTCATCCACGATCCAGGCGGCCAGACGTTGTCGCCGTGTCATCGCGGGCAGCACCTGGCGGCGCACTTCCTTCAGCACAGCGGCATCGCTCCAGGCCGCGTCGGCCACAATGTGATGCAGCGACTGGTGCATCTGGCGCACATGCCCCGGAGCCAAACGCGCGGCCATGGGCTCGACGCTCTTGCGCTCGATGGGCAGCAGAAGACCCTTCGTGTAGCTCTCCATGGGAACCACGCGATCGGCATGTCCGGCGGTCCGAGTCAGACCATCCAGATAACTTTGCAGGCGTGCCGACTGGCGAGAGAAGTCCGGCTGGCGGCGGCTCATGGCCCCCAACATACCGCCCTGCATGCGCCAGCGCCAGCACAATCAGTAGATTGGTATTCACTTTATAACACAGTAGTAATAGGAGGTTGTATGACAAACACGAAGGCCCTCATTGAGCAGGCGTACTCCGCATTCAACAGGCGGGATATCGACGGTGCATTAGCACTTATGACGGAAGACGTGAGCTGGCCCAAGGCTTCAGAGGGCGGCAGGGTCGTCAGAAAGGAAGAGATCCGCGCTTATTGGACTCGACAATGGGGTGAGTTCGACGGCCATGTTGAACCGCTGGCAATAACCGAGGAGGATGGAGGCAGGATCCGAGTCAGAGTGCACCAACTCGTCAGGAATCTTGAAGGGAATGTTCTTTCGGACAGCGAAGTTCTCCACATATTCACCATGAACAACTGTCTCATCGCAGCCATGGACCTCGGGGATGAGACCGATACAACGGGCCCGACTGCCGCATTTTCACATCGATCCTAACTGGCAACCCACCATGGACCTGCGCTACAGAAATAGCTGCAGGGAACCTATCCATTGTCCACTCTCGGGAGCGAGTAGATGACCTACACAACCCGTCGCGAGTTTTTAGGCACACTGGCGTTCGCATCGATCCGAAGCATCCTGCCTGCTTCGACGTGGGGCACAAGTGGCGTTGACTCTTCCGCTGCTCGACTCGACAGACGCGACTTCGCCCCTGTGCAGAACATGATCTTAAAGGAGATTGCGCGTGGAGCAGCAACTGGGGTCGCTGTCGCTGTCGCACACAGCGGACAGATTGTTTGGGAAGAGGGCTTTGGATGGGCGAATCGCGAGGCAGGCGTAAAGGCGACCTCCCGTACGCCCTTCAACCTAGCATCCCTCACGAAACCCTTCACCACTACGGCGCTCATGACCCTGGTTGCAGAGGGCAAAGTCTCTTTGGACGATCCCGCAAATAACTACCTTGCGAAAAGCAAGATTATTGGCGCGAACGGAAACGCGGATGCCGCAACAGTGCGGCGGCTAGGGGCGCACGTGAGCGGACTCCCCACGATGTTCGCAATGTACGATCACAACCAAGCCAATCTCGGTCTCAGCCCTGAGGCGCTCCTCACAGAATATGGAGGCCTCGCGTACCCGCCCGGTTCTTGTTATGAATACAGCAACATTGGTTTTGCTGCGCTGGGCGCCATCGCGTCGAACCTGACGGGAGTGGAGTTCGGGACTCTAATGACGGAGAGGGTCCTGACACCACTTGGCCTCGACGACAGCTTCTTCGGCACCAGTGTTGCGCGGCTTCCAACGGGTGCGGTGCGATACGATTCCTCGGGAAACCCAATGCCGGACTACACAACTGCGACGCCCGCGTCCGGAGAACTGTACGCCAGCGCTCACGACCTCGCGCGATTCGCGATGTTTAACATGAAACAGCGTTACCGAGCGCGGATTCTGGATGATCGCTGGATCGAAGAACTTCACAAACCGGTTTTCGTTGGCCCTTCGGGCGTCGCAACCACATTCGGCTGGTTTACCACACATCTGAAGTCCGGCGAGCAAGTGATCTTCAAAGGCGGTGGCCAGCCAGGAGTAACTACGGATCTCTCTATGGTCCCGTCGCAAAACCTTGCATGCCTGGTCTTGACCAACCGAACAGACGGGAGAGAGCTATGTCTCCGCGTGTGCAACGAAATCCTCTCCAGCTATTTACCCGAATGGCGTCAGCTGGAAGAGACGGCTGGACCTTCTCCGTCGCCATTCGTAATCACATCCAGCTTGGGCGGCCATTGGCAGGGAACACTCACAAACGACGGTGCGAAGATGCAGGTACGGCTGAAGATCGAATCCTCCGACTCGGCCACGGTGCAACTCGACGACAAATCTGCGGAGAAGATCACCGAGATGCATTTAGAAGGGTAGGGTTCCCAGGAGCGTCCACGGGTGTGATCGAATCCCCGGATGCAATACGCACCGGAGCGAAGACGCTCAGTCTCAAACTGATTCCGCACGAAGGAATGTTGGTGGGCAGGATTCTCGCAACAGACTCCGAAACTGTGATGCTGCCCTACGTTCTCAGCTTGAATCGAGCGTCCGCTTGAACGCAGTCCGAAGAGAGATAACTCTTGCCATTGTGCCCCGCCTCGATCCCGGCGAAAAGCAAGAGGCCATCACTCTATGATCAAAATGGAGGCCTTCCCTTGAATCGCATTGTTGCCTCGATCAGAAACTTCCGCGAGGATGCGCGCTTCGCCGTCGACAAGCTCGCGCGCCATGGCACTCATCAGGTCGTGCGATACCTGAGCGAAGAGTTGAACCCGTAAATGAGGAAAGCTGGGGGCCGCATTCTGACAGAGTGAACTTGGACAATCACTGATGGGACATCGGCGAGCGCCGGGAAGGAACACCGCAAATCCGAACCACCGCAAACGTCACCCAAACCTCGCCCGAGTTGCCAGTTCAGATATCTCGTGGAAATAAGGCAGCCGCGCCGCCTTTCGATCGAATGTCAATGTGTGGGAGCAGCCTGCCCAGGCATTTAGGGCTCCCATCAAGGCATCTTCAAACTCTCCGGTGCCTCGCTTAATCGCAAAAACAGCCTCGAAGACCTGCTGCTCGTTCTGGACTTCCAGGGAGTCTGCGGTAAGAAGCCTTTCGAGATGAGAGGCGACTTGGGAGGGAGTTTGCTTCAAGAGACCACGCAAGACCCAAACAATTTCGAGCACTGTAACCAGACTAATGAACCCTCGGGCTTGTTCACTCAGCTGTTCATCGAAGATTTTGTTGGCTTGACGCGTTTGTTTCGGGTCGTCCTGGAGCAAATAGCGGAGAACGATGTTGGTATCGAGCCCAATCATCGATGGAGGCGCTCTCTCGCACCAGCCTCGATTGCGATGTTCATCTCCTGAATGGAGAAAGGCCGCCTGGGTTTGGGCACGCTGCCTTTGAGCTTCGATGTCCGAATCTTTGGAAGAATGACGACTGTTCCATCAGGCTGAAAGAAGAACTTGAACCGATCTCCTGGTTTCAGGTTTAAGTATTCCCGCACTGATTTGGGAATAGTCGCTTGGTTTTTGCTGCTAAGAGTGGCTTCCATGGGGAACGCCTCCTGCTTTACATTTTACCAAAAGTAAAGCGTTCGTACGGATGCTGTTTGCCGCGCCCTCCGCGGCGCGTGCAGTACACCTCCAGCAATAGAGAAAAGAAAGCCTATCTGCCCGGTACAAATTTTGGTACAACGCTGGGTATCTAAGATCATTCTTGGCCGACACAGCTCGAGGTGAATTATCCGTAAGCCGTATTTATATGCGGTTGGAAAGACACTTTTCGGCGAACGGGCCGAGACCAATGGCAGTTTATTGTCCGAAACCTGCATGCCGCGCAGTTCTCCTTTAATTAGAAGCTGAGCCTGAACAAGCATTCGCGCCGCCCGCTCGCTTTGCGCGCCATTGGCTCGGAGTTACGCCAGTCCATCGCACGAAGGCACGAGTGAGAATGCTCGGATCGGTATAGCCGACTATGATAGCGATCTTACTGATCTCCAGCCTCGTATAGGCCAGCAATTGTTGAGCATACTCGCACCGCGTTTCGTCCAAGGCCCTTTGAAAGGGCAGCCCTGAGGCACGAAGCCGACGGTCAAGCGTGCGACGGTTCAGACCTAGCTGAGCCGCAATTGAAATAACAGAAACGTGACCCCTTATCAGCGCGGTTCTCAATTCTCGCCGCAGCTGAGTGACTATATCGTTATCGCCGGCATACCAGATTCCTTGCACACGCTTTTCAAGTACTATTCGATGCCGAGCGTCGGCGGCGGGAATAGGCTGGTCCAGCATTCTGCGCGGAAAGGCCACGGCGGTTTGATCTGCATTGAAAGAGAGCTTCACACCGAAGGAACTTCGATAATGGGCGATATTCTGCGGTTCGGATCGGGAGATTAGCACTTCCACGGCAGATGAGTAGCTCCTACCGGCAAGTTCGCAAAACACGGTCCACGCTCCCATGGCAGCGCCGTCGCAGATCATAGAGTTGCCAGGCACGTTCGGCTGGTACACCGCATATCCGAAGAACGCTTGTAGCTGATCTTCCATTAGATAGACGACGCCTCCGTGAGCATGGCGATGCTGATGTAGAGCGAAATCCTGCAGGGCGATGCGGAGCGTCGGCGAATTCCGCATGAGTTCGCCCAGCACTCCAAGACTGCTGATCCGGATCTCACGGCCAATATCAAGCCCAAAATGAGGACGCCCAGTACTCTCGCAGGACTCTGTCGCCAGTAAGCCCATCGCGCGGTACGGGATTGTTCCCTCTGGTTTGTCGAGCGCGTACGGGCTGAGCCCGGCGGCAGCTAATACTTTTAGAGGGTCTACGCCGAAGCGCCGCAGAAGTTGAGGCAAGTGACAGAGAAAGCCTACTCTTTGGAGGTTCTCGGGAAAGGCCTCTGTGGGCATGTCGTCAGCTCCGACGGAGCCGATCCCTCGAATATTTCGATGGCTGTCCATTAAAGTCAAGTCATTTTACGCTCGCCAGTCTATAGTTAGGCCGAACTCATCGATACGGGCAAGCAGCCACTCGTCTCTTATTCAGCAAAATGATTTCGTTTCTGGAAAGTTCGTAGATCGCCGGTCGTCCATCCGCGCGTCTGCTCCCCCTTCAGGAAGATATCCAGAAGAGTCTCTGATGCCGAGGCACGGCTTCGGTGGACTCGCGGCGATGGTTGTGCCTTGTGTTGAGCTGAAGGGCCGGTTCGCGAACTGCTAAATGTGCGAGCGTGTCGACTCGCAAGCTCTGCTGCCGCCTTCACAGAGGAGTTGCCAAAAGGCAACCGCCACTGCGAACCGCTTTATTGAAGCACTGTATCGATGCAGAAGACGAGCACCATTCCCACGGAGAATCACATGCAAAGAAAACACGGTTGTAGAGGCTTCGCGCTGTTAATGTCCATCGTTGTACTCCCGTTTTTCAGTCAATTGGTCAACGCTCAATCGCGAATTACCGAATTAATCCAAAGCACCGAGCGCGTTGCTGTGAAAGGCAGCAGTCCGAACCAGCTCATCGCGATGAGCAGAGATAACGGCCGCCTTTCCGGCAATCAAAAGCTCGGCCGGATGGTGCTATTGCTGGCACCTACGCCAGCACAGGAGCAGGCTGCCGCCGATCTCATCGCTGCCCAGCACGACGCTTCTTCCCCCTTGTTTCATAAGTGGCTGACATCCGCCGAATTCGGTCAGCAGTTCGGGATTGCGGAGGCCGATTCATCCCAGGTGCGCCGGTGGCTTGAGAGCCAGGGCTTCACTGTTCACCACGTCTCGCAAAGCCTTCGCTTTATCGTCTTCAGCGGCAATGTCGCTCAGGTCGAGAATGCATTTTCTACCCAGATGCATTCCTACAGCTACCAAGACAGGACTTTCATCTCCAACTCGAAAGACATTGAATTTCCCGCGGCCCTTCGCAACGTTGTCAAGGGGGTCGTTCGTCTGCATAGCAATCCGTCTTCGCCGGCCGTTGTGGGCGGAACGAAGATCCATTTCAATAAATCGGGTGGCCAATTCAGCTTCGACGATGGATCCCACGGCATCACCCCCGCGGATTTCGCCAAGATTTACAATGTGCAGCCGCTTTATGACGCCGGCATCAACGGAACCGGCCAGTCGATCGCCATCGTCGGGCGCAGCAACATCGACATTCAAGACATACGTGATTTCCGTAACCTTTTAGGCCTTCCGGTGAACGATCCTCAGATCATCGTCAATGGAGACGACCCCGGTATAACGCCAGATGTCGACGAGGCCACGCTGGACGTCACCTGGTCGGGCGCCGTCGCTCCGATGGCGAAAATCAATTTTGTCGTCTCCCAGAGCAATTTTGCCGATGGTGTGGATGTCTCTGCCGAGTACATCGTCGACAACAACATAGCGCCAGTCATGAGCATGAGCTACGGATCCTGCGAGAAAGACCTGGGTCCGGTGGCGAACGCTTTTTATCATTCACTATGGCAGCAAGCTGCCGCACAAGGCATTACTTCATTTGTGGCTGCGGGAGATAACGGCGGAGCCGGCTGTGATGCTCCTGCGGGCGGCGTTTATTCCTCGGGCGTCCTCGCCGTCAACGGCATCGCTTCGACTCCTTACGACGTTGCCGTCGGAGGCACCGAGTTCAACGATGCGAATAACTCCAGCAAGTACTGGAGCGCCACTAACGATCCGACCACTGGCGAGTCCGCGCTCAGCTATATCCCGGAGATGGCGTGGAACGAAAGCAGCAACGATCCGAACGATGTTTTGCTCTATGCCGGTAGCGGCGGCGTAAGCAGTCTCTACGCGAAGCCCAATTGGCAGACCGGCGTGGGTGTTCCGAAGGACGGCGCCCGCGATCTTCCCGACATCTCCCTCTCCGCCTCCCTTCATGACGGGTACCTGGTATGCCTGCAGGGCAATTGTGGCTTTGGTGATTACTTCTATACCTTCGGCGGCACCTCTGCTTCTAGCCCTGCGGCTGCCGGCATCATGGCGCTGGTAAATCAGAAGATGGGCGGACAGCCGCAAGGCATCGCCAACTACGTCTTTTATCGACTCGCCACGGTCCCCGGCGTCTACCATGACACAGTCAAGGGCAACAACAAAGTGCCTGATCCAGACGGTCAATACACTGTCGGCTACAACGCAGGAAAAGGCTACGACCTCGCAACCGGATTGGGCTCGATGGACGTCGCGGCCCTGGTCTATAACTGGAATGCCGCCTCCCAGGGAGCTAGCACCGCTGTAACCCTCGCACTCGGCAACGGACAGAGCGCGACTGTAGTCCACGGGAAGCCGATTACCTTCCAGGCGACCGTGGCCTGTTCTGGTAGCGGGATCTGCTCCGCGCCTACCGGAGCGGTGGCTCTTTCGGCTTCCTCAAACGGAGCGACCGTCGCAGTCGGCTCAGGCGAACTGACGCCGCTAACGGACAACAGCGTAGCTGATATCGTAACCTCCGTCGTCCCCGGCGGGAACTACAGCGTGAGCGCCCGCTATAGCGGCGACGGCAAAAATGGACCCGGTATTTCTGATGCGGTCCCAGTGACGGTCTCCGCCGAAAAGAGCCAGACCTTTGTAGGGTCGACGGGAGGTGGCACGTTCGCAACTGGTCCCATCTCGGTGGGATACGGTTTGTCATGGCCGGTGGCAGTGATCGTGGCAGGAAATTCAGGATACGGCTTTCCCTCCGGTCAGATAACTATGACTGCGGACGGCACACCCATCACCAATGGCGGAGTCTACGACTACGCCGCCGGGGTCTTTGCTCCCAGCACGATGACTTTGAACTACGGCGAGAAGAGCATTACGAAAGCCGGCCTTCCCACCAGCCAGTCAAGCACGGTGTCTTATGTTCTGCCGACGCAGATGCTCGGCGTGGGCTCTCACCAGCTTGTCGCGAACTATCCGGGCGATCCGAGCTTCCGTCCAAGCCACGGCACTTATACCTACACCGTCACTCAGGCGCAGGGGGTCATCGAGGATTTCTTTCCAATCGGAGATACGGTCGCAAACGCTCCTGTCCAGCTCGCAGCCCAGGTCGGATTCGCAAGTCTAGGCTTCGCCCCCTATGGTGGGACCATTACCGTCTCCGATATAACGACTGGTACACCTGTAGTTCTGGGCAAGGGCAAAGTTGATAGTGCGAAGTATGGCGGGTACTGGACGGCCACTGTCAATGTTCCCACCCCTGGAACACGTACGCTCAAGCTGGACTATGGTGGCGATAGCAATGTCAAAGGGGTGTCACAGACCTACTACGTACCATTCACCGCTACAGACTTTTCCAATGTGAGCTTGAGTGCCGATGTCACCAACTCGTTCGGCGGACAACCTGTCACCCTCACCGCAACAGTCACTTCAGGTCTCCCATTGCACGTTGCCACTGGGACTATCACCTTCTTCAACGGCACGACCGCGATCGGCGGCGTCAAAGTTCCCAAGAGCGGGACGGCCGTTTTTGTCACACGCAAGCTTCCCGCTGGCATTAACGTCCTTACGGCAAGCTATTCGGGCGATGCTATCCTGACGCCTTCCGTCTCAGCTCTGGCAGCGGAGACCGTCGCCGACTACGTCCTCCAGCTTGTACCTGCGTCCGTCATAATTAAGCAAGGTCATTCCGAAAGCGTCACTCTCAATCTCATTCCACAGGGTGGCTTTGCCAACCCGGTACAACTGGCCTGCTCGAATCTGCCCGTGGATGTCACCTGCAAGTTCAACAAGTCGACTATCAACCTTGACGGCATTGATCCGGCTACCGTTGCCCTGACTCTGAAGGCCGATGAGGCTGCGGCAGTTTCTCAAAAACCAATCGCTGTCACCATCACAACGACAAGCGTCGCTGGAACCACTCCCAAGAAAGCCTCGCTTGAGTTGACCATCAAGAAGTAGCAATAGCGTTATGTGGTTCATGGGAAGGGCGCCGGGGGGAGTTGGTGCCCTTGTTTCCAGAGAAGTTGCGACATGATAACGATTCGTAAACTGATTTCACAGTCGAGATGGCCTCAGTCTCCAGGCCCTCATTCAGTCAACGCCGAGTCAGGGGAACAAGAAAGCCCCACGCGCCCGCAGGCACGTGGGGGCCGATAAAGTTTGGGTCTGCGCCACCTCCATTACCTGCTCGTTGCAAGAAACAGGTAATGGCGGTGGGAGCTGGTTAGAGTCCTCCGCCGAGTGGAAGACTTATTGCGGAGTTGCGGGCGCATCGCTCGCAGCGGCTGCTGTCTTGTGGTGTTTCCTGGCGGGAGCATTGCGGGACACCCCTTGTACCTGGGTCTCGTCGACGGCAACGACCTCCTCCGGAACCTTGCCGCCAGGCGGTACCTTATAGATCCTGATCTTTCTGCTCTTTTCGGATCCAGTCTTTACCTGCAGGAGGGAAGGATCGATCTGCTGGCCGCCTTCGCCCTGGGTGAAGTAATACTTCACGTTCACCGCCCGCTGGCCCGCCAGCTGCGTCATGGTGGTCGTCTCTTCGTCCTCTGCAAAACCGACGATCACAAATGTATTGTTCGGTTCCTTTTGAATGAGCAGGGCTACCTGATCCAGGGTCGCCTTGCATTCGTTGTCGACGCGGCCAGGCCTGGTCGAGTTATTGAAACTGCACTCTCCCACATTCGTAGCTTCCTGCACCACCTCGGGTGGAGGCAGAGGAGCGACGTTGACCACGGCTTCGCAGGTAGCAGTCAATCCGTGAACGTTGGTCACCGTCGCCGTCGTAGTGATCGGACTTCCGGCGGGGGCACCGGTAGTATCCAGCGTCGCACTGCTGCCTGTGCCGCTGACGCGCCCGGCAGTGGCCACAAAGGAGTAGGTCAACTGGCTTCCATCGGGACTTTGCGCCGTGACTGTCACCGTCGCCGGGTCGCCGGCCTTCACTGTGTCTGGGCTGGCGGAACAGCTCGCTGTCGGCGGAAGCGGCTGCTTTACCGTAAAGCTGGCGCTGCAGCTCGCCGTGTTGTTGCTCCTCTGCCTCTCATCGGTGGCGGTCGCCGAAACCGTATAGCTTCCAGGCGACAAGCCGGCGGTAACTACGCTGGCAGTTTCGGTGGTGCCCGTTACGTGGCCGCCGCTGCTGGTCCAGCTATAAGTAATGGGGCGTTTGGGATTGAAATTCTGCGTCGCGACCGTGGCCGATACCGGATCGCCGGCCATGATCTCGGTCGGAGAAACAGAGCAGCTTGCCGTCGGCGGGATCGGAGGTGCTCCGCCGAATGTGAAGACTATCCCGCCGACATAGCGAAAATTATTCTGGTTAGCGGTATAGCCAGCCACGTGGTTGGCCGAGAAGCGGGTCAGGAGGTAGTCCACCTCGACCGGCCGGATCTGGAAATTCCTGGTAATTCTGTAATCGATACCGCCGCCGGCCACCATGGCGAAACCGTTGTTATTCCCGGAACCGGAGGTTGAACTTATGGCATTCGCGATCGTGGCGTATGCGTTGGTATGCGCTGCGCCAAACAGCACCTCGCCGAACGGCTGGAAATTTCCAGTATGCTTCTTGATCTGGGGTCCGAACGTGTAAGTGAACACGTTTCCGCTTACGGAGCCGGTGTAATCCAGGTTGTTGCGAAGCTGGTTCCTCAGCCCGCTGCCCTGGGTATATCCCATAAAGTCGCCCTTGACGCCAAAATAATTTCCGAAGTTGACGTTAAACTGGCCGCCTCCACCGAATACATTGAAACTGGTAATGGGCGCCAAGTTGGGGTGGACATTGACAAAGGAAAAGCCAACCGGGATTTCCACCTTCGGAACGTCTGGAACGTCCTGCGCTGAAGCGCATACTCCGATTAGCAGGCCAGCAGAGAGTACGACGTATTTAAACATAGTGGTAGCCTCCAGTAATTTTCCACTTCACTACAATCTGTGGCGGAGGAGAACTGTTACTTGCGACAGATGGTAAGGAAATCTTCTCCGCATAGCACATTGATCGAGCGTCAAAGTTCCCTGGGAAATCTGAATAGAACTCGCA
>Ga0206981_10039_pt1 | contig 30593 bp, 22 predicted proteins | sample Alteio_BWMinCont_17_FD_153312 | JGI IMG/M metagenome (GOLD analysis project Ga0206981, IMG submission 153312) | Enriched cells from forest soil in Barre Woods Harvard Forest LTER site, Petersham, Massachusetts, United States -... | ecosystem: Environmental > Terrestrial > Soil > Temperate forest >... | reverse complement strand
GCTCCCGGATTTCAGACTTTGAATTGCAATGTGGGGGCGTTCCAGGCTGCGGTCGGCAATACTGCCTTCTCGAACTACAACAGCCTTCAGACAAATGTGACCACCCGCGCCTTCCACGGTTTGACCGGAACGCTGCAGTACACCTACAGCCGGACAATCGACAATACCAGCGAGATTCTTCCCACCGGCTCAGGAGGAAACACTCTGGAGTTCGCGCAGAATCCCTTGAATACCGATTTGGCCGAGCGGGGCGTGAGCGGCATCTCTTACCCTAACGTAGTGGCCTTCGGCTTCGTGTACGAGACGCCAAAATTTGTTCAGGGAAATGGCCTCCTGGCCAAGGTGGCGAACGGCTACTCTCTCAATCTGGTCTATGGGTACAACAGCGGCCAGCCATTCACTCCGTTCCAGGGGCTTCAGGGCAACGGACCGGGTGGAACTTACTGCGATGACAACTTCAATACGTTTGTTCTGGGAGTAAGCAGCTGCCGGCCGATCCAGACAAACCCGAAAGCTCCGAATTCGCCATCGTCCTACATCGCCAATAACATTGCGTCGGCAGACGCTCTCAACAATCCCTTTCCCGGCGTGAGCAGGAACACACTGCGTGGACAATCCTGGAACAATCTGGATTCGAGCATCTTCAAGACGACTCCGATTACCGAGCGGATCAATCTGCAACTCCAGTTCAATATCTTCAACACCTTCAACCGGCAGTACCTGGGCACACCCGGCGCTTTCCTGGGTGCGAGCAATTTCCTCTCGACAGCCTTTAACCAGGGTGGCCCAAGCCCTTCCGTGCCCGCAAACCGTTACGTGCAACTGGGAGGAAAGATCATCTTCTAAATCCGTGCCTCAGCTGAAGTCAGAAGAGCGCAGGCTATCCCGACGCGGCAACTGACCACAAAGCTCAATCGGATCATACGCGGTTGGGCGATGTATCACGGTCACGTCAACAGCAAGCGCATCTTCAGCCATGTAGATCATGCCATTTTCAAAGCCTTGTGGCAGTGGGCGCTGAGCGGCATCCCCGCAAGGGAAAACGCTGGGTCATGCGGAAATACTCGCACGACGTGGCGGCCGCGGATGGTGTTTCTTTGGAGTGAGGAAATATGAGGACGGACGAAAGGAGAACGTGTGGCTTTTCCATGCGGCCTGCTTGCCAATCCGCCCTCACGTCAAGATCAAGCGAGAGGCGAACCCATATCATCCTGCATGAGAGATGTACTTCGAAGCTCGCGAGAGTAGGCATATGGCTCGCACGCTGTGGGGTGATAGAACGCTGCTCTATCTCTGGCGAGCCCAGCGCGGGGAGTATGTGCCGCATGTGGGAACCCATCACTCAGGAAACCGGATGGCACAGCCATTACGTGATCCCCAAGGTGATGGGTGGACGCGACGGTACAACCAACCGTCAACTTCTTCATCCTCAATGTCACCGACAGCTGCACACCCAATTCTGTGGCTTTGAACAACCGCGTCTCTCGCGAGGCGTTATGAAGGCTTGAGCCGTGTGAGTTGGAAACTCTCACGCACGGTTCTTAAAGGGGCAGTCGGCGGCAACGCCGACCGCCTACTCGACCAACGTCCGGACCCGAAGACGAAGCTTCCATGGATGTTTGCCATGAAGGACGATGAGATATTCGCCCTCGCCGGCGTGCGGCGGCATTGGTACTCGCCCGATGGCAAGTCGCAGATGGACAGCTTCGCGGTCATCACTACGGAACCCAACGAATTGCTGGTCGAGAAGACCGGCCACGACCGCATGCCTGTCATCATCAAGCGCCAGGATTACCAGCGTTGGCTTGAGCCTGGCGATGGCTTCTTGAAAAGCAAGCCGGTGTCCCATTCTGTGGAGTTTCGGGTATAGAACAGAGACACGCCCACTTCTAGTTCGAGCCAGTCTTCTATCAGCGTACACTCCGCCTCGAGGTTCGGAGCGAAGGAGTGGATCAAGAGAGAAACAAGGCCAACGTTAGCAGTTCATCCAGATAACAGGAGAGAAAACGCGGACATGTCTAGGCTCATTACCGTCAACGAGGCATTGATGAAGACTCGTCGTAATCTCTTCAATGAAGTGTTGATATGCTTCCGATTAGCGTATGGGGCGCACCCAGTCCGCGGAAAGGACAGAAGTCCACCCACGAACGTCTCAATTCGACTGAACTGTCGATCGAGGTCATTGCGGCTGCTTGCGGCAGATTGCAGCGATCAATAATAGCTGCGCAGAAATGAAGATTGAGACGCTAGTCCCGGAGCGAACGAGGCCGCCAGCAAACCGACCGATTTAGCTTCATATGGCTATCCTTGATTGCTGAGGAGTATCTCTTAAGATGACCCCTCGCCAGTGAGATCTCGGCCCAAAGCAATAATCATGAGCACCCCACGATTGCGCAGGACAAACGCAGATATGGAGAAGCGCAAAGACGCGGCGGCGGCCGGAAATAGGCATGTGGATCTCGTGTACCCGCCGCCGAGCCGCCTAACGAAGATCATCGGCATTTCCCTGATCGTTGTGTCGCTGGGTGCATGCCAGCATCCTGCGAAAGAACCCGTGACGCTGACTTTCCTCGATCCAGAGTGGTCGCACGACCTGACAGAACGCAATGTGCTCCCAGACGAAAGATTGCAAGAGTTCACGCGGCAAACAGGAATTAGGGTCAAGCACCTGCCGGCTCCGGAGACCGCTCTTGACCAGCTAGGCATGGACCTGGAGCTATTACGAAAGGGATCCTCCAGTCCGGATGTGTCTGGCGTCGATGTGATCTGGCCCGGAACCCTGAGTGAGGATTTGATCGACCTCAGACCATATTTTGTGAAAGAACTCTCTTCGGTAGACCCCGATGTGGTCGCGAGCTATACGGTCAAGGGGAAGCTAGTCGCCGTGCCATACATTGCCGATATAGGAGTCTTGTTTTACCGAAAGGATCTTCTTCGAGAGTATGGGTATGGGACGCCACCCAGGACGTGGGACCAACTCGAGAAAATGGCCGCCAGGATCCAGCAGGGAGAACGCGCCAAAGGACAAAAAGATTTTTGGGGTTTTGTATGGCCGGGTGCGGCGGGCGAAGGTTTGACCTGCAATGCGCTGGAATGGCAGGTCGGGGAGGGGGGCGGGCGTATCATCGAAGGTGACAGCACGATCAGCGTGAACAATCCTGACGCCATCCGCAGCTGGCAACGCGCTGCTCACTGGATCGGCCGGATATCATCTCCCAGCGTGACCTCCTATGAGGAATGGGACGCCATCAACGCCTTTTACTTAGGAAAGGCAGCTTTTTATCGTGGGTGGGCTCGGTCTTACTTTCTGAGCGTCGAGGATAAGTGCGGGCCTGCGTCGACGAGCAGGCGCATCTGCGGGCCGGCGGTTCGAGACAGGATTGGCATCAGCAGTGTCCCCGATGGTAAGGCTGCACAGGTCTCTGCCTTGGGTGGATTTGGTCTCGGAGTTTCCCGGTCGGCAGCTCATCCCGCTGAGGCGTTGGAATTGGTCCGATTTCTGGTCCGTAGAGAGATGCAGTTCGAGGCGGTTCGCTCGCATTCCGAATCACCGCTTGAGCAGTTGGAGTGGCCCGCCATTTTAAAGACTCACTCTGGTTCTGCTGACATTGGGCAGCACCAACTGGGGAGCGGCGTGGTGAGTCGACCCACTACAGTTTCCGGACAGAAATATGAAGACGTGAGTCACGCCTATATCGGGGCAGTGCATTCGGTTTTAATGGGCAAAACCAGCGCGCCGCAAGCTGCGGCGGGGTTGGAAAAAGAACTCGCTGGGATCACTAGTTTCAAGACGGGACCGCCAAGCCGGATTCGTGGCCCCAAGGATTAAAAGCGCGGAACAAGTTTGCTAGCGCGCAACCGGCAATCCCTTCGATGAAGGGATTCCGCGCCGTGCGCACTTCAGCTAGAGGTAATGCGTGACTCGTTTCAACAGTCCGACTGGATCTGCTGGATGGCTGAGGCATGCGACAGCGCGCAGTCCATTCCTCAACCGTCTCAACATCCATCGCCGCCTGACACTCTGCTTTATCTTCATCATTGCGCTGATGTTAATTGGCAATGGCGTCCTCCTTTGGCAGTTGCACTTGATCAGTGCCCAAGTGGAACGATTGAACGGTGTGAACGAAGAGCTAATCGAAGTGCAGCGCGTACACACCGGTCTCCTGTCAGCTTATGAGAGGCTCGGTGCTGCGGCACGGTCGGAAGACTCTGGACGGCTGCTGAAGGAGTGGGAGACACTTCGGGCGGGGCTAGTTGAGGACGCTCAGCGCACCCAGGCTGCCTTCAGCCACTTGCCTCCCGAAGTGAATGCGGATCAGACAGTTCTGCCAACTCTCGAATCAATCGAGCGTGCGCTACCCTCACACCTGGATGCAATCAGAGCGTTGGCCGCATCGGGAGAGTGGGAGGCGGTGCGTATCCGGATCGAGGTACAAGTCCAACCGCTGGAATCCCTGAGTTCGGAGCTGGTCAAAGATGTCACCCGCGAGGTTGAAGAGCAGCGCGCGCAAGCCACTTTAAACATTTCGCGTGCGGAACGTCGAATCTTTCTCGCGGTGCCAATCACAGGATTCGTCACGCTCCTGATTGCCGCTGGCCTCGGGGTAGCAATCACGCGCAGTATCACGGAGCCCCTGGGGCGGTTAGTAGAGGGGTCCAAAGCGTTGGCACGAGGTGAATTTCAACATCAAGTTTCCGTGATGGGCCAGGATGAGCTAGCTCAACTTGGTCAGGTTTTCAACGCTACGGCCGGGAGATTACAGAATCTCTATGAGAACTTGCGCAAAAGCGAAGCTAATCTCGCCGAGGCCCAAAGGCTTAGTCATACAGGAAGTTGGAATTGGGATGTTGCCAGCAGGCGGATCTTCTGGTCGGCCGAAATGTTTAACATTTTTGGCTTCGACCCAAAAACCACAACCCCGACCCCGGAAAACTACTTGCAGAGCATACATCCGGATGACCGTGCCCATATCGACGCCGCCGCAAGTGAGCTCTACAAGGGGAACGATGCAGAATACAACTACCGCATTGTTCTTCCAGATAATTCCATAAGATATGTTCGCACCATTGCCCACGCCATCACCAACGACTCGGGCCAAGTGATTGAATTTGTCGGCACCGTTATCGACGTAACGGAACAGCGGAACGCCAGGAAAGCTCTGGAAAGGGCCTTCGAGGAAATCAAGACCCTGAAGGATCAGCTCTACAAGGAGAACATTGCACTGCGCGAAGAAATCGACAAGGTATCCATGTTCGAGGACATCGTCGGGACTTCTCCCGCACTGCAAGCAGTACTCTCTCGTGTGTCCAAGGTCGCTCCCACCGACTCAACGGTTCTCGTCACAGGCGAAACCGGAACTGGCAAGGAACTGGTGGCCCGCGCCATCCATAAGAGGTCTCATCGTTCCTCGCGAGCTTTTGTGAGTGTGAACTGCGCTGCCATTCCGCGTGACTTGATCGCCTCGGAATTGTTTGGCCACGAAAAGGGCGCCTTTACGGGTGCAACTCAGCAACGATTGGGCCGCTTTGAATTGGCCGAAGGAGGCACAATCTTCCTGGATGAGGTTGGCGAGCTCCCGGCCGTGACGCAAATCACTCTCTTGCGCGTCTTGCAGGAACACGAATTTGAGCGCGTCGGCGGAAGTCGGTCCATTCATGCTGATGTTAGGGTGATTGCTGCCACGAATCGTGACTTGCAGGCTGCCATCGCGGGGGGCACCTTTCGCAGCGACCTATTTTACCGGCTCAACGTTTTTCCGATCGAGATACCTTCCTTGCGGGAAAGAAGAGACGACATTCCCTTGCTGGTCGAGTACTTCATCGATCGTTACGGCAGGAAAGCAGGAAAGAGCTTTCAGGCGGTGAGCAAAAAAAGCTTCGATCTCCTTCAGTCGTACCCCTGGCCGGGTAATATCCGCGAATTACAGAACGTCATTGAGCGGTCTGTCATTGTATGTGAAACCGAGAATTTCTCAGTCGACGAGAGTTGGCTTTCTCGACGACCTCTTGAGAATGAGGTGCAGGTTGAACTCTATGAAAAGCTTGCTGCCCAGGAGAAAGTGATGATTGAGTCTGCCCTACGCGAATGCGGAGGACGGGTGTCCGGACCGTCAGGAGCGGCTTCCAGACTGGGTATACCAGGATCTACACTGGAATCGAAGATAAAGTCGCTAAAGATAGACAAGAATCGCTTCAAAAGCGCCGGTCCCTAAAAACATCCCGCCACTACGAATCTTCCCTCAACTAATCCGAAGCTTCTTGCGAAATTTCGTAACTTTGCGAAGCTTCGCAATTAGCTTGGGGTCCAAGTATTGTACTTTCAGTGTTTTATGATTGGCGCTGTGATTGCCATGATACGGTGTGACACGGCCTGGAAAGAGAGGGAGATGGTGAGGAGTTGTCTTAATGGCGCTAAAAATCGTATGGCGAAATCCTGTTGAACGTGCTGTGATCCATTCAGACATCCTTTCCGACAACGGGGGCTGAGAGTGTCCTCAATCTCCCCCATGACTTTGAAGGGCTCAGAATGCGCGCTGATTCTGCTAATCACTCGGATGTCGAGGATGGAAATTTCTAGGCCTCCCTTCCAGAGCAGACATGACGTGATTGGGTCTGCAGCGTAGGAGATGGGCTCGACGCTGCATGCTTGGGGCGGACGAACGGACGAGGTCAGGAATGCCGGCACCAACTAGCTACGTAAAGTGTCCGAAGTCAACCGTAGCGCACCTCTTGAAATCGAGGATGCGACGCTGCCGAATGTCGTACTCGACATCAACGAACTCTGCGGCATTGTCGATAACGGCTCCGCTTTCCGGCGGGATCACAAGGGGGAACAGTGAGAACACACCTCAGGAAGCCAAAGATTTCAGACCGCGGCAATATTCTCATCTTTGATAAGGGCGTTGGTCTGGATCTGCGAAACGAACCGCGGCGGTCTGCACCACGCCAACTGATAGAGGCAGAGAGGATGTCAGCAATTGGCATCATGGCATGCTCAATATCCCACGATATGCGTCACTCGCTCACGGCGATCTATGCGAATGCCGAGTTCCTCGAGCGCCACGATATATGTGCGAGCGTGCGGGATGATCTGCTGCTCGAAATTCAAGAGGCAGTGCTCGCGATGACCGAGCGCATTGATTCACTGCTGCAATTCGGTAGTAATGGACGGAACAATCCGCTGGTCCATGAGCGCGTTTCCTTGGTTGTTGAGAAAGCCGTTGCGGCAGTGAAGTTTCATCCAGACGGGCGGAACGTATCCATCACAGTCGGTGAGTTGCCGCCGGCGAAGGCCGTTATCGATGTGAGAAATCTTGAAAGTGCCATATATAACTTGCTGCTCAATGCCTGCCAAGCTGCGGCACGCTCAACTCAGGTGCCTGAGGTGAAGGTTCACCTTGCGGAAGTCGATGAACGGATCTACGTCACAATTCTGGACAATGGTCCGGGCATACCTGACTCTGTTCGGACGACCTTATTCGATCCGTTCGTGACCGCAGGAAAACCCAACGGAACAGGCCTTGGGCTCACCCTGGCTCGTCGAGTAGCTGAAGAGCACGGTGGTAGCGTCTGCGTCGAGAAATCGAATCGAGAGAGGACCGTATTCACGCTGAGCCTAACGAAGAACAGATTTTTACCTTTAGAAGACCTGAAGAGTGGTAGAGCCGGCTTCGAGATCTGCGGCAATAGATCCGCGAACTGCTCATAAATAATGAACAACCGAGATGGGGCTCATGAAATGTCGGGAGACACGTTAACCGACTATACGAAAGTAATTCGCGGACAAGACAAACACTTGTAAAGTTTTTTGGCTCGTCTCGAGTGTTGTTACGGAACTAATTCCAGATTTCCTGAATCCGCCCATCTTCGATCCGAAGAATCGCGAAATAGTTCCGCGTATATTCTCGCGTCGAATCAGAAGGATCTTTGTCGCGCTTCTCCCACATCGTTGCGACAAAAGGACCGTTGGTGAATTCCAGCACCGGCGCATGCTTCCACTCTGGCTTGATGTCCTGAGGCTGATGGAAAGATGGAAACGACGGCTCCGATAAAGGACAGATGACGCCCAACAAAGATCAGCAACGCCGGCGGCCAGCGATCAGATCGCAAGTGAGAATACTGCGATCGGCACTCACGGCACACCAACGTTCATCAATCTGAACCAGCCGTATCCTCATCAGGTATTCACAGTCCTGATCTGGCTACTGCCCTACGCGCCACGGGGACGTTGTGGACCAGTCCGTCAGCTTGGACAGTGCCCACTCGTTTGACTTCTCCGTATGGCAGGACGTGCACGGATTGGGAATGCCAAACTGCTCAGTGAGCTTCGGTGAGATAAAGCGAAAAGTGTGGCTGCTCACAAAATTGTTACCGAGTGTTTGAGCGATCTTTGGCATGTGGCACGAAGTACATCGGCTGCCAGCGCTGTTCTCGCCGTGGTGCGTGTGCTCACTCACCGTGCCGTGGAGTCCTGCCGGGTTGTCTTTGGTGTGGCAGCCTAGGCAAAGTTTGTTGCTCTCGGCAATCAAGTTCGAGGAGTTCTGGTTGCTATGAACCTGATGACAGTCAAAACATCGTATTTCACGGTGGTACATGACACTCTGGACGAAGTCGTTTCCCTGCATACGGTTTTTGTGTGCAGAGCCGTCCGGCCAGAAGTAGAAGTCCTGAGTTCCAAGTCGTGACTCCTCCAGACTCCAGACCTCGGCAAGCCGCTGTCCGGGAAGGAATCCTACTGGCCAATCAACGTACTTGCCATGCGTTGGCACCTCAATTGGCCGCCCTTGGCTGTGGCACTGCATGCAGGTATCGTTCCCCCGGACATAGTCGAGATTTACTGGATTCACGATGTTCTTTGCTGTCGGATGTGCCACGTGTTCACTGCCGGGACCGTGACACTTTTCGCAGCCCACGTTCCATTCAGTCACCTGCTTCGTTTCGAGGTTGTAGTTCACGGAATGGCACCCATCACAGGTCGGTCCAGTAGGGCGCTCCGCATTGTCCTTCGGATAAAACCGCACCCACCAGTCGGTTCCATCGGCTACGTGGTACGGCAGCCATTTGCGGTTCTTGATATCCCACTGTCCAGGCAACGGGTAGTAGTCGTCTCCGCGCTTCGTAAAGTACCGTTGCTTCCAGCGGCTTCCATACACCAAGGCGACCTGACCTAGGTCGAAGGGGCGATTCGGATCAGGATGCGTGAAGTCGCCTAGCACCGCCTCTGGGTGGATCTTCGGGTCGCGTACGACATTTGCCATGCGCGTCTGTTTCCAGCCGTCAAAAGCCTTAGCGTGGCATTTCCGACAGCTTTCGGAGCCGACGAACTGTGCATGCTCCAAACCTCCCTGCGACACTGCTCGACCGGGAAGAAGCAAGGCCAGAGAAATAGCCGAAACTATGCCAAAGATGCGCATTCGATGTCGCCCCATCCAAGCATCGGACAAGAACGTTAAGGTTAGCTGAATGAACCGCCATTCTCCTCTCCGTTTTGTTCCGGCCAAAACCCAATCCCCTGTCCTTCCGTTCTCGACGACCGTAGGGATTCTGGAAGACGGGTGAATCGGTGAATATGTGAAGATGTTCCGCTGTCGGCGCTGTCTCAGTCTCCATATAGGAGTCCTCTCGAATCATTTGAAAAGACATTGATGGACAATGTGAGTTAGCGGTGAGTCAAGAGGCTCAGTTTCTCGTGAACGGCCTGGAGGTCAACCGTGCTCAGTGACACATACCGCTTGGTCTTCTCCAGCGTTGAATGCCCGAGCACCATTTGCAGATGAAACACGGAGCCATCGTTATGAAATCAAGTGGATGGCTTCCGGATTGCACGTCATCCGCCGGCAGTTGAAGGGTAGTGCGAACTCGGCCAAAGACTGGATAGATAGGGAGAATCCCACCCCCTTTAGGATCGAAACGTCGACAAATCGGCCCGGGCGAAGCAATGGAGGGTATATTGGCTCCTAGCCGGGAAGCAAATTGAGAACGAATGAGGTCCCTATCAATGGCCGAAAAGGACAAGCCGTGGTTCCTCCGAACCCCAACCCGGTGGACACACGTCCGAGCAGTGCCCTTAAAACGACTGTGGGTGTTGATGACGGCGGTCTTCCTTTTATTCTCGGTGATCGGCTTCTACGTCGACCTGAATTGGTCAAGGGGGGAGATGCCCTATGCAGTCGTGGTGGCGATCGCCGTTAGCAGCGGACTGAACGCTGTGCTTTGGATTGTCGTACTGTCCCGCCTGTCGAGGCTATTTCTTATCGGCCTGATTGTGCTGCAATTCTTCAATAGTTCGTTCAACACCTTCCTTGCGAATTGGATGATCCGCACCTTCAATCTGCAGCCGGTTACTTCGGAAGCGGGAATCCATTTCGCGTCAACCGCGACGATGTGCGTGGTCATTGTCTCCTACGTCTTTTTCGTTGCATACATTCGGCGCGAGGGCCTGGAGTCGTTTCGCATGCAAAACGAGTTGAAGCTGGCACATGGAATTCAAAAAACACTCGTTCCACCTGTTACGTTACGGTCCACTCGTTTCGACGTGTACGGCATCTCATGTCCCAGCGATAAAGTAGGGGGGGACCTAGTGGATGCGCTGTATCTATCCAACGGGGACGCGATCGCCTACCTGGCCGACATTGCCGGACACGGATTGCAAGCCGGAATCTTGATGGGCATGCTGAAGTCAGCCGCGCGCACAGCGCTACTGGACTCTGGTGGATGCGAACCGGATCGAACTCTACCCGTTTTGCTGGATCGGCTGAACAGCGTGCTCCCTGGGGTGAAAGAGCCGCATATGTATGCGACGTTCACAGGCTTCCGGCTGGGAGCGGACGGCAGCGTGTTCTACGCAGTGGCCGCGAGTCCTCCAATCCTGCACTGGCACGCTGCCGAGCGGCTCTTGTCGCGCAAAGACGAACCGCAGATTCCTCTTGGTTTGTTGCCTGTGCCGAACTTTGATGGCGAAATGCTCCAGACCGCCCCGGGAGATCTGGTGGTAGTCGCGACCGACGGGATTCTGGAAGTGTGCAACAAGCCTGAAGAAGAATATGGTGTGGAACGACTGAAAGAAGTGATCGCGGCAAATGTCAGTGATTCTCTGCCCGAGCTAGCGGAAAAGATTCTTGCGTCAGTGCGAAGGTTCGGTGCCCAGCTTGACGATCAGACGATCTTGATCATGCGCCGTTTGTAATGCAGGGATCATAGGAACCGGCGAAAGCTGCCATCAGTTCTACGCTGGGAAGCCGAATTCTCCCTCAAAGATCGGCCAGTGCAGGTATGCTTGAAATTCACATTGCAACCTTGAAGTGCTTGATTCGTGCGACCTTTGAGCGTGGACCTAACCCGTCAGAGTAAAGGATGATTTTCTGGATGGTCGCCTATCATCTTCGGAGTCCATGCTGGACATGGAGGATATGTTCAATCTGATAACTGCTCTGTATACAAGAACCGCGGCATTCAGTTGTTTGGCAGAAAAGGGGGCAAACAATGCAGCATTTTTCTCTTAGGTTCAAGCGGGCGACAGGTGTGAGGGCTTTCCATTCTGCGGCGTTGAGCAGCATGCTCTCAGTTTCGGGAAGCTTTCTCCTCATTCGTATGGCGTGGCCCGATCCTCAGAATCGCGTGCTGACCGTCATCGGACTGGCGGTCTTAGCACTACTCCTCATAGTTCAACTCACGCGAATCCATCGGATCTACAAAGTAGCGTACCCGCAGGCAGAGGGAAACCCTGTACTGAAACGAACGCTCAATGAAATGCTACGGACATATCTCTGGGGCAACGTGATATTTTCACTGCTTGTGCTGGCTGTCTTTCAGTTTTCCCTTAGCCATAAGTAAATTCTTGGAGCAATTACGTCGCTCTCTCAAGCGCCTACAGGCGCCGGGGTCCGCAAGACGAAGGCCTTCAAGTCCTCTTGCGTGGGCGCATCGGAAGGGAGCCAACTGTGGCAGCGCCGACGCCATTCTGTAGTCGTCACTGTTACGTTTGTGAAGTATTGCCGCTCGCGGAAACCGTTCAAAACGGGGTTGCATGTTGCCTCCTCCACGGCGACCATATTTCGGAGGAAATCGGCGTAAACCATTGGATCTAGGGCGATTAGCTCAATCGGATAGAGCACCGGCCTTCTGAGCCGGGGTTGTGGGTTCGATCCCGCCTCGCCCACCATTTATGACTTAAATGCAACGGCTGTGGCTACCTGCACTCTGATGTGCCAGTGACCGACCGTTTCACCCGAATGAAAGGAGAGTAGGATGAACACCGCAAAAATCACTCGTCGAGTCATACACTCCGGGTTTACTTTGATTGAATTGCTTGTAGTGATAGCAATCATCGCCGTGTTGATCGCACTTCTAATTCCGGCCGTCCAAAAGGTGCGGGCGGCGGCGCAAGATGCTGCTGCGGCAAATGACCTCACCCTGATCGGGAAAGCGGAAATAAGCTACCACGCAACAAGGGGCGCATACACCGATTCCTTAAGTGCTCTTCCAGGTTTACCTGCAGGTATCGCAAGCGGTCAGGCGGACGGTCACAATTTCTCGATTCTTAGTTCCTCCCGTGCCGCTTTCAAGGCGCGGTCCACCCCGACTGAACCAGGCAGGACAGGAACCAAGACTTGCACGATCGATCAGACTCTCGCCATCACATGCTGAACGGGAGACCCGTGGCACTGTGTTGTGAAGATGCATCCGCTCATTTGCAGCAGGATTTGTCAGGATTTCGCCCGCTCTGGCCTTTACAATTGCGCTACTCGATTTGCGAAAGGTTGGGGGATATACATGACATTGCTTTTGCTGTGCTTTCTGATCGGGGTGATAGCCGGGCTGCGCGCGCTGACACCTCCAGCCGCCGTCTGCTGGGGTGCATATCTGGGTTGGTTGCATTTTGCGGGAACCAGTCTCGGATTTATCGACCACATTGTGACGCTGGTAATCTTCACCCTGCTGGCTCTGGGAGAAATCGTTAACGATAAGCTGCCGAAGACCCCGGCGCGTACTTCGATCCAAGGGATCATCCCGCGCGTTCTGTTTGGGGCGTGCAGTGCGGCGGCATTGGCAGTAAGCGCCGGCGGCGGCCTGATTGTCGCCGCCATCCTCGGCGTCATCGGCGCTCTTGCCGGGACTTTTGGCGGATACAACGTTCGCCACGCCCTGGTGACAAAGGCAGATTTTCCTGATCTGGGCGTAGCGCTGGTTGAAGATCTTGTCGCAATCGGAGGTGGCCTGCTGATCGTCTCGCGGCTGTAGACGGGTCTCTCATAAGAAGCTAGTAACCTCCAGAGCCGGACCTGACAAGTTCTGATTTCTGACCTACCTACTTCTCCGCAATGGGTAATTCGAGGTGGGAGCCTTCGTAGATGTGCTGTTCGGCGGGTCTGTAGTCGGCGGGCTGGGTTGTCATGATGTTGGGCACGAAGGTCTGCGGGTTGCGATCGTAGAGCGGAAACCAGCTGCTCTGTACCTGTACCATGACGCGGTGGCCCTTGAGGAATACGTGATCCGCGCCGTGAAGGCTGAATTTGTATTCCTCCGCCTGATTGGCGGGGATCGCTTCAGGATGTTCGACACTCTTCCGGTAGCGTCCACGGAAAATCTCGTCGGCGATCATGAGTTGATATCCCGACATTTTTCCGAGGGAAGGATCATCGGGATAGACGTCGATCAGTTTGACGACCCAATCGCTATCGGTGCCTGACGTGGAAGCACGAAGGTCGGCGACGATATCGCCGGTGACAGTGAGATCGTGATCAAGGAACGGCGTGGTCCAGGTGGCGACATCTTTGCGTTCACTGTACGGGCGCTGGTTCTCGACCAGCCATGGTCGCCAGCCTGAACCTGTGGGTGCATAGGTGGCTTCGATGGGCCGTTTGCGGTAGGGGATGGGGTTGGCTGGGTCGGAGATATAGGCAGTGAAGGCCTTGTCGCTCGCCGGCTTATCAAAGCTTAGCGTGCCATTCGCGCCAAGATAGAGATCCTGTTCGGAACTATTCCTGGGCGGCCAGTGGCTGTAGTGCACCCATTGATTGGTTCCAGTTTGGAAAGATGCGGTGTCTTCGAGGTTGAAGCCCGGCTGGTCTTTCAAATAGTGGGCGAAGAAGGGCGCTTCAATCTGCTGTCGGAACTCGTCTCCGGTGGCGGCTCCGAAATCGACGGCACCGAGGTGGCGCGTGGTAAGTCCCCACTGACCGTGGTTCCACGGACCCAGAACGAGGAAGACTTTCTGGGCGGCATCATGCGGTTCGAGAGCGGCATATTCGGCCTGCGGTCCCCACATGTCTTCCTGGTCCCACCAGCCTCCTACTTCGAGGGTGGGTACGGCGACCTGCGTGAGATGCGGCTGCACAGCGCGCGAACGCCAGAACTCGTCATAACTTGGGTGATCGAGAAAGCTCTGCCAGGTGGGCAGGCGGCCCGTGCCGGATTTCTTCCCGGCTGCGGCGAAAGAGCCGGCATTGAGGAAGTAGGTATAGGCGTCTTCGTTCAGCTTCGTGAAGGTAGCCTCCTTGCTGGACTCCATGCCGAGGACATAGTCGTAGCCGTAGGTCTGGCGAAAAGCTCCGTTATGGAAGAAGTCGTCGCCAATCCACACATCGGTCATCGGCGCCTGCGGCGAGATGGCCCTGACGGCGGGATGCGGGTCGATGCCGGCCTCGGCGGCGAGGAATCCGGGATACGAAACGCCGACTACACCGACGTGTGCGTTGTTGTTGGGGATGTTCTTGATGAGCCAGTCAACAGTGTCATAGGTGTCGGTGCTCTCGTCGATCTGCGCGGGATCAGCAGACCTGGGATCATGATGGGGGGCGATAGGGCGCATCATGACGAACTGGCCCTGGGATTCGTAGCGGCCCCGGATGTCCTCCATAACGAAGATATAGCCGCTCTGGGCAAGCTCGGTGTAGCGCGCGTTGATGGAGTCGGAGTCGGAGCCGTCAACTCCATAGGGCGTGCGCTGCATGAGGAAGGGCAAAGGCTCGCTGGTGTCCGTCGGGCGCAGGATAATGGCGTGCAGCTTGACCCCGTCGCGCATGGGGATCATGACCTCCTGCCGGCTGTAGGGGCGGAAATGATAGCGGATCGACTGATCAGAGATCCGCTCGAGGAGCGTTTCAGACGAGCCCACTTTACGCTTTATTCCAGTGACCTTGCCGGCAGCGTCGGTTATGAAGACCAGATGCTGAGGCGTCTCCTTGACGGCGAAGCTGGTTGTGGATTCGGCGGTGAGCTCTTGATGGGGCGAGCGAGCTGATTCGATGGCCAGACGGTCGCCTTCGCGAAATACCGAGATGACTATTTCCGGCTCCTCTGCATAACGATATTGTCCGACGAAGCGGTCGAGGGCAGCGGTATCGGGATGTGATGCGGCAATGTGGGATGGAGTGGCGCTTTGTGCGTTCGCGGCGGGGAGCACCGTAAGCAGGGATGTCAGAATGGCGGCACGGAGGGTGAGGCGGCAATGCATGCGGGGAATATTCTCCTTGAGGAAAAGCTAGTGTATCCGGTTGACATCCGGCAGGGGCGATTGTGAGCGATGTATCTGTGATTCGTTGCCGCAGCACGCATTGTTGGGCCTCCAACATCGTTACATATTAGTCTTGGACGCAGCCGATGCAGTTTTGCATGCAGTGCAAAACTCGCCAGTGATCCCTTTGCCTTCTTCCACGGTAAAGATACGGTCAACTGAAGGCAGTTTCACCTTCTCGACGCTCCCGCTCGGCCAGTGAATCTCGATTTCATCTACCGTAGTTGTGTCGCCCAGGCCGAAGTGGACACGCTGGTCGTTTGAAGACATGTAGCTACCGCCGCTGAGCACATCTCCGCGCTGACGAATGCCGTTGGCAGTGAGGTAGACGGCGGAGCCGATGGCATCGCGTGGACTCCTGGGACCGCCGACGAGCTTCAGCTCAAGCCAGTGGTGATTGTCTGGACTAACGTTCCGCAGAAGCACGGGAATGCTGTCGAGCGAATTGATCACAACATCGATCTTGCCGTCGTTGAAGAGGTCGCCGAATGCCGCGCCCCGCCCGGGTGTGACAACAGCGAGACCAGTGTTCTTGACCGGCGGGACAAGCGTGAACTTTCTGCCTCCAAGGTTGTGATAGAGCAACGGGCGCTCGGCAAAACTTGTGCCCCAGTCCTGTTTATCGACTTCGGGATAGACATGACCATTGATCATCATGATGTCCTTCCAGCCGTCGTTGTCATAGTCGATAAAACCGATACCCCAGCCAAGGAAGGGGATGGTGTCCTGCGCAACGCCGGCGTGGTAGCTGACGTCGGTGAAGTTGGCGTTGCCGTCGTTGTGATAGAGGACTTTGTAGTCGTCGGAGAAAGTGGTGGTCATCATGTCGAGGCGCCCTGTGTTTTCGTAGTCGCCGATGGCGAGACCCATCGAGGCGGTCTCCCGGCCGTCCTCGTTCAGCGCAAAACCGGAGGCGTAGCTATCATCTTCAAAGGTGCCGTTGCCCTTGTTGATATAGAGATAATTCGGTGTGGAATCGTCGGCCACGACCAGGTCAACCTTGCCGTCGTTGTTAATGTCGGCGAAGATGCTGGTGAATCCGTAGTAGCGATTTGGGTCGCTGACGCCAGCCTTCTCGCTCACGTCTATAAAGGTGCCATCTCCATTGTTGTGAAAGAGGTGATCGTGTTCGCCTTGCAGGCCACGGGGGCCGCACATCACGCTCACCCCGCGAAAATTGCAAAAACTATAGGCGACAGCTTTGGAGCCGGGGATGGGAGGATTGCTCATATCGTAGTGAATATAGCCGGGTACGAAGAGATCGAGGCGCCCATCGCCGTCGTAGTCTCCGAAGGTTGCGCCCGTTGACCAATTGCCGAGGGTGATGCCGGCCTTTTCACCGACATCAGAAAATGTGCCGTCGTGATTGTTATGGTACAGGCGGTTTTTGCCGTAATTGCCGACGAATATATCGGGCCAGCCGTCGTTGTCGTAATCGGCAACGGCTACACCGAATCCCCAGCGGTCGTTGGTCACGCCGGCCTTCTCGGCAACATTGGTGAAAGTTCCGTCATGGTTATTATGGAAAAGTGCTGCGTGGGGTGGCGTAGCCTTGCCATTGAGGGCGTCGACTGTAGATCCGTTGACTAGATAGATGTCAAGCCAGCCGTCGTTGTCGTAGTCGATGAGACCGACGCCGGAACCGTTGGTTTCGATGATGAATTTCTTATCAGGCATGCCCATGGTGTGATGCCACGTGCCGAGTCCGGACTTCTGAGTGATGTCTTCGAAGACCACCGGGCCGGAGTCAACGAAACCGCCTGCTGTGATTGGGCGGTTCTGGGCGTCATGGATAGCGGCATGCGCGCCAGCGGTCGAGTTTCCACCCCCCATGGATTGGGTCGTGGCTGGCGGGGCCTGGCAAAAGATAGGGAGCGGCAGTGTGAGCGCGAAGAGGCTCACAAAAAACAAATGGCTAATGTGCAAACGGCACACTCCCGGGCCGGGATATTCCGAGAGGATGGTAAAAGGGGTCATGGTTAAAGCTTAAGACATTTCTCCGATTGTTATTGTCCGATAGGCCGAGATATGCCGCCGATTACATTGGCCGGATTTGCATTCGGCTTGCAAATCGATTTTTAGGACCTACGAAGAAATCAGTCGGGTCAATGAAATCGGTTCCATATTCCATGAGGAATTCGGTATAACGTTTCCATTGGCTCGCTTCACCAATACTTTTGCATTTAGGACCGCTTTGAATTGCCTGTGCCCACCTCGCAAGAAAGACGTTTATGAATATTAAGGAAGTTGCGCGGCTCGCCAAAGTCTCGACTGCCACAGTCTCGCGGACTATCAACGGCTCCGACAAGGTCACTGCCGAGACGGCGGAACGCGTGCGTCGTGCCATTGAGACGCTCAAGTTCTACCCCAACACGAACGCCCGCGCGCTGGGCTCGGGTAGAAGCAGTCTTTATGGACTGATCATCTCGGATATCACCAACCCATTCTTCCCGGAGTTGGTAAAGAGTTTCGAAGATGTGGCTGTCCAGTTCGGGCAGGAAGTGCTGATTGCCAACACGAACTACGATCCGCATCGAATGGAAGTATGCGTAACCCGCATGCTGCAGCGCAAGGTGGATGGCGTGGCCATCATGACGTCCGAGATGGATGAGCACCTGATCGAGGAAATGAGCCGCCGCCGCATTCCGCTCGTCTTTCTCGACACGGGTACTCCCCAGAAAGGTATTAGCAATATCGCGATCGATTATGCCAGGGGCATCGATGCCGCCGTCGCTCATCTCTCCATGCTCGGTCACACCACGATTGGTTTCATCAGCGGTCCGATGAGCCTGACCTCCGCGCGCGTACGGCGCCGCGCATTCATTAACAGTATGAAGCGCAAGGGCCTGAAGCTCGACCGTAACCTGATTGAGGAAGGCAACCACCGCATGGACGGCGGCCACGAAGCGATGGCGCGATTGCTGGACAAGGAGGTACGACCGACTGCTGTAATGACCTCGAACGATATGACTGCAATTGGCGCAATGGGAGCTATCTTCGAGCGAGGGCTTAAAGTCCCGCAGGACATATCGCTGATCGGGTTCGATGACATCGAACTGAGCGCCTTTACTCAGCCGGGGCTGACGACGGTGCGCCTATCGCGCCAGGAAATCGCCAAAGTTGCTTTTCGCGCGCTCTACGATGCGACGCAGAACGCATCCGCCAAGGGCGCAGAGTTCACAATCGAGCCGACGCTCATCGAGCGCAAGTCCACTGGACCGGTTGCGGTCTAACGCATGGCGAAACATCGGGCGTAGTGTTGTCCACCAAGCGCATTCTCATTCAATGCGCTGATGGCGATAGCCGGCATCGGTGAGCATCTGTCCTATTTCGGCGATGTGGGCATCTCCGCGGGTTTCGAGCGTGACATCGATCACGGTGTCTCCCAGGTTTACTCCATAGTGAGCTCGGTCGTGCGCCGTTTGGACAATATTGGCGCGGGCATCGGCGATGATGCGCGTCAAGGAATGCAGTGCGCCGGGGCGGTCGGTGAGGTGAATGCGCAAGCGTGTGCGGCGGCCGTCTTTCACCAGGCCGCGCTCAATGATTCTGGCCAGCAGGCTGACATCAATATTGCCTCCGCAAACGAGGACGGCGGTGCGCTGGCCGTTCAGCGAGGTCTTGTGCTGGAGGAGAGACGCGAGAGCCACGGCGCCTGCGCCTTCAGCCAGCGTCTTTTCGCGTTCAAGGAGGACGAGGATCGCGTTCGCGATTTCCTCCTCGTCGACGGTTACCAGCTCGTCCACATAACGCTGGACAAGAGGCAGTGTGCGTTCGCCTGCGCGGCGCACGGCAATGCCGTCGGCAATAGTTGCTTCGGCTGGTACCGTGACGGGCTCACCGGCCTCTGCAGCGCGCAGCATGGAGGGGAGGCGCTCGGTTTGTACGCCAATAACGCGGACTTGAGGGTTCGTTTCCTTAACGGCGCAGGCTACGCCGCCGATGAGTCCGCCGCCACCGACAGGAACGACGATTGCATCGAGGCCCGGAATCTGGTCGAGCAGCTCCAGACCGATGGTTCCCTGACCTGCGATCACTGCATCGTCGTCGAAGGGATGGAGAAAGGTCAGGCCGTCTTCTTTGCTCAAGCGCATGGCTTTGACGCAGGCTTCGTCGTAATTTGCGCCGTGCAGAATAACCTCGGCGCCGAAATCCGTCGTCGAAGAGACTTTGACCAGCGGAGTCATGAGCGGCATGACGATACGCGCTCGGATGCTGCGCTGGGTGGCGTGATAGGCCACCGCCTGGGCGTGATTTCCAGCACTCGCGGCAATGACGCCGCGCTGTTTTTCATCCTCAGTAAGGGTGAGGATCTTGTTCAGCGCTCCGCGCTCCTTAAAGGCACCGGTGCGCTGCAGATTGTCGAGTTTGAGAAATACCTGCTGCCCGGTCATCTGCGAGAGTTCGTCGGAGTGCGGGGCTGGCGTGCAATAGATGAAGCCGCGGATACGCCGGTGTGCTGCTTGAACGTCCTGAAGGGTCACGCCCATTGAAATTCTTCTCCTGAAATTGAAAAGCCACCAGCCGCTGGGAGCGGGTGGTGGCCTGATTGCTTGATTTGTTCGTCAGCCGCCCGCTCCTATGGAGGAGGAATAATAATGGACTCAATAATTCGGCCGACAACGCTGGAAGGCATTTTTTGGAAAAGGCCGAAGCTGGTCATTCCGGGCTGCATGTGAATATCGCAATGAAAACAGAGTAGCCGTGCTAAGTCAAACAACACGAACGCCACCGGCGAAGACCATTGCAGCCTGATGATCTCCAAAGAAGTATGACAGTTCGCGATAGTCTTCGGCATCATGAATAGCGAAGTCGGCGAATTTGCCTGGTTCGAGCGAGCCGATCTCGTCGCCACGGTTCAAACTGTATGCGGCATTAACGGTCGCCGCGGTCAAGGCTTCAGCTGGAGTCATCTTCATTTGCGTGCAGGCAAGCGACATGATAGTACGCATGGAGGTTGTCGGCGAGGATCCCGGGTTGAAGTCGGTGGCAAGCACGACGGCCAGTCCGGCTTCGATCATTGTCCGCGCCGCCGGATATTTCTGCGCGCCGATGGCGTAGACAGAGCCGGGCAGGAGAACTGGCTGAACGCCGGCTTGCTTGAGCGCGGCCATCGATTGGGGTGGCGTCTGTTCGAGGTGGTCACAGGTTTTCGCGCCCAGCTCCGCCGCCAGGTCACTTGCTCCAAAGGATGTGAACTGATCCGCGTGCATACGAAGACCCAGGTTGTGCTGCTTCGCGGCAGTGAAGACACGGCGCGCCTGATGGATGTTGAAGGCCTCTGCCTCACAGAAAATATCGCAAAACTCGGCAAGCTTCTCAGCTGCTACTCGGGGAAGCATTTCTTCGATCACTAATTGCACGTAGTCATCTGCGCGGCCGGAGTATTCTTCAGGGATTTCATGCGCACCAAGAAATGTGGGCACTGTGCGCAGCGGTGTTGCCTGACCGATCTGCCGAATAACGCGGAGAATCTTCAGCTCATCTTCGACCGTGAGTCCGTAGCCGGACTTCGCTTCGATCGTTGTGGTCCCACCTTGAAGGAACCACTGCGCATGGCGCGATGCGGTTGCAAGCAGCTGGTCTTCTATTGCAGCGCGCGTCTTGCGGACGGTTGAACGGATGCCTCCGCCCTGAGCGGAAATCTCCTGGTAGGTGATACCGGCACATCGCTTCTCGAACTCGTCGGCGCGATTGCCAGCAAAGACCAGGTGAGTATGGGCGTCGACGAAGCCCGGCGCTACCAGACGTCCGCCCGCGTCGATTACCTGGGCCTCGCGAGCATGATGCTCCATCTTCGGTTCCGTCCCTACGGTGACGATGCGGCCGTCACTAATAAGAATCGCGCCATTCTCAATCGCTGCGAGCTCGCGTAACTCCGCACCGACGCGGGGGCGTGCTGGCCCGGCGAGAGTAACAAGCTGCGACATGTTGACGATGAGCAGCTTGCTCAAGCGTTCTTCTCCCGCATGGGTACCCGGACGCCGGCGCTTTCCGCGAACTCGATGGCGTGGTCGTATCCGGCATCTACATGGCGGAGCACCCCCATGGCCGGATCGGTGGTCAGCACGCGTTCCAGTCGCTGGGCCGCGAGATCGGAGCCGTCGGCAACGACGACCATGCCGGCGTGATGCGAGTAACCGATACCGACGCCGCCGCCGTTATGAATGCTGACCCACGATGCGCCCGCTGCTGTATTTACCAGTGCATTCAGCAGTGGCCAGTCGGCGACTGCATCCGATCCATCCAGCATGGCTTCGGTTTCCCGATAGGGCGAGGCAACCGAGCCAGCGTCGAGATGATCGCGTCCGATAACGATGGGCGCGGAGATTTCTCCCGAGCGAACAAGCTCATTCATCGCCACTCCAAATTTTGCGCGTTGGCCATATCCGAGCCAGCAGATGCGCGCCGGCAGGCCCTGGAAATGAATGCGCCTCTGCGCGAGTTCGATCCAGCGGCGCAGGCTGGCGTCTTCAGGGAAGAGCTCAAGTATCAGCTTGTCTGTGTGGTAAATGTCATCGGGATTGCCGGAGAGCGCGACCCAGCGAAAGGGTCCCTTGCCCTCGCAAAAGAGCGGGCGGATGTACTCGGGCACAAAGCCCGGAATGGCGAATGCGTCTTCGACGCCGGCGAGTTTGGCCTGTGTTCGCAGGTTGTTGCCGTAATCGAAGGTGACAGCGCCTCGTTGCTTCAACTCGAGCATTGCCTCGATGTGCTTGCCCATGGTGTCCATGGAACGCCGTGTGTACTCGTCGGGGCTAGTTTCGCGCAGCCGCAGCGCTGCTTCGAAGCTCATGCCGTTCGGCACGTAGCCATTCAGGGGGTCATGCGCGCTGGTCTGGTCGGTGAGTATGTCGGGCACAATGCCACGCTGGATCAATTCCGGCAACACATCGGCGATATTTGCGACCAATCCCACGGAGATTGCATTTTTGCCGTGTTGCGCTTCAGTAAGAATGGCAAGAGCTTCGTCGACACTCCATGCTATGTGGTCGCAGTAGCCGCTCTTGAGGCGCTTTTGAATGCGCTTGGCATCGACGTCGACACCGAGAAAGAGCGCGCCATTCATGGTCGCGGCGAGAGGTTGGGCGCCACCCATTCCGCCCATTCCGCCGGAGACGACTAGCTTGCCTTCAAGGCTTCCGTCGAAATGCTGACGGCCGGCCTCGGCAAAGGTCTCGTAGGTTCCTTGCACGATGCCCTGGCTGCCAATGTAGATCCACGACCCGGCGGTCATCTGCCCGTACATCATCAGGCCTTTGCGTTCGAGTTCGTTGAAGTGTTCCCAGTTGGACCAGCGGCCCACGAGATTGGAATTCGCGAGCAGGACACGCGGTGCAGCCTCGTGGGTGCGCAACACCCCTACCGGCTTGCCCGACTGGATGAGCAGGGTTTCATCATTGCCGAGCGTTTTGAGCGTGCGCACGATGGCCTCGAAGGCTTCCCAGTTGCGCGCGGCTTTGCCGGTTCCTCCGTAGACGACCAGGTCTTCAGGGCGCTCGGCCACTTCTGGATCAAGATTATTCATCAACATGCGGAGCGCGGCTTCCTGCTGCCATCCGCGGGTGTTCAACTGCGTGCCTCGGGGCGCGCGAATTTCTCGTTGGGCCAGAATCTCGGGCGTAGCGATCTCAGGCATGGTCATGTCCTCTCCAGCGATCAAATCTTCCTTCACGAATCTGCTGTGCGAGCTGGGCGATTTCGCCAGACAGCACACGGTCCTCCTTGAGTTGCGCGACGGTCTCCCGAACTGTGGCAGCGGCGCTTTCTACCTGACGCGCTGGCCTGAGCGGCAGCCGATATTCGAGACCTTGCGCCGCGCAGATCAGCTCCATCGCCAGCACATGCTCGGCGTTCGATACTACCTGCCGCAATTTGAGCGCCCCAGTCAATCCCATGGAGACATGATCCTCTTTTCCGCCAGATGTGGGAACGCTGTCGACACTGGAGGGATGCGAGAGGACTTTGGCTTCGTTCAAGAGCGCGGCGGCAGCGACGTGCACGATCATCAATCCGGAAGATAAACCGGCGGCGGGCGACAGAAATGCCGGAAGCCCCTCGTTGATGTCCGGATTGATTAATCGGTCAATGCGACGTTCGCTGATGCTCATCAGATCGGTCAGTGCAATGGCTGCGTAGTCGAGCGCCAGAGCCAGCGGCGCTCCGTGAAAATTACCACCTGAGAGGATTTCGCCGCCGTTCTCATCGCCACTCTCCGCAAAGATGAGGGGATTGTCTGTTGCCGATCCCGTCTCGATCTCAATGACCTCGCGTACGTGCGTCAACGCGCCGCGCGCTGCGCCGTGCACCTGGGGGATGCAGCGCAGACAATAGGCGTCCTGTACACGAGGATCGTGATGCCGGTGCGACTCGCGTATCTCACTGTCCGCGAGAAGCTCGCGGAGATGCATTGCGGCCGCGAGTTGTCCTGCGTGAGGACGCGCCTCGTGAATGCGCGCGTCAAAGGCTGCCGGAGTGCCCATGAGGGCTTCGAGCGACATCGCTCCAGCAAGATCGAACAATTCGACGACACGAAGCGCGCGTTCGATCGCAAGGCCGCCCACGCCCGCCATCGCCTGTGTGCCGTTCAGAAGGGCCAAGCCTTCCTTGGCTGCGAGCGTCAACGGCGTCAGGCCTGCGCGCCCGAACGCTGTGGCCGCTCGAGTACGCTCGCCCGCGAAGAAGACTTCTCCTTCACCGATCAATGCCAGGGCCAGGTGTGCCAGTGGAGCGAGATCGCCGCTGGCTCCCACTGACCCGCGGGCGGGAATGACGGGATGAACGTGGTGATTCAGCATTGCCACGAGCGTCTCAGCCACTACAGGTCGCACGCCACTGAGGCCTTTGGCCAGTACATTGGCGCGCAGCAGAAGCATAGCGCGCACCTCATCTTCAGGCAGCGGCTCGCCGATGCCGCAGGCGTGGCTGCGAACCAGGTTGCGTTGCAATGCTTCCAGTTGATCGGGGCCGATACGCACGTCACTGAGCTTGCCGAAGCCGGTGTTGATGCCATAGGCCGTCTCTCCGCGCGCCACTACGCCTTCAACGATGGCGCGGGAGGCTTCCATGCGCGGATATGCTTCCCCAGCGATGGTGACGGAGCGGCCACGCACGGCGACTGAAGCGATTTGATTCAGTGAGAGCGAGCGGCCATCGAGTTCCAAAACTTCTTCCATTTGGATGATGCTAAGGATATGGCGGAAGACTGTACATGCACAATCCACGGAAGATGTGCCAGAATTTATAGTAAGCAAGTTCTATCGGGCGATGTCTTGATGGAAACAACGGAAAATCTCGATAATTTCGCTCGAAACCTTCTCGTAGAGTTGTCCCGCGATGCACGGGCTTCCTACGCAGAATTGGGACGGCGCGTCGGGCTTTCGCCTACGGCTGTGGCCGAACGCATGCGGCGGATGGAGGAGAGCGGGATCATCAAGGGCTATACAGTCGATATCGATCGGTCTGCATTGGGGCTGCCCATTCTGGCCGTCATTCGGATGACGTGCGACGGAACGCACTATCATCCCTTTGTGAAATTTGTGAAGACGCTGGCTGAGGTGCGCATTTGCCACCACGTGACCGGTGGCGATGCCTTTTTTCTTGAAACCGCAACTCGCTCTCTTGAGGACCTGGAACGGTTGATCGAACGGCTGCTACCTTATGGCATCCCTACGACGAGTCTGGTCTTCTCGTCGCCTGTGGCACAGAAATCGCCAGATCTTTCGCTGATAAGAGGTGGAAAACAAAACGGGCGACCCGGAGGCCGCCCGCGTTGATCGGACTGGTTACAGCTACGACGGCTGGATGATTCTCGATCCCTTGAGGCCATAGTACGCAATGAAGAGGTAGCAGAGCACCGGCAAGATGAAGGCATGGTGGATACCGACGTGATCGGCAAGCACGCCCTGGATCTCAGGGATGAAGGCACCGCCCACGATGGCGGTGACCAGCAAGCCAGAGGCCTCGCCGGTGAGCGGTCCCATCTCCGCGATACCCAACGTGAAGATGGTGGGAAACATGATGGAGTTGAAGAGGCCGACCAGCAGAATGCTCCAAACGGCGACGTGGCCGAAGGCAAGCATCGATATCAGGACCAGTCCTGCGGCTACAACAGCGCAGAGGGCCAGCACCTTACCCGGACTAACCTTCTGTAATACAGCAGAACCGATAAACCTCCCTACCATGAGTCCGCCCCAATAGAGAGGAACATAATTGGCGGCAACTGGCGCAGACATCCCCGCTATATCCGGCTGATTGAAGTAGTTGATGAGAAAGCTGCCGATGGAGACTTCAGCGCCGACATAAACGAAGATTCCAACCGCGCCGAGGAGCACGTGCCGATAACGCCAGATGCTGTGTCCCTTTTCTCCAGCCTTGGTCGGGCGATAGTCTTTGGTTACGTCGAGGCGCGGAAACTTGTAGAGCGCGATTGCGAGACCCATGACGGCCAGCGCCAGAGCGATCGCCAGGTATGGAATCTTCACAGCTGCGGCTTGTTGAATCCGGTAAGCGTGCAGCGCGGCCGGTGAAAGACTCTCGGCATTTTCAAAGGTCTTGGCAGCCTGGCGCAGGATGAGCCAGCCGCCCAACGGCGGGCCGATCACCGTTCCCAACGAATTAAAGGCTTGCGTTAGATTCAATCGGCTGGCAGCAGTTTGCGGAGATCCCAGAACGGACACATAAGGATTTGCCGCAACCTGCAACGTGGTAATGCCCGCGGCCAGTACGATCAACGCCGTTAGAAACAGCGGGAACGAAGGCGCCATCGCCGCCGGAATGAATAACAGCGCACCCAGCCCCATCGTGAACAAGCCCAGCACCATCGTGCGCTGGTAGCCGATCCACTCCACCACCTTGCCTGACGGAACGCCGAAGGCAGCGTATGCGGAGAAGAATGCGAACTGAACCAGCAACGCCTGGGCGTAGTTCAGGTCAAAGACCGCTTTCAGGTGGGGGATCAGAATGTCATTGAGCGAGGTCAGAAATCCCCATGTGAAAAACAATGTGGTGACCATCGCGAAGGCGCTTCTGTAGCTGTTGCCGCCGCCGGACGCCGCGGCGATCTTTGTGGAACTACTGACGTTGGTAATTGCCATTGCTTTTTAGCTTTCTCTCGTATTCCTGACATCTAATGCGCAGGCGCCAGGATTTTAAGCCGACTGCGGGGGGAAGAAAAACTGCCTTGGGAGATCATACCTGTTGAACCGTTTTTGGCTCGATAGAGTTCTGAAATTAAAGACCTGGCGCATCTTCCGTTAACATCAAGTTGGACTGTTGGCAACGCAAATGCTTCGACGTATCTTGCACGATTCATGAAACTTTCGCGCTCGGACTTCGTCTGTGAATGTAAGCCTGCCTGCCCACATTGCGCCGGGCGAGCTGACGAGAAATTTGATGGGATTTGTAAGAATGACAGTTGCATTCAGACTTGTCTGTGGGTTTGCACTTGCGAGTGCGGCACCCCTGCTTGCTGCCTCGGCCACTCCTGCATACGCTCAGACTTCGGGTACATCGAGCGCTCAGCCAACCAGAATTGTGGGCACGGTCACTGCTATCGACGGAAAATCTCTCACCATAAAACCTGACACGGGCGCTATAACGGCAGTCAATGTAGGGGATACCGCGCGTGTGCTCCGAACTGCACCAGGGGCAAAGACCCTTGCCGGTGCAACCCCCATTCAATTCAGCGATCTTTCTGTCGGCGATCGTGTACTGGCCGTTGTTGCGCCGGGAGCTAATGGCCCTACGCCGACTGCTACGACCGTCATCGCGATGAAAGAAGCAGATATCGCCCAGCGGCAGCAGGCAGAACAGATCGATTGGCAGCGGCGGGGTACAGGCGGCCTGGTAAGAGCTGTCGATGCTTCGGGGGGAACGGTCATGGTCATGGCGGCTACAAAAACGCTGGTCGTCCACGCAACACCGAAGACAACTATCCTCCGCTATGATCCTTCCTCCATCCGGTTTTCCGACGCCAAACCGTCGTCGCTCGATCAGATCCACCCCGGCGACCAGCTTCGTGCGCGGGGAGATCGGAGCGCCGACGGAGGTGAGCTGACGGCGGAGGAGATCGTCACCGGCTCATTCCGCAACATTGCAGGGACGGTCGTTTCCGTTGACGCGACGGCGAACACGGTCACGGTGACCGACCTGGTAACCAAAAAACCAGTGGTAATTAACGTGACTACCGACTCGCAAATGCACAAACTACCGCCCATGATGGCTCAGGGTCTGGCGGCACGGATGAAGAATCCGAGCGGTAGCGCGGGGGCAGGCTCGAGCGCAGGGGGCGATTCCAGCACAAGTAGTAATACTGCCCCGAGCGCCGCACAACCGCAAGGCGCTGGCTGGAGGCAGAGCGCGGGTGGCGGGAGCCAACGCAGCGGTGACCTTTCGCAGATGCTGCAACTTACGCCCGCAGTGCAGTTATCCGATCTTCATAAAGGCGACGCCGTCATGATCGTCGCGACACAGGGAACACCTGAAGCCGCAACCGCGGTGACCCTTCTTGCTGGCGTAGAGCCCATCCTCACCGCATCTCCATCCGCGAGCCAGAGCCTGTTTTCTGCCTCGTGGCTTGGTGGTGGGGGCGGGGCTGACGCGGCGGCGGGTACACCCTGAACCGTCACCCTATACCGCTAACACTGTTGTCTGGAGCCTTTTGGATTTGAAATTCATACTTCGCTATTTTTGTCTCTTGCTGATGTTGCCGTTATGCATTTCTGGCTCTCTTGTGCATGCGCAGGCCAACACCAGTGTCATTCGCGGCACAATCAGCGATCCCACCGGAGCCGTGATTCCGGGTGCGACAGTCAATATCACTACGTCTGACGGACATACGCTAGCGTCGGCGGTTTCCAATGCGAGTGGCGCTTATCAGACCCGTGGTCTTGCGCCTGGGACCTACATTGTGATCGTCACCGCGCAGGGCTTTGCACCTTCGACCTCAAGGGCTGTTACGCTCTCTGCCGGCCTGAGCAAGCAGTTCGACGTCAAGCTTGAAATTCAGGTGGAGAAGCAACAGGTAGTGGTGAACGAGGACACGCCGACAGTGAGCGTGGATCCTTCGAACAACGCCAACAGCCTGGTCATTAAGGGTAAAGACCTTGATGCGCTCTCGGACGATCCAGATGAGTTGCAGAATGAGTTGAATGCCCTCGCCGGTCCGGCGGCGGGACCGAACGGCGGCCAAATTTACATTGATGGGTTCACCGGTGGCCAGCTCCCACCGAAATCCGCCATTCGTGAGATCCGCGTCAACCAGAATCCTTTCTCGGCCCAGTACGACAAGCTTGGGTATGGCCGAATTGAGATCCTGACCAAGCCGGGAACAGATAAATTTCATGGCCAGGTATTCGCGCAAGGCAATGCTTCGCAGTTCAACACCGGCAGCCCCTTCGCTACGAATATTCCTGACTATCACAGCTACCAGTTCAATGGCACGTTGAATGGTCCCATCAATAAGAACGCTTCGTTCTTTGTGAGCGCCGAGCGCCGCAATACGCAGGATGCCGCCATTGTGAGCGCGTTTCGCCTGGTGGGTGAGATTAACGGCGATTTCGCGAACGGCATCTTCGACGTTCCTTCAGACTACGATACTGCTCCCTTCAGCGACTCGCTGGTAACGCCGCGTACCCGGACCAACGTAAGCCCTCGCGTCGATTTACAACTGGGTGCGAAGAATACACTGAGCGTCCGTTATCAGTATTACGGCAACACCAATCAGAACCAGGGTGTAGGCCAATTCTCTTTGAACTCGCAGGCTTACAACTCGTCTGCGACTGAAAGCACCGTCCAGATAAGCGACACCCAGATCATCAGCGACAGAATTATTAACGAAACCCACTTCCAGTTCCTGCGCGATTTTTCAACTCAGTCTCCAGTGAGCATCATGCCCCAGGTTCAGGTGTCTGGTAACCAGACATTTGGCGGCAATAGCGAGCAGACGATCAGCGACCACTCTCTGCACTATGAGTTGCAGAACCTTACAGAAATGGCGCTGAAAGCACATGCCATCAATTTTGGCGGACGCCTTCGCGTCAATCGCGACGCCAACACCGCCAACTCCAGCTTCAATGGCATCTTCACCTTCGGCGGCCACCAGTGCGCCGCTGGCAGCACGGGCTGTGTAGCCACAGATCCTGCGACGGCCTATGGCAACACTATTCGAGGCCAGGGGACGGGCCAGACGTTCGAGCAGATTCAGGCCGCCGGCGGTGGCCCGAGCCAGTTGAATCTGACTTTTGGCAAACCCAGCACCACCGTGACTCTTACCGATGTAGGTCTTTATTACCAGGATGATTGGAAGGTTCGCCAGAATTTCACTCTCAGCTATGGCGTGCGCTGGGAGTCGCAGAGTGGTATCGACAACAAGAATAACTGGGCTCCACGCTTAAGCTTTGCTTATGCCATAGGCGGCGGCAACAAGCCCCCCAAGACTGTGATTCGCGGCGGTTATGGCTTCTTCTACGACCGCTTTCCCATTGCGGAAATACTACAGGCTGCGCGCCTGAACGCGAGCGCGGATTCGCCACAGCAGGCAACAGTCATTCAGGCTCCTACCTGCTATCTACCCAATGGGATCACACCTGGCGATCTCGCAGGCTGCTCGCAGGCCGGTAGCACAAGCAGTAAAGCGGCGGTGTATGAGATAGCTCCAAACCTGCATGCTTCGATCACCGAGCAGGCTGCGATCGGTGTCGAGCGTCAGTTAAGCAAAGGGTCCACAGTTTCATTCACCTATCTCAACTCGCTGGGACGGCATCAGTTCATTACGCGCAATGCTAATGCTCCCTACTCGCCTACCTATGACCCGACAGGACCAAATATCTATCAATACTATTCAGGATCTGTCTTTAACCAGAATCAGCTCATCTCCAACTTCAACGCACGCTTCGGCAGGAATCTATCTCTGTTTGGCTTTTATACCTTGAGTTTTGCCAACAGCGATACCGGGGGCATCAACAGCAATCCCTCTAACTCGCAAAATCTCAAGCTCGACTACGGCCGAGCGGCGTTTGATGTCCGCAACCAGATGTTCCTGGTCGGTAGCTGGACGACGCGGTGGGGACTCCGCTTC
>Ga0206981_10069_pt1 | contig 30596 bp, 20 predicted proteins | sample Alteio_BWMinCont_17_FD_153312 | JGI IMG/M metagenome (GOLD analysis project Ga0206981, IMG submission 153312) | Enriched cells from forest soil in Barre Woods Harvard Forest LTER site, Petersham, Massachusetts, United States -... | ecosystem: Environmental > Terrestrial > Soil > Temperate forest >... | reverse complement strand
CCATGCAAAGTAGCATGAACCTCAGTCTGCCCGGTGAGGCTCGCAGCCTGCTCGGGCGCATACACAGCAAACAACGGCTGCAGGGGAATCGCCTGCGTATCGAGCGACGCATCGGCAAGATAGTCTCCAGATAAATTGACCCGGGCTTTCGCGGCAATCGATGTACTCACAGCAGAAGAAGTCAACGTAGCATCGGCAATGTGGTCCGCGACCTTCATCTGCAGATTCAGCCCTGTAATGGTCTGATTCTGAATGACAAGTTGAGGAATCTGAAGCGTCGCCGCCATCTGCGGATTATCGAAGCTTCCTTGGCCGCTCGCGTTCAATGTAAGCACACCAGTTGCATCAACGTTGCGTGTCTTCAGCGCCTGCAGTTTGTCGAGACGTATGCCCGTCGCTGCAAGCTGCGCTGTATAAGTCCTCTGCAGCGGCCGCACGCTTACCTTACTTTGTAGACTGCCCGCAGGGAGCTGCACTTCAAGATCGCCACGCGCCTCCTCGCCAGTTCCCGAGAAGGACAATTTTGCAGACTGAATGGGCTGTTCGTATGCCACCAGATTTACAAGCGAGATGCTCCCATTTCCAGCGGGATTCAATTCGCTTCCACGCAGCTTCAAATTAGCATTCAGCGTGCCGGTAACGGGAATCTGTTGTCCAGATAGCTTAGAAAGCTCCGCAATGCTCAACTGCTTAGCATCGAGATCAATCTGTACCGGACTTGACTTGTTAAAAGACCAATCCGTGAGACCTGCGCTAGCGTCGAAGGTGATGCTTCCATGTGATGAAAGCTCCAGATCGGCATGATGCAAACTGGCAAGCGAAGGACTAGCATCCACCTGCGTGCGGAGAGTCTTCCACTCCGAGCCAAGAACATGAAAATTCGAAGCAATGAGCTGCCCTGAAAGATGCGGCTTTGCAGTCGAACCCTGTATCGTCCCTTGAAATGAAGCTGTGCCTGCCAACCCCAATGGCTGCAAAGATTGTCCAGGTGTTGGAGTGCGAAAAAGATCGGCAAGCGCCTCGACCTCACGCAGATCGTCTGCCTGTAACCGTACATCGAGGCTCGACCGTTGGCTCACAATGCCATTCATCGTCAGGTCGGTCTGTGGTGTTCGCACGAAGCTCTTGGACAACTGAACCTCGCCACTCTTCGCTAAGAATTTTCCATGAATCGCACTGTCGAGCTGAACCACCGTCGTCATAGGTTTGGCATTACTTGAGCTCGCCATCTGGCCATGAACAGTAGCGTCAGTCTGTGCGACCAGATCGTCAAAAGTCTTTCCCCAAAATGCTGAAGCGTTCGCATTCAGCATTCCGCTCAGAGAAACATTCTGTGCCGCAGCAGATTTCCCCAACGAGCGTTTGAGGTCTGCCAGCGATACATTGTGCAGCGCGGCATTCACCTTGGAATGTGAATCGCCCGCAACCTGGCTCATCGTACCCGCAGCCGTAAGATACCCACCCAGCAGATTGGCATGTAGATCCTGCAAGGTAGCATCGCCATTGGCGAGAGAGTAGTGCGCGGCAAGATTCTCGATCTGTGTGCGAATAGAAGCTGTCTTAACATTTAGTTGTCTGCTATTGAGATCGCCCTTAACCAAAAGCGAATCGATCAAATTCCGCTTCACCGTCTGCTGATAGTGGGCATTCCCTGTGGCACGTATCTGTCCCGTCGGTACAGATGTGTTTCGTAGTATCCCACCAACCTGAGCGCTATCGATCGTCGCATCGTAGCTGGCGTCAACGGTGGGCGCGCTATAGTTTCGCAGCGTGGCAGAAAGGAGCAACTGCGACGAGCCGCTATGCAGCGTAGCGCGGGTCAAGTGAAATGTGGTCGGCGTCGCATCGAATTCCGCTTCAAGACTGTGCGGAATGGAGCGCAACGTACCAGATACAAAATGCCCATCCGAATACGCCAGATGCCCTGAGTATTTCTGCAGCAAGCTGTTGAAAGTAGCACCAAATTCAACATCGTGCAGATCGGCATCCAGCACGCTTCGCCGATCGTTGTAGTAGATCTCGCCATGGTCGAGTATCGCTCTGCGGATCGCCAGGTCGAACAAGCTCGTATTGCTACTGCTGCTGTCACTACTTTTGACCGTCGGAATGTTCGATATACCACGCGCATCCACAAAGACCCGGGCAATCGGCCGATCAATCCGAAAGCTATCCAGATACCACTTCCCATGCAGAATCGAAACAACGCGCACACCCACCTGAACATGATCCACTTGCAGCAACGGTGGATTTGCATATGGACTCGCGCCGTCGACAGTCAACCCGTACAAATCCAGACCAAGATCCGAAAGATGCAACGCAAAGTTCTGCAGCTGAACTCGAACCCCAAGCGCATCGCTGGCCCCTGTTGCACCTTATTCAGAATGTAACGATGAAATCGTTCACTATGCAGCAAGATCGCGACCGTGACGCTCGCGAGCACAAGCAACATAGCAACACTTGCCACCAGCCACACCGTAATCCTGATGAGCCTCTTGCGCGATCGAGGAGACGCTTCCGGATTAGTTTCGTGAATTGTAGTAACCATGCGAAGCCTCGTTCAGAATGCCTGTCCAATGCTGATGAAGTAATTCGTTGCCTTGACGCCGTGAATTGGATTGAGATTGCGTCCCAGATCAATGCGAATCGGACCTACCGGAGTCGCATAGCGCAACCCCAGTCCCACATTGTTCGAATAGAGCGAAGTGAAATCATGGAATCCAACGCGAGGAAACACATTGCCGCCATCATAAAAAGTGACAAGCCCCAATCCCTTCTTGATCGGCAGTGGAATCCGCGCTTCCGAATTGATCAGCAATAGCTCATTGCCTCCGCTCGGAACATTGATATAAGTGATGAGATTTTGTCCGCATGTAGTCGACCCGTCACTGCAAATCTGTATCTTCCGCTGCGGCCCAGCCCCATCCAGAGGAAAGCCGCGCAGACTACTTCCGCCGCCCGTGAAAAACGCCTCGCTCAACGGCACCCTGCTACTGGCGAAAGGTTGCGCCAGACCAATGCGTACGCTGTTGGCAAAGATGATGTTGTGAAAGCCCTGCTTATAGTAAGCAGCCTGTAAGTTCATCTTCGCGAAGTCGACGCTCGAACCCAGCTTGGTTGTGTTCAGATCGAGTTCGACACTATCCAACATGCCCTTGTGTTCATCGAGAGGATTGTCCCGCGTATCCCGCGTAACGTTCGCTGCGATAGTAGATAACCGAACATGCTGGTCCGCGGGCAGCACGAGATCTTGAATCTCGATACGAGGTAAATCGGTCTTACTGAAGCTGTAGCGCAGAAACAAAGAAACTAGCTTAGCCTTGTCGAGATGTCGCTGCACCTGAAAACTGCCTAGTTCCTGCTGCGAAGAAAAGATCGGATTCTCCTCATTCTTCTCCGCGGAAAAGGACGCAGTCGCTCTCCACTTGGACCACAGAAAATTTGGATCAATGTAGTAGACCGCGCCGCGCTGATCGAGACGCCCGGCAAATACTGTAAACGAAATGCTCTCGCCCTTCCCCCGTACATTGTTACGTGTGTATTGGAAGGTCCCTCTCGGTCCATAGAACGTCTTCTGGTCGGTTTTGAAATTGGACGGCAACCCCACCGGAGGCAGACCAGGCACAACGACAGTTCCGCTCGGCACACTGCCGCCGCGGTTGATCAACTCAAATCCAAAGCCATACGTGATTTGATTCTTGCTGGCTTCGTGAACCTTCACCAGTACATCCTCTTTGGTCTGCGTCGTGATCTGCCGCTTCGGATCGACCTCGGCCCAGTCGAAGACGCCCGTGTGGTTGTATAGTTGGCTCTCCGCCGTCAACAATGCTGTCTCTGTCAATGGTTGCGCAGGTTTGATCGATGCCACATCCTCATCGATCAAGCGCTGTCGAGTATTGACCCGCCCCAACGTCATCACCTGGCCCGCATATACTTGCGGCCCTTCATAGATGTGATACACAACGTCGATATGATGCGGATCGTTCTTCGCAACTGCAGTCGCAGTCTGTCGAAAACTCGATGTCAAATATCCGGCCTTCAAATAATTCGCAACAATGGCGGCGCGATCTGCTTCAACAATTGCCTGTGAATATGGCTTTCCCGCTGCCAGCTTCAGACCCTGAGGCGCGAACTTGCTCTCAGGAAAAGTATCTGCTCCTTCAATCTGTAAAGAATGCACAACATCACGCGGTCCTTCTGTCACTTTGAAGGCCACCTTGATATCGCCGCCGTGATTCTCCACGGCCGGCACAACCTGAACGCTACTAAAACCTTCGGACTGATAAACAGCCTGCAGATTCTTTACACTCGTCCGCACCAGCTTCTCGCTGAACTTACCTGGAGAAAAGAAATGTTTTTTCTCGACTGCCAGGTGCGATGTCAAATCATCACTAACAATCTGCTTGTTGCCCGTAATGTTGACCTCGGTAACCTTGTGCTTCTTCTCCTTGTCGATCTGATAGACAATCGCATCGGTCCCGTTCTTCTGGTCAAGGTGAGCATCAACCTTTACGTCGAAAAAACCCTTCGCTTGAAAATAAGAAATAAGCGATTGTCGCCCCTCCTCAATTGATTCATCGTCGACGCCAACACCCTGATACACAGGCAACAAATTCTTCTTCGTCCAACTGAACAGATGAGCTCCTTCGACATCGACATGTGTCAGCGGTCCCGGCTTCACGTCGAAATGAATATCGGCTCGATTGGTGTCCGCATGGTACTCAGCGCCAGCCAGCTTAACCTGAGCTCCCAGACGATCTTGCTTGGCCAATTGATTCCGTAGATATTGCGTCGCCTTCGTCAGAGTTGAGTGCTTATACGTTTTTTGCGGCCGAATCGCCGCGCCGTGGGTACGAGCGCCAAAACTTTGCAGACTTCTCTTCAGCTTTGCCGTCTCTTCAGGCGCAGCGTTCGCGATGTCGATGTCGCCAAACTTTGCACGGCGCTTCAACGCGACGTGAAAGAAGACATTGGCGAGTTGATTCGCTGCATCCACTTTCACCTCGGCGTCGACCTCAACCTGAAAGTAGCCCTCCTGCCGAAAGAATGTAAGCAGGTTCTGACGATCCTGCTCCAGATCATCCGCATTGAACGGCGCTTCCGGCGGGTAGTTTGCAATCTGAACAAGCCGTGAATATGCGAACCTGTCCGCCCCGGGAAATTGAAAAATACCAAAGTAGATCGCGGGTTGAAGAATAAACAGAACCCGAACCCCATTCGATTCCGGGTCAACCTGAATCTGCACCTCACTGAATTTTCCCATTGCCTTCAGTGCTGCCGCGGTCTTGTTTACCTGGTCCGTTGAGAATGCTGTCCCAGCCTTCTGCACAAGCACAGACGCGAACTGAGCTGTATTCAACTCCGGGTGCCCAGCAATCTCAACAGAGACAACATTCTGGCCTTCGTATGAAGAAAGAATCTGCGCACTTGGTGGCGCAGTTTTCGGAGATTGTTCTGAAGCCGCCTGCTTGTCTTGAGCCCAGCCGATTGCCGATGCCAACAGAAGAAGCGCAAGAGCAGTGGCTGAGCGAGTACGACCGCTAGCTCGCGCCAGAATCAATCTTTGAATGTTCCTGTCAATTTGTATTCTTTGTGAAAGTTTCAAGCAATATGAGGGCTCGATCATGCGGATTTAGATGTGCAAAGTGTCCGATGAGTTTGATAGCGCCTCGAAAACAAAGTTTTCAACAGACATGCAAGGCACCAGTTGTTTATGCATCTTCCTACAGGCTCCCAGCGTTTCTCAACATTCCCCCATCGATGAAGTGTGTGCTCCCAGTCACGTAAGCAGCGTCGTCCGAGGCGAGATAAACTGCAAGCTGTGCAACCTCTTCCGGCCTGCCCCAACGCCCCATCGGAATCTCGGCAAGTATCTGGGCGTTCAGTTGCGGGTCACTTTTGACATCCTTATCGATAGGCGTATTGATAGCTCCAGGTCCGATGTTATTCACGGTGATCTGGTGCGGAGCAAGCTCCACGGCAATTGTTCGCATCAGCATACGAATGCCGCCTTTGGTCGCGCTGTAAGGGGCGTTCAATGGAAACGCAAGGTCCTCATGAATCGATGAAATATTGATGATTCGTCCACCGCCACCCTGCGCAATCATCTGCCGCGCCGCCGCCTGCGCACAGAGAAATGTGCCGGTGAGATTAACCGCGAGTATCCTCTGCCACTCCTCCACTGGATAGTCGACAAACGCAAACTTTTTTTCAATCCCCGCGTTGTTGACGAGAATATCGATTCTGCCAAACGCCGTCAGAGTCTTCTGCATCAGCCGTTGAACCTCTTCTGGGCGCGAAACATCTGCAGCCACGGCCAGTGCTTTCCCGCCAATTATTTCAATTTTGCTCATCGTCTCTGCGGCAACTGAAGTATCACCCACATAGTCGACTACGACCGCTGCTCCTTCGCGCGTAAACGCCACGGCAATGGCTTGTCCGATGCCCGTTCCTGCTCCTGTTACGATTGCTACCTTGCCTTGTAGTCTCATGAATGTGCCTTTCTCAATCTCTCAATCTTGGATGCCAACATTTCCTCATTGCAAGCAATTCGACGCAGACGAATCCAATCATACTGGTGAACTATAGACAGAACTTCAACGATGATTGACAGTTGCAAGTCCATTCGCTAAGTTAGCGATACAGTTAACGAAGGAATCTCGTTAGATATTTCAGCTCAAGGTTCAGGAGTGAATCGATGAAGGCAGTTCAAGTGCAGGCGCCTGCCACGGCGGCCCTCGTCGATGTTCTCGACCTGACCAAGCCTGCAGAAGACGAAGTACTCCTCCGCGTCGATCTAGTAGGCATGTGCGGTACTGACCTGACCACCTTCCGCGGCGGAAATCCAATGGTCGCCTTTCCCCGCATCCTCGGCCACGAAGTAGCCGCAACCGTTGTCGAAGGGGCGCCGGATCTGCCTGCCGGAACAAAGGTCACAGTCTCCCCCTACACCCATTGCGGCAGTTGCGCTAGTTGCCGCCGCGGGCGATTTAACGCTTGTCAAAACAATCAGACCATGGGCGTGCAACGCGATGGCGCAATGACTGAGTACATTTCCTTGCCTCGCGAAAAACTCTACACAGCCAACCTCTCCAGCAAAGAACTTTGCCTGGTCGAGCCCTTGACCGTTGGTGCACACGCAGCAGCGCGTGGCCGCGTCGCCTCAGAAGATACTGTAGCCGTCTTCGGCTGCGGCGGCATCGGCCTCGGAGCCATCGCCAGCGCCGCATTCCGCGGAGCCACCACCATCGCCATCGATATGGACGACCGCAAACTGGAGATCGCCTGCAAATCTGGAGCCGCTCACCTGATCAACACCGCTACCCAAGACCTGCACGCCAGCCTTGCAGAGATCACCAGCGGTCTCGGTCCTGACGTCGTGATCGAAGCCATCGGCCTGCCGCTCACCTTTCGCGCCGCAGTCGAGGAGGTAGCCTTCACCGGCCGCGTCGTCTACATTGGCTACACCAAAGAGCCGGTCTCCTACGAAACCCGCCTCTTCGTCCAAAAAGAACTGGATATTCTCGGTAGCCGTAACGCTCTCCCAGAGGACTTTCGCGCCGTGATCCGTATGCTGGAATCGGGCAAATTTCCTGTCGAAGACGCAGTCAGTGCCATCGTCGCTCCCGAAGAAGCGGCCCACATGCTTGCCGACTGGAGCGCGAAGCCGGGCAAGTTTACTAAAATCATGGTTCAGTTCGCGGACTGACAATTCAGCCCCCAAAACGCCGCGTTTTCACGGAGAACACGCATGCAGTCTGCCACATCCTTCCGATCCAAGGAGCCCTCTTTCGCTGGAGAAAAGCCTTCGATCTTCCCGCCTGGGCAGATGCTGCCCTTTATGCTCACCACGATTGTCTTTTTCGTTTGGGGTATGAGCAACAACCTTACCGACATCCTCGTTCAGCAGTTCCGCAAATCCTTCGAGCTTAGCCTTCTCCAGGCTCAGCTCGTGCAGACCGCCGTCTTCCTTGCCTACGGAACGCTCGCCATCCCCGGCGCTCTCATCGCCCGCCGCTTCGGCTACAAGGCAGGACTGCTCATCGGTCTGACTGTCTTTGGCATCGGCACGCTGCTCTTCTGGCCAGCGGCCATCCTGGCCCAATACACGCCATTCCTCATCGCGCTCTTCGTCGTAGGCTGCGGCTCATCAATCCTTGAGACCGCTGCCAATCCGCTCATCGCCCGCTTTGGCGACCTTGACAGCGCTGAGCGCCGTCTCAACTTTTCCCAGGCATTCAATCCTCCCGGCTCTATCGTAGGTGCGGCGATCGGCACCTACTTCATCTTTTCCGGCGTAGAAAAGGGCGCAGTCGAGATCGCGCAGATGAAGGTCGACGGTACGTATGCCGCATACGTCCACAGCGAAATCCTGCGGGTCGTTCCTACCTTCGTAGGACTAGGCATCTTCGTCCTTCTGCTTGCAGCCCTCATCGCGGTTACCCGCTACCCGGTCATTCGCGACTCGCAGATCGACATCGACATTGCGCAGATTCAGACCGAAAAATGGCACACCGTCATGGCGCGGCTTGTACGCAACCCGCGCCTCATCTTCGCCGTTGTCGCGCAGTTCTTCTATGTCGGCACGCAGATCGGCAGTTGGAGCACCCTGATTCCATACATGCGCGCCTACACCGATGTCAGTGAAAAGAGCGCAGGCTACTACCTTACTGGCTCGCTCGTCACCTTCGCCCTCGGACGCATCATCTGCACCTGGCTCATGCGTTATATAAGCCCCGGCAAGCTCATTGGCATCTACGCTATTGCCAACTGCATCCTGCTCTGCATCGGCATCGCCAGTCCAGGTATGTTCGGCTCTTACGCCATCGTCTTCACCAGCTTCTTCATGTCCGGGATGTATCCCACTATCTTCGCCCTCGGCGTTCACGGTCTCGGAGAAGATACCAAGCTCGGCGGCAGTCTTCTTGTCATGGGCATCACCGGCGGCGCCATCTTCCCTCCCGCCATGGGCTGGATCACAAGGCTTACCGGCAGCGTAGCTCTGGGTTATATTCTTCCCGCGCTGGGCTACGTCGTCGTCGCACTCTACGCCGCAACGGTATCACGCAAATCAGCACCACTGCCCGAGCCGCCCACACCATTGGCTGTTTGAAGTCTGTTTCACCGGAGGGAGCCGGGGCTTCAGCCCTGGGCCCTGGATGTGCGTCGCGTCGTCGCGCGGGCCGTAGAAGCCCGCGCCACCAGCCTCGGCTGCAACACAATCTCCCGGCATTCTTCTGAAGCTTCATCGCCAAGAATATCCAGAATCAACCTAGCGGTGCGGCTTCCGATTTCGTCGCTGCGCTGATCGATACTCGAAAGCGGCACCCGAATCTCGTCATCGTAGTGCAGATTCCCGCATCCGATCACCGCCAGCCCTTTCGGCACGTCGATCCCCTGACGCAAAGCCTCGTTGATCACACCCACTGCGATCACGTCGTTATAACAAAACACGCCGTCAGGCAGCCTTCGCAACTGCTGCATACGTCGCAGCGCATCGGCTCCACTGCTCCTGCCATCCACATCACCACGCGCCACCTGAAGAATGTGATCCGCTGCGATCTCCACACTGTGCTTCCTCAATGTGTCGATAAAGCCCTTCAGCCGCCGTTTGCCAACGCTGTTCTCCGGTCCTCGAATATGCGCAATCCGCCTGCATCCAATGTCTAGAAGATGCTCCGCCGCAAGCTTTCCCGCACTGTAGTCATCCGAACCCACAAAGTGCGATTCCAAATCCTTGAACGATCGATCCAAAAGGATCAACGGTGTCTCTTCAAGCTGAGTCTTGCGCAGAAACTCCGAGTTTATCTGGCATGAAGCAACTACCAGCGCCTCCAGCCGATGCGCCAGCATGTGCTCGATCTCCTGTTGCTCCAATTCAGGATCTTCTTCCGACGAAGACACCACAATGAAATACCCATGTCGGCGAAGTCCCTGCGACAGCCCTTTGGCAACCTCCGCAAAGAAGGGGTGAATAAGATCGGGAACGATCAATCCAATCAGTGAAGATCGTCCCGTAACCAAACTGCGCGCCGTCAGATTGGGCCGGTACCCTACTTCCTTGGCCTTCAAAAGAATACGCTCGCGTGTAGTTTTGCTGATGTCCGGATGGTCCCGCAGTGCCTTCGACACGGTCACGACCGAAACTCCCAGGTCGCGCGCGATGTCCTTCATGTTAACCGTCATGAAATGAACTATACACACTCTCAAGTTAGAAAATTCGCTGTGCAGAGCGAAGCCCATCCCACTCCTGAATCGGTTCTGCAAACCGCGGCGTCGCCTTGACAGCATCAGGCCTGGAGAGCCATCCTCTCTCGAAATGGGAGCATTTATTTCGGGGTGTCTTATCGTCACCCGCAGGCACATTTTTATCCCTCTGGCAGTCGCCGTGCTGGCATCGGCCACCCTCATGATGCACGCGCAAGATACCAAATACCCTCCGCAAAGCGGCCTGATCCCAGTCCCCGGCTGTCTCGAGGAATCCTGGCCCAGCGGCCCGCGCAGTTGCGGTGACAATTCTGCGGGTTGCGATCAGTTCAGAGGATGCGCCGCCCAACTCCGCGAATGGCGCAGGGAAGTCTTCCACTGGCGCGACGAAAACCGCATCCGCATCGGCTACAACCCCTCCGAATACCAGCGTCCCGAACTCCAGTGGGCCCAGACCAGCTTCATGCAGCCGCAGATGATGGCCGAAGATCGCTTCTTCTACGACCGCGCCACCGGCAAGTACACCGTCGACCGCTACCTCGACGACGTAACCAAACGCTACGGCGGCATCGACAGTGTCCTCGTCTGGCAAAGCTATCCCAACATCGGCATCGACAGCCGCAGCCAGTACGATCTCATTCGCGCTCTCCCCGGCGGCATCCCCGCCCTCAAGCAGATGGTCGAGGACTTCCACAAACACGGCGTCCACGTCCTTTTTCCCGTCATGGTCTGGGACCAGGGCACCCACGACGAAGGCATACCCAACTGGGAGTCCACAGCAAAATTAATGGCCGAGATTGGCGCCGACGGCATCAATGGCGACACCCTCGATGGCATGCCCCACGCCTTCCGCGAAGCCTCCGATGAAACCGGCCGCCCGCTTGTCTTCGAGCCGGAAGGCTATCCAAGCTCCAACGAAATGCTGAACTACAACAACATGAACTGGGGCTACTGGCGTTATCCCTTCGCCCCGCTCATCAGCGAAAGCAAAGTCATCGACCCCCGCCACATGGTCAACATCTCCGACCGTTGGAATCGAAGCAAAACCAACAATCTCCAGGCTGCCTTCATCAACGGCGCAGGCCTCGAAACCTGGGAAAATGTCTGGAGCATCTGGAACGGCATCACCCCGCGCGGCGCCGAGAGCATCCGCCGCGTCGCCGCGATTGACCGCGCCGTCGCCCCCTTCCTCATCACCCAGGACTGGGAGCCGCTCACCCCCACGCAGCAATTCGGAGTCTTTGCCACCGGCTGGCCCCTCGACGGCGAGAAGGTCTTCACCCTCGTCAACCGCAACGAATACAACCTCACCGGCCCGCAACTCGAACTCCCCTATGCCCCCGGCCTCCACTACTACGACCTATGGCATGGCGTCGAACTGACACCCGAACAGCAGGGCCACACCGTTACCCTCAGCTTCGATATGGAAGCCCAAGGCTATGGCGCATTGCTCGTCACACCTGAACTCAAAAACCCCGCCATCGAAGCGCTCCTGAAGGCCAGCAAAACCTGGAACGTCATCCCGCTCAATTCGCTCTCCGATATCTGGGTTCCTTTGCCGCAACAGGTAGTTCCCATCGCCAAAACTGCGATACCCAAAGCAGATCCTGAAGGCATGATCAAGCTCCCAACCACCGACTTCCTCTTCCGCGTCAGCGGCCTCGAAATCGAAGGCGACAATGGAGCAGGCGTCGACGTGCAATATTCCTGGGAAGAGACCCCCCGCCGCCACCACCTCCATCAACTGCACATCCCCAGCTTCTGGATCGACAAGTATTCCGTCACCAACATCGAATTCAAAAAATTCCTCGACGCCACCCACTACCGACCCAAAGATGACTACAACTTCCTCAAGGACTGGGTCGACGGCACCTTCCCCAAAGGATGGGACACCAAGCCCGTAACCTGGGTATCCCAAGAAGACGCCCGCGCCTACGCCCAATGGGCAGGGAAGCGCCTACCCCACGAATGGGAGTGGCAATATGCCGCGCAGGGCAATGACGGACGTATCTACCCCTGGGGCAATCTATGGGATGGTTTCGCCGTCCCCGCCCCAGTCCGTGGCAGAGATCTAACCTCGCCCGACAACGTCGATGCCCATCCCCGCGGAGCCAGCCCCTTCGGCGTCATGGATCTGGTCGGCAACGTCTGGCAGTGGACCGACGAATACCAGGACGAACACACCCGCACCGCCGTCCTCCGCGGAGGCAGTTACTACCAGCCACAAGGCTCACTCTGGTATTTCCCCCAAGCCTACCGCAACACCGAACACAGCAAATACCTGCTCATGGCCCCATCCAAAGACCGCGCTGGTACTCTCGGCTTCCGCTGCGTAGTCGACGCCGAATGATCAGCTGGATGAAAATCGGTTGATTGTCTCTGCCGCTATCTGTTCTTACGGAGGGAGCAGGGGCCTTCAGTGTCTGCGTGAGAGCTAAACTTGGATTGCGGTTTCAGCCACTTTTGTGCGATTCCGAGAGCGAGTTCTACTCGATTTCAGGTGATTTTATACGACTTGTGCACGGCTCTCTGAGTTCTCATGCAGACACTTCAGGTCCCTGAATCGAATCGAATTAAACAGGGCTTTAGCCTCGGAATTACTGAGAACATCAAAGAGTCCAAATCCGATTCGCCCCGATCACCAACCCGAGCGTTAATACCGCAATCAGAACCTCGCCCATCACTCCCACCACAAACGGCCTCAACCCCTGCTTAGAAAGTACCCGAAAATTCGTCCGCAACCCCACCCCGGCAAACGTCAGAAGGAAAGCCCATCGCGAAAGATTCGCCAGGCTCTTTACCTGGTCCGCATTGAATGTTCCAAGCGAAACCGCTACTGAAATCACCAGAAACCCCAGAACAAACTTCGGAAACTTCTGCCATAAAAATGCAGCCTTATTGCCGATAACCCCGGCCTGTCCCTTGCGCGCCCAATAAATCGCGTACCCCAGCACCACAAAGCCGATCATCGCATTTCGGCAGGTCTTGGTCAGCACGGCAACCTTCCCGGCAGCATCCGAAAATAACGCCCCTGCAGCCGTAGCCTCAGCCGTGTTGTCGACTGCCAACCCAGCCCATAGTCCGTAAGCGTTATTGCTCATATGCAGCGCGCTTCCAATCGCCGGAAACGCCACCAGCGAGATCGCTCCCAGCGCGAGAATCGCCGCAATGGCAAACGAAGAATCCTCATCGTCCGCGTCGATCGCGCCCTTGGACGCAATAATCGCCGAAACTCCGCACACCGATGAGCCAATCGCCAACAGATTGATCAGCTTCGGTCTCAACCCAAACGCCTTGCCTAGCGCCGTCATCAGCAACAGAGAGCCGCCAATCTCCACAAACACCAGCACAAGACTGATTCCGGTCAACTTCCGAATATCGGCCACCAGAAAACGCGATCCCAGCAGCACAATCCCGGCCTTCAGCCAGAACTCATACGTATCGATCCCCGCCTGAAAGATAGCCGGAACCTTCATCAGGTTCCCGATCAGCAGCCCAATCACAATCGCCCAGAGCACATACTCGATGTTCGGAAAAACGATGTGATGTGCCTTCGTATATCCATTGATCGACTGCTCGATCCACTTCGCCGCCAGCCCAATCGCCGCCAGCAACAGAATCCCCGGAATCAGTGCCGCCACGCGCAGCAGCGGATTCTGTCTTTCGTTCTCAAGCGCCAAAGCCGCAGTAGCCATAGTCTTATCCCCGCCCATCCTTACCAGGAAATGTGTTGTAACCAGCCCACCCGCACCAGCAGGGCAAGCGCCAGAGCCACCAACACCGCCCACCAATCGAGGTTCAATCCCCAGTTGCTCTTCTTGACCACCGTCTCCTGAACCACTTCGTCCGCCATCGCAACCTCCGTCTTTCTCAACAAACGCCCAACAACAAAAAGCCCACACCCGCAAAGCTGGCGTGTGGGCCGGATTACAAATCCTGTGTAGTAGAAAAAACCTAACTCAGACCTGACCCTCCGGAACGCCAGCGCGCACACCGTCCACAACAACAACAGGTGCAGGCCATTCCGAGAGCGCAGCGTCCAAAGTCCATATCGCGTTTATATCCGTAAGCGGCTTCTTCGTCAATCGAAGTAGCGCAGAAAAGCCGCCTGCGCTCTCTGATGGGGCGCAGACGGCCTTCGATTCCAAATCTCTTCCTTTACCAGCCCAGCACATAAGCAAAAATCAGCGGCGCCACAATCGTCGCGTCGGATTCGATAATGTACTTCGGCGTATCCACACCCAGCTTGCCCCATGTGATTTTCTCGTTCGGCACCGCACCCGAGTACGAACCATAGCTCGTAGTCGAATCGCTGATTTGGCAGAAGTATGCCCACAGAGGAACCTCAGGCCGCTGCAAATCCTGATGCAGCATCGGCACAACGCATATGGGGAAGTCGCCTGCAATGCCGCCCGCAATCTGGAAAAATCCCAGCGGCGTTTCAGCCGTCGTCTTGGTATAAAACTCCGCCAACTCCATCATGTACTCGATGCCGGTGCGCACGGTATGCACCTTCTTCACGTCGCCCGAGATGCAATGCCCGGCATACATATTGCCCAGCGTAGAATCCTCCCACCCCGGCACAAACATAGGAAGATTCTTCTCCGCGGCCGCCAACAGCCAGCTATTCTTCGGATCGATCTGGTACGACTCCTTCAAATCTCCAGACAAAAGGATCTTGTACATGAACTGATGCGGAAAGTAGGCTTCATTCGCCTGATCCGCCTTCATCCATTCCTTCAGCACAACCTTTTCGATTCGCCGCATCGCCTCCATCTCCGGGATGCAGGTATCCGTAACGCGGTTCATGTGCCGGTCAAGCAGCTTGACTTCATCCTCGGGCGTCAGATCGCGGTAATTCGGCACGCGCTCGTAGAAATCATGCGCCACCAGATTGAAAACATCCTCTTCCAGATTCGCGCCCGTGCAGGTAATCGCGTGAACCTTGCCCTGCCGGATCATCTCCGCAAGCGACAGCCCCAGCTCCGCCGTGCTCATTGCTCCACCCATCGTCAAAAACATCTTGCCGCCAGCATCCACGAGCTTGATGTAGCCCTCCGCCGCGTCCACCAGCGAAGCCGCATTGAAGTGCCGGTAATGATGCTTGATAAATTCCTTAATAGCCAAAAAAAAACACTCCTGACGGCATCTAATGCCATCCTCGAAATTATCACAAATGCGTTACAGAATGGGTCCAGGTCTATCCCAGACCGGGATCGTAGGCTAGGCTTTCAACTTCGGCATTCTCGCTCAAGCACTCCTGCCATGGCCTCAGCCTCCTGCCGCTCCAGTGCTTTGCGCCAGTCGCGCAACCCCAACACCGCCAGCGCCACAAACAAGGCATACAGTCCCGCCGTCAGATTCAAATGCTTATAGACGTACTCGCCAATATAGATCAGGTCCACGACAATCCACAGCCACCAGTTGGCCAGATATTTGCGCGCCTGCCACCACTGCCCCACCAGGCTAAAGCTGGTCAGTGCCGAATCCAACCAGGGCAGGGAAGCATGAAAATAGCGCGCCATCGCGAAACCTAATATCACGCTTCCAGCCGCTCCGGCGGCTAATCCCCATACCCATCCCCGCCAGCCCAGGACCTCCACGGTAACCGACCCCTCGGTCTGCACTCCGCGCACCCAGTGCCACCATCCATAGACAGCGCAAGCAGCAAACACTCCCTGCAACAGCATGTCCGAGAGCAACCTCGCCTCGCGAAACACCTCGCCGTACAAAATGCACGACACAAGTATCACCGGCCAGCAGATGAGGCTTCGTCGCGTGGTCAACCATACGCCCACCGCGCTGGAAACGAACGCGACCTCCTCCAGCCAGTTCTGAACAATCCATTCGCTGACCGCGCTTAAAGTGACGGATGTAATCTCTACACAACTCATCGGGCGTTCACGCGCGCGGCGGATTTCCGGACAGCTTTCTCCGCCCACTGCTCCAGATACGCCAGCACACGCCGCCCTTGCATTCCTTGAAACCACTGTGCATGGGCCAGGAAATACCCCTCATAGGCCAGATATGCCTTCGTCTCAGAATGCAAAATAGTCAAAAAATAATCCGTCTCCGCAAGCGCAAACTCGCAATGCACCAGCGGTAACATCGCCACCAGAGCACGAGCCTCTTCATAGCTCAAAGGAGACATCTCCTCATATCCCGCCAGCAATGCATCCAGATGATCGAAATGAACGATCTCCGCCTCTGGATCATCCATTCGCAGCCACTCGATGATGTTCCGCTCGATCGCCGTTGCCAAATCATGGATCGCATTCGTCCGGTCAGCCAATCCAAAATCGATAACCGCACAAACCTTCGCATCCTCGCGATCCCCGCTCCACATCAAGTTCGAAGCATGAAAATCGTTGTGTGTCCAAAGCGGTCGTAAGTACTCCAGCCACGGCTCAAGCTTCTCGTACAGCGGTATCAACAACTCGTCAAACGAAGTTCGCCAATCCCGTTGTTCGACGTACGGACTCAATAGCGGACGTTCTCTCAGGTAAGCATCCATCCGCGCAATTGGATCGGCACGATAACTATTGTTCGACTCAGATGAATAATTGCCGTCCCCAGCAAAGATAGCGAAGCTGGTCACTAACTGCCCGGTCTTTCTGGGAGACGCCTCATATCCCTCTGCCGCGCGATGCAACCGGGCAAGAGCCTGTCCAGCAGCCCGTGCATGACCGCCGGACAGAAACGGCGTCCACGAAAGGGCCTGCTCGTACACATCCACGCCCCTTGCCAGGGCATGAACCTCATACGTCCAATCATCGACAGTTACTACCGTCTCACCATCAGCATCGGCCAAAACAGGCGCCACCAACTCCTCGCCTCCGGCCCCCAAAAAAGTAATCAGCCGATGTTCCTCCAGCAATCCATCCCGGTCCCGCACCGAGCGGTGATGCCGCTTTACAAACACTCTGCCACCAGGCGTGGCAACGACACTTGCTGCCGAAAACGGTCGTGGACTAATCGAGAGCAATCGTTCCGCGCCAGCAGCCTGCGGATACCGTCGCAGCAGCGCGTCAACCTCAGCCAGCCTCAATGGCGGCCAGTCCGGTGCCTCCAACGAGCCCTCAAGCCCATGCGCCTTGTATTCGTCCCTGGTGATAGTGCGGCCCTCGCAACTGAAACTCCAGTGTAGCGCCGCCACTCGGCAGGTACATCCTCTCCCGCTCAAAGAAAAAGGGCCATTCCAGATCCTGGGATGGCCCTTCCGCCACTACGCCGAGCATCCCAGAATACTATCGCTCAAGAGGCCGCGGCGGTCCATGCAGAATCGATGTCAGTAGGATCGTATAACGACCCGATGTCACAGAACTCAACGAGTTCCCCTTCGCAACCGCGACCGCCTTGAGCGTCTCGCTGGCGCTTACTTTAATTGGACCGGTGTACTTGGTCGATGACGTTGTCGGCGCGCTTCCATCCGTCGTGTAGTAGATCGTTACACCGGTGGTCATATCGCTAATGGTCACCATCAGTTCAGAACTATAAGCGCCTGCCGCAGGCGAGAAGATCGGCGCGGCGGCCGGCACAAAAGTATTGCCTCCCGGCGGCGCAATCGTGTAGGTTGCCGATGCCACCGCGCTCGGAGCATATGCCTGGGCGATAGCCAAAGCCTTCAGCGTTTCGGTCGTCTTTACGGTGATCGCGGCGGTGTATAGCGCAGACGAGGTGGTCGGCGTCGTCCCGTCAATCGTATAGTAGAGCGTCGCCCCAGGTGTCGCATCGCTTACGGTAACCGTCTGCGGAGTCGTGTAGGTACCCGCAACCGGAGAGAAAGTGGGCGTAGCGGCTGGCGGCATGTAGGCAACCAGAATTTGCGCTGTATGCGTGTGCCCACCGCCGGTCGCCGTCACGACCGCCGGATAAGTTCCCGCCGCCACCGTGCTCACCACTTTGAACGTGATCGCGTCTGAGATGCCACTCAACACCGCCGGTGCGGCTGTTGTCGGAGAGCAAGTAATCCCCGCCTGATTCGTTGGTCCCGAGCATGTAATCGCCACCGTTCCGCTGTAGCCGTTGATCGGCGTGACAGTCACCGTCCCCGCTCCCACCCTGCTCGCCAGTACCGGAACGGTAGAGGTCGTCGTAGTCAGCGCGAAGTCGCTCCCATTCAACGTGATGGCCAGCGGTGCCGATGATTGCGCCGAATAATTTGCGTCCCCGTTGAATGTAGCCACAAACAGGTTCGTCCCATTCGCCAGTTGATTGGCAGGAAAGGTAAGCGTCCACGCCGCTGAGTTAGCCGATGTCTTCAGCAATGCGTAGTCGTAGTACTCACTGCCACCCTCCCAGGTAAAGTGCAGCAGGCCCGTCGGCACCGCTCCTCCCGCCGGTCCGGTCACGGTCCCTGTCATCGTCACAGTCTGCGTCGGAGTGTAAGAAACTGTAGCGGTTGTCAGAGTCACTATGGGCGCAGGCTTGCTGGCCAGCGAGGTCACAGTTCCATAGAGACTCGAACTACCAGTCCAATTCACGTCCCCCGCATAGGTCGCCGTAAGCGGCAATATGCCTGCGGGCACGCTGCTAAAGGTTACGACTGCCTCTTGCGTTGCGCTCCCCTTTGTTCCCCAACTCGACCAAGTGGCTGTCAACGTCTTCGAGCCTAGCGTCACATTCACGGTTCCCGTCGGCAGGATTCCATTCAGCGGCAGGTAGTCGGACGACATCACGACGTCTACCGTCACACTGCCGCCAGCCACGACATTAGTCTCCAGCGGAGAAACGTAAAGAGTCGTCGTTCCCCTGAATACCGTCAGCGCCGCCGAAGCAGCCAAAGAAGCGCTATAGCTGCCGTCGCCGGCATACGTCGCGGCAATCGTATGGCTGCCAACCGCCAAGGCAGGAATATTCCATTCCGCCACGCCCATGCTGTTCAACGCCATCGGCGCCGTTCGTCTCACGTTGCCCACGGTATCGGCAAAAGTAATGATTCCCGTCGCCGGCGCACTCTGTCCCAGCGTAGAAGCCACTTCATTTACACCTACCGGCTGAGCATCCACGTACACCTGTGACCCATAAGGAATCGACATGCCCGCAACCAGTGGATAAAGAAAATCGTCTACCGGGTTCAGAACCCAACCGGAGCTATTGAGCGTGTCAGCTTCTGGCGTTATCGTTACTTGCACCGGTGCAGAAACACTCGGCCCATACAAGCCATTTCCCGAGTAATTCGCGATCACCTGGTACGTCCCACCCGGCAGGCTATCGATCGACGAAGTCGCCGTCCCACCGAGCAGCGTGAGCAGATCGAGTCCGTTCGCGCCTGCCTGCGGATCGGTGCTGTTCAGCGCTACGTTACCAGTCAGTGTCCCTGCGCCGGATGCAGGTAGAGCGGCGGCCGTTACCGTCACCGCAGTACCATGAACAAAGGCCGTTGGCGTAATGCTCAGAGTGGTCTTGCTGGGTTTGAAAACTACCAATGACCAATCGTTGATCAGGTTGGCAGCATCCACCGTTCCCAGGCCAGTAGCCCGGTCGTATCCTGCCGTGGCGGGGTAGCTGTTCTCTGCGTAGAACCCTTTGACTTGTCCGCTCGCTCCCAGCAAGCAATTGGGTGTGCCCATGTCGCAGGGAACCTGGTTGCTACCCGTCTTGATGTCGTTGAAGGGCTTGGCCGTCATCGTCGCCGTTTTCGTGGCCAGCGCATAATAGACATAATTAGCCTGCCCTTGGCGGCTCTTCGTCGCCTGATCCACCAGCGCCTGGATGCCCGCCATCGCCGGAGCCGAAGCCGACGTCCCACCCACGCTCGTGATGGTCACCGCACCGGCACCGGTTGCGTTCACGCAATCGCCGGCAAAAGCGCAAATCGGATAGTAGACATAGTTCGCCCCGTCCGCAGCAAACAGCGAGACATCCGGCACATCGCGTACCTTATCCACCGGCACACCCGTGCCCGCCTGCCACGTCGGCTTGGGATATCCCGTCGCCGGCCCGGACGTCGAATGAATCGCCGCGCTGCTCATGCCTCCACCGCCCGCCACAATCGTTGAGACATTCCTGTTGTACACGCCTCCATCCAAAGCATTCAGGCCAAAGGCGTCATTCCACACTTGCTCGGGCGCAGCTATCAGAAGGGAAGTGGCCGGCGAGGCAGTCGAGCTGGGACTCCAGTATGAACTAAGTTGAGTCTGAAGCGTGCTTCCTCCCACAGCGTAGTCGCTGAAGTAGAAATCGGTTCCTCCCACCGACACGTTGTACGGCGTCGACCCATATCCATTCACCGCCAGCCCGGAATCTGCAAACCCCTGTGTGCCAAAGTTGTCGCAGCCAGCCGATCCACCGTCACCCGCGGAAACAAACCCAGTAATTCCCTGCGCCGCCGCCTCCTGCCACAGTGCAGACCAGGCTGCGTTTCCAGAAGCGCCCAGCGCCGTCTCACAGGTGGCATAGCTCATGCTGATTACGCTCACCACGTTGTCTTCCAGCGCCCGCAATCCAGCCGACAGCAGTGGATCGCTCAGCACCGTTCCGGCTGAGGTATACAGCACCACTCTGGCTCCCGGCGCGATGGCCCCCGCCTGCTCTACATCCAGGTAAGCCTCCGTCGCCGCATAGTTCTGGCCAGGGTCGTCTCCATCGACAACGACGGTGGGTAAATTCGCCGGCAGGCCAAATAAGCTCTGATACGCCTGCACCAGGCTCAAATCTATATTCGAGGCGCTCAAAATCCCGATGCTTTGCCCTGTCCCCGTCGTTCCCGCGTTATAAACCGGCGTTAGATCGTACTGCACGGCAAAATCCGAAGGAGCAAGCTCATACGCGAGGCCGCCCCCCACATCTGGATAGGTCCACTCCGGCATAGCCACGTGTGTCTCTTTGTTGTAGCGGGTCTTCCCCTGCACCTTGATCGTTGGCGCGGCGCGAAAGCTGTGCATCGGCGCTATGCCCGCCACGAGCGGCCCAAACGCAGCCGGAATCTGAGGGTCTGAAGAGTTCGCAAACTCCGTCTTACCTTGAATGCTGTAACGGTGAATCTCCGTATGGAAAGCCGTAGCCACCTGCGCTGCGTTGCCCGAGAACTCAATCGCCACGCGTCCCGGATGAACCTTGTTCACCGCAAACCCATGCGATTCAAGCCACGCAGTCAGCGCCGCAACATCCGAGTCGGCAGCCCCAAAACGCCTCCCAAATTCATCCGGTGTCAACCACTTGTGATAGTTCGCCGTACCCGGCATATGCGCATCTTGTAAATACTGGTTCAAAGCCTGCTCACGTCCCTTCGAACGCTTCAGGATCAAGGTGAGCCGCTCCGTAGCGAATGAATCCTCCACGCATCCCTGGTCGTACTGTGCCTGTGCCATCGGATGCACATTGCCCACCAGCGTAACCCGCACAGCATCGTCCACCGCTCCCCGCACCAGCGGCTGTGCTGCAGACTCGACAGGGGCCTGCACAGCCTCCACAGCCTTCGCTGCCCCCGCGCTGCCTGTTAGTGTGGCAGCAGCCATGACGATCGCAATCGTCAGTGCAGCCGAAGCCAAGCGCCCGAGCGAATGCATAGCTGACCACTCTCCTGCGTCGCCCATAAGATTTCTCTAAGATGGGACGGCATTCTTGCTTTTCATGGTGTGAAAAGCAAGCGAGGGGCCATATTCAGGCAGAATTACATTGATGGAAATTACATTGATGAATCGAATATAGAAAGAAATATTGGCTCGATCGCGCGCAGACCATGTCCCATTGCGATGCGACTTGCAGAAGCCTATCTCGAAAATCTCCTTCGTCTGTCGGAGCAGCTTCTACTCGTTCTCTGGCTTCTGATAAGCCTTCTGCAAATACAACCGCGCCTCATTCACCGCGCCCTGGGTATTGTCGTTCGTCTGCACAGCCTGCCGATACTCGTTCACCGCGCGGTCCCGCTGCCCGGTCACATCGAATATCTTCCCCAGCTGGATATGACTCCACACCTCAGTCCATCGCGGATCGCCATCGCCGCGCAGCGCATCGCGATAAGCGTTCGCCGCCGCTTGATAGTTGCGCTGCGTGAACAGCACTTCACCAATGCGATAACTCGCCAGCGAACTCTGCGAGTTAGCCTCCAGCGCCTTTTGAAATTCCGTTAACCCACCTGCCAGATCGCCCTGCGCCACTAACTGCTGACCCTTCAAGATAGCGACTCTCACCTGTAAATCCGGCGAAGCCTTCAAGAGCCAGTTATCCGGATCGATCGAGATATGTCGTGGCCGCCCAAAGGTATCCACAATAAACTGCGAATCGGAGCCCACCACGTCGACCTTCTTCAGCTCCGTCTTGCCATCCGTCTCCACGCGCAGTTCAACCGGCATCCTGAAAAGATCAAGGTCCTGCTGCACTTCGCCAATCGTCCGGAATCCCTTGTTATTGCCTAGCCGGTACACCGCATACTTGTTCACAAACTGCGGAGCTCCCGTTCCATCCACCCACTGCGCAAAGAAGGGAGTCAGTTGTTGCTGGCTCTGCGCCTCAGCCACCTTCTCAAAGTCGCTCGACCGCATGCCCTTGTCCGTGTACTGGCTCAGCGCGCCCTGCAACACCTGCTTGAACATCTTGTCGCCCAGTTCCCAGCGCAGCATATGAAAGACCATCGCGCCCTTTTCCAGCGTCATCGATTGGAACTGAGGAGAAAACGCGCTCAACCGTCCCGCGCTCGACAAAGGAGTCGTGTCATACGCGAGCGCCCCGGCAGAAACATCCTGCACCGCCGTCTTCAATGCTGTCCGCCCGTTTTCATCTTCCAGATACATCAACTCCGCATAGCGCGACATGCCATTCGTAATCCATGCATCGTTCATTGTCTGCGGACTTACTTCTGAGCCCCACCACTGGTGAGCAATCGTATTGGCCAAGAGGCGTACCCCCGACTTGTCCCCCGTCCGCGACCCAGAGATGGCCGCCAGTTCCGGAGCCCAAACCGCCGGCAGGGTATCATCCGGCAGCTCCACCACGTTGAGCCGTCCACTCTCCGCTCCGCCAAAGGTTCCAGTAAAGAAATCGAACTGCTTCGCCGCCGTTTCACCTAACTCATGTGCGGACGCCTGATGCTTCACCGTTAGGTACACATGAATGCTGGCTCCGCCACCGGTCACAGCCACCGGAGCCACAAAACGCCCCGCGATCACCGTCCCCGGAAACCCAGGCTTGGTCCAGCTGAAGTTATACTGCTCCCCCTCTTTGCCATTGGCCAGCTTCGCCGGAGCCGAACCCTGGCTTCCACTCGCCAACACCCGCATCCCCTCCGGCACGCGAATATGAACTTCTGCCGTAAACCGGTTCGTAAGGTATCCCGTCATCGGAAACCACCGCGCCGGATACAGCAGGTAACTCACCGGCTCCTGAATCGCCGCCAGCTTCAACCCCTCTTCCGGCCCATCCTCATCGCCCGTAATCGTCCCCTCGTACGCAAAGGTCCAATGCGCGGCCTGCCCCTTCACAAACGGCGTAGTCGGTGTAATACGGATCGCCCCGTCCGCCGACCGGTCGCCCGTCAGCAGCTTGCCTGCGTCGTCCGTCACCTTGGTCAGCTTCAACGCTGGATGAAAACCGAACGTTACCACATCCGCAGTCTCCGGCGCAGTAAACGTCACCACCGCTGTCGCCGCAAGATGATGAGCGGCAGGGTCCAACTCAGCGTCAATCACATAGCCCTGAATCGCCATCCGATTCGCGGCAGATTGCCCCATCAGGCCACAAGACGCCAGCAGCAAGCCGGCCACTGCCAGTAGAGAAGGGAACCGCGCGACTTGCCTTTGCATCACCAATGTCATCGTCTACCTGATCTCTCTAAACCCATCGCCCAATCAAACAAAACACAGTGAACCGCCACAAATCCCGCGAACTTACTAACCGGGTCCCCACGAACGAGTCTTTGTTCGTGGGGTGATAACCGGCCAATCGCGGAACGCGCTAACTGGCTAATCCTAGCGCCTCAACCACCACCGACGCCACCGCCCCAATCGCCGTCTCATCGCCGCGCCCACTGCGCAGCTTCTGCCCGACCGCCGCCAGCCCTGCCATCATCTCCGAACGCGCAAACCCATCCGCCAGTAGCGGTTCTAGCTCTTGGACGATACGACCCGCAGTAAAGTCATCCTGAATAAGTTCTGGAATCAATCGTTTGTCTGCAACAAGATTCACCATAGCCACATGCGGCACCGTCACCACTCGCTTGGCGATCCAATACGTCACCCGAGAAACCCGGTAAACCACCACAAACGGGTTTCCCATCAGCGCCGCCTCAACCGTAGCCGTTCCACTGGCCACAATCGAGCCTCTTGAGTAATAGAGCGCCGCCCGCGCATCCCGCACCATCTCGATTGGCAGCCCAGCGCCAAATTGCGTCAGCAGTTCAGAAACCTCCCGAATCTGCCCCCCAGTCAGCGTAGGCGCCAGCGGCAGCAAAAACTCTGTCGCCGCATTGCGTTCCCACAACACCCGCGCCGCCCGCAGCATCTCCGGCAGATTCAGCCGAATCTCCTTCGCCCGGCTCCCCGGCAGCAGCCCAATCCAGCGCTTCGCGACATCCAACCCGTTCCCCTGCGCAAACTCAGCCTTCGAAATCTCCGGCAGCTTCAAATCCGCCAACGGATGCCCCACATACGTAGCATCCACCCCGCGTTCCCTGTAAAACGGCTCCTCAAACGGAAAGATCACCAGCATCCGGTCCACAAACCGCTGCACCCGCTTGATCCGCCCCTTCTTCCACGCCCAAAGCTGCGGACTCACAAAGAAAATTACCGGAATCTCCAGCCGCTTGAACTCCTCCGCCAGCCGAAGATTCACATCCGGAAAATCGATCAACACAGCCACATCCGGCCGCCGCTCCCGAATCGCCGCTTTCAGCTTTCGGTACTCCCCGTAGATCTGCGGCATATGCCGGATCACCTCAGTAATCCCCATCACCGCCACATCTTCGCTTCTGACAACGCGCTCAAATCCCAGCGCCTCCATCCGAGTCCCGCCCATGCCCAAAAACCGGGCCTCCGGACACCGTAAGCGCAACTCCTCCAGCAGCAGCACTCCATAGTGCTCCCCACTCGCTTCACCAGCAGAAATAAAGATATTTGGACCGGTCTTCAGCATCCCATCCAGCTTATAGGTTCTCTAAGGGAAATCAGCGCTTCATCCGCGCCAACGAGTCCGCCACTACCCATGCGCCGCCAGTCAGCGCGAGATTAAAGGCGCTCTCGGTCCAGTTCCAATGGCTGGCGTGATCGGCCAGTAGTATCGGCTCGTGCACCAGTAGAGCGAAGATCGCCAACATGGCGGTCAGCAGGATCGCGGCGAGGCGCCCCTGCACGCCAGTCAGAATCGCAACACCCGCAGCGATAAAGCCAATCCCGGTTACATATCCCCAGAACTCTTGGGTAGGCGGCAGCCATTTGGGAACAAGCGGGGCGGTGAGGTTCATATAGACAAAATGTGCTCCGCCGAATACCAGCAAGCAAACTCCGAACGCCAGTTGGCCTAGGCGCGTGAGGCGCGCGGCCATCGTCGCATCTAGCCTAGCGGTGGCAGCGAAGACAATCAGCCCGCTCGCCGCGATCGCAACCTGCTCGGCGAGGCCCTCATAGGTGCCATACTCGGCGTAATGGGCGAGCAGCAGGGGGCCGTTCATCAGGACAATGACGATGAGCGCGTAGTAGGCGGCCAGCGCCGCTGCGCCCCAGGCCGCGCTTCGACGCCACTCAATCGCCGCACCCGCAAAGAGAGTAAACGCACCGGCTGCATAGACCAGAACGGTCCGGATGGGAAAGTTACTTGGCACCGGCTGTCCAGGATTGAAGTCTCCGAACGCTAGGCAGAGCACACCCAACACCATCACGCCCAGGCCGTAGATGCGCCAGCCGAAGGCCATCTTCGTTTTTTCCGTCATCATGACGGTTTCAGCTTACATTGCGATTGCGAACTCCAGCCGACCACTATGCAGAACGCCACCATAGCCACAATGCTCTCTGCGCTCAGAGTTCAACTTAGCTAAAGGCGAATATCGTCCTTGTTCTCGCGGATATATGAGAAAAGCTTCAAGTCTGGCCGCTCTTCATATTTGAAGAACGCTTGATCGTACTCATCGAGAAACTTGTCGCGCTCCTCATTGGGTGTTTCTGCTGCGGTCTTGACAGCTTCGGCCGTAGTTGCATTCAAATGAAGCGTTTCAATCGCTTTTTTCGTGAGATCAGCCGTTTTCGGGCATCCGATCTGCTTCAAGGCATCGACGATCATTGGTGCAAATTCGACAGAGGAGTTTGTGAAAAATTGAAAATACCCGCCATTCATTACTTCGCGCTCCAGAGCCAACACCGCCAGCACAATCCGCTCCTGCGCGGTCAATTTCGCGGAATCTCCGGACCCAAATTTATCGCAAAGTCTTTGTTCAATCGCGGCGGCAATAGTCCATGTCTCGAACTGACCTTCGAGAGCGAGCAATTGATCGATTGTCTGCCCGGAGTATCCGGGGAACGATGGCAACTTAGACATTCCAAGTATTCTCCCAGATAGCAGAATCAGACAGCTGAACTTAAGGGACAACCTAATCTCCGGGAGCCAGTTCCGAAGCCACTTCAGGCATCATTCCAGCGGCAAGCACCGATCCAACAGATGTACCAAGCGATGTCCCCAACGCAACACCGGCCTCCTGATCCTTATACTGCAACTGATAAAGCTTCCAATAAATCCCCCGCTGCCCCAAAAGCTCCTGGTGGGAACCAAACTCCCGCAACTGCCCCTTATGCATCACCAGGATCACATCCGCCCGCTGCACCGTAGACAAGCGATGCGCAATCAGCACCGAAGTTCGCCCCTCCACCATCCGCTCCAGCGCCAGCCGTATCTTCATCTCCGTATCCGTATCCACACTCGAAGTAGCCTCGTCAAGAATGAGAATCCGCGGATCGTACGCCAGCGCCCGTGCAAAATTGATCAGCTGCTTCTGCCCCGTCGACAGCGAATTTCCCCGCTCCAGCACCGGCTCATCGAACCCCTTGGCCAGCCCCTCAACAAACTCCAGCACATTCACATCACGCGCCGCAGCCACCATGCGCTCTTCGGTAATCTCCTCAGCCCCCAGCCGTATATTCTCCGCAATCGTCCCCGTAAAAAGGAAAGGATCCTGCAACACTACCGCGAAATGGCGCCGCAGCTCAGCCAGATCATGCTCTCGCAGGTCGACTCCATCCAGCAAGATTGTCCCGCACGTCACATCGTAGAAGCGCATCATCAAGCCCGTCAGCGTAGTCTTGCCCGCCCCCGTATGCCCCACAATCGCCACCGTCTGCCCCGGCTCAACCGTGAACGAAACATCCTTCAGAATCCACTCAATGTCCGTCATGGCAGCCAGTTCGTCATGCGAACCGATCGCGACAGCAGCCTTCTGCTCATCCGTCAAAGCCTGGTAAGTAAACCACACGTTCTTGAACTCAATCCGATTGCTCCCATTCCCCGTCTTCGCCACGGCGGGAGAGAAAATCTCTGTAGGCGTATCCAATAATTTGAAGATCCGCTCACAAGCCGCCATAGCCGCCTGCAAAATATTGAACTTCTCGCTCAGGTCCATAATCGGCCTGAAAAACCGCTGCGAATACTGGAAGAAGGCCGACAGCACGCCGATCGTCACAATCCCGTTAATGACGCCGAACCCGCCGCGCCAAACCACCAGCGCAATCGCAATCGAAGACAGAATTTCCACTGCCGGATAGTACAGCGCATACGCAAAAATCGTGTCCTTGAAGGCGATCATGTGCTGCTCATTCACCGCCGTAAAGTCGCGGTAAGCCCGCTCCTCGCGGTTGAAGAGCTGCACCACACTCATCCCGCTCACATGCTCCTGCGTGAAACTATTGATGCGCGCAATCGCCCCGCGCACCCGCCTGTAGCTCTCGCGTACGCTCTTGCGAAAAAGATGCGTCACCACCACAATCCCCGGCAGCACGCTAAAGGTCAACAGCGCCAGCTTCCAGTTCATCGCCAGCATCACCACCACCATGATGGTCAGCGCAAACAGGTCGTCGATCATCGACAGCACGCCGGCTGTAAACATCTCGTTGATCGCATCCACGTCAGATGTCAGCCGTGTCACCAGCCGTCCCACCGCGTGCTGATCAAAGAACCCGATATGCATCCGCTGCATATGCCTGAAGATCTCGCGGCGCAGGTCGAACATCACCTTCTGCCCCGTCCACTGCATCAGATACGTCTGCGTAAACTCAAAGGCATACGCCAGCAGCAGCGCCCCGAGATAAAGCCCCGCCAACTGTCCCAATCCCGTATAAGGATCGTCACTCAACCGTCGGCCCAGCCAGTTCGTTCCCACTGCAGCCACATCGGCTCCGTTGATGACCTTGACCGCAGCCGTAGCCGTCAAATACCGGTCCAGCCCAACCTTGACCAAGTAAGGTCCCACCACATCGCAAGCCGCCTTGAGGATCACCGCCACCACAGAAACAGTAGCCTGCCACTGGTAGGGGCCCAGATAGCGGGCAAGCCGCCGCATCAGCCGGCCATCATAGGCCTTCCCGCTTATCTCGTCTTCAGCCTTTTTCGGTTTATTCGCGTCATCCGCCATGCGTCAGTTTGATCCCAATCTCATTGTAAGGGCGGAGGCAGCAGGGAATTCATGTGTGTGAAAGAGCTGGCACTACCGGAGGGGGCAGGGGCCTTCAGGCCCCCGAAAAGAAGTCAATCCAAATTGGGGCTTCAGCCCCGGAACTTTCCCATCAACGGCTCTTCGATATACTGTCGCTCGATGACCAGAAACATCAAGCGCCAAAAGCAATACGCAGCACGGGAAAAACGGGTGTTCGCATATCAGGACCGCGACATTGCCTGTAATCCTGTCAGCCCGCGTAGCGAGATCGCGGTACGGGAAGATAATCCGGGGCCTTACGTAGGTTTGTTAGGCAAACGACTCAGGGTTAGCTATTACAGCAGACGGGATGGCCTGAATGTCATCTGGATTGTTTACCCAACGCGGAGTACGGAGAAACTACCGACCACTCACATCTTCGCCTGTTCTTTAAAGTAGTCTTTGACTCCGGTGAAACTGACTTGTACGGTGATGATCGCCCTATCCTGCAGCCTCTCTAAAGATCCTTGGCGCTAGATCAAAGAACCCCCGCGCCAACTCATGCCGCAACCTCATCCAACCGTACCACCAACCGGCTCCCAGTTGCAGTCGCCAGCCTCCTCAGAGTTTTGATATTCGGCGAACGCCGCCCAGCCTCCAACCGCGCAATCACCGGTTGCTTCGTCCCCATCCGTTGTGCAAGCTGCGCCTGAGTCAGCCCCGCTCGCACCCGCGCCTCAACCAACGCACGCATCAAAGCCCGCTCCGGTCGAAGCTCCTCAAGCGCCAACTCGAACGCCGCATCCCTGGTTTTCCGATCCTGCAATCCCATATGCATCGTGAGACAAATATACCCACGCGGCTATATAAAATCGGCAACCCTAATTCTCCGCATAAATCAGCGCAGTGAAACCAACTGGATCGAACTAATTTGCTTGACAGCTCAGGCATCCAGGTGGCGCCCAAAATTGTTCCACAAGGAACAATCGCGCAACATCGGCCTGTTCCACGCTCATGCTCATGTTGCGCGGTCTGGCACCGGCACCGTCGAATGAGAAAATAGAGAACAATGGCGGAATCGAACCAGAACGCGCTCGGCCTCTACTTCAGCATCCCCTTCTGCCGCGCCAAGTGTACCTATTGCAACTTCGCCTCCGGCGTCTACCCCGCCAGCGACCACGCCCGATACGTCCAACGCCTCATCGGCAACCTCGAAGCCAGCCCCACCTGGGCCAACTCCATGCAGGTCGAACTGCCTCGCACTGTGGACACAATCTACTTCGGCGGAGGCACCCCGGTCCTGCTCGTACCCGAGCTTTTCACCCAAATCTTCGCCGCGATCCGCGCCAACTTGACCCTCCACAAGGACGCAGAAATCACCGTTGAGTGCGCCCCAGGCCAACTCCCCGACGCCACGCTCGAAGCCATGGCCGCAGCCGGAGTCAACCGAGTCTCGCTCGGCGTGCAGTTGAGCGGCCGCTTTCACACCCGCGCCGTCGTTCTCGAAGACCTGCGCCGCCTGCGCGCTGCTGGCATCCACAATCTCAACATCGACCTGCTCGCCGGCCTCGCCGAACAGACGCTGAGTTCCTGGCGTGAATCGCTCTCGGTCCTGCTCGAAACCAACGTCCCTCACGCTTCCGTTTACATGCTCGAAATCGACGAAGACTCCCGACTCGGCCGCGAACTAATCTCCGGCGGTGGACGCTACAGTGCAGGCCTCGTTCCCAACGACGACGCCATTGCGCAGATGTATGAAGAGGCGGTCTCGACCTTCAACGCAGCAGGTCTCAAGCAATACGAAATCTCAAACTTCTCCCGCACCGATGCCGAATCGAAACACAAT
>Ga0206981_10068_pt1 | contig 30676 bp, 16 predicted proteins | sample Alteio_BWMinCont_17_FD_153312 | JGI IMG/M metagenome (GOLD analysis project Ga0206981, IMG submission 153312) | Enriched cells from forest soil in Barre Woods Harvard Forest LTER site, Petersham, Massachusetts, United States -... | ecosystem: Environmental > Terrestrial > Soil > Temperate forest >... | reverse complement strand
GACGTGCTCGACATGCAGTCAGAGTTCACCTGGCTTGCCGGGCGCAATTTGCGCATCGCGCTCTGGACGCTCGCCGCTGTTGCGCTGGTGCTGCTGATTGCCTGTGTGAATGTCGCCAACTTGCTGCTTGGCCGCTCCATGGAGCGCGCAAGAGAGATGGCGATCCGCGCCGCTCTCGGTTCCGGGCGCAGGCGCCTGGTACGCACGATGTTCACCGAATCCCTTCTGCTGGCGATGCTTGGAACGGGCGCAGGCATCGCGCTTGCCGAAGCGCTGCTGCAGTGGTTTGTTCGAGCACACCCGGTGGAAATGCCCCCCAGTAACGCGCCGAATCTGAACTGGCAGGTGCTCCTGTTCACGGCGGCGCTGGCTGCCGGATCGTCGATTTTCTTTGGCTTGTTTCCGGCGTTTCGCGGCTCGTGCGTGGATCTGAACACGATCCTCAGTAGCGGCGACCGCGGCGTTGGTGCGACAGCTTCAGCGCATCACATCTCGAGAACGCTGGTGGCGGCTCAGGTTGCGCTTTCGTTGATGTTGCTGGCGGCCGCGGGATTGCTGATCGAGAGCCTATGGCGCCTTGCGGCGACCCCCGTGGGATATCGCACCGACAATTTGCTTACGGCGTGGGTCAATCTGACCGATCAGTATCGGTCACTCGATGCAAAGTACGAGTTCTACACACGATTCGCGGAAAAGATTTCCGCACTGCCCAGCGTACAGTCGGTAATGGGCGGGTCGAGCTATTTCCCAAAGAGTGAGAACCTATTTTCAATTCAAGGCAAGGCTGCGCGCCCTGGCCCGCAGCCAAGTGTCCAGGAACAGGAGATTAGCGCGAATTTTCTGCGCACGATGCAGATTCCGCTGCTGCGCGGCAGAGATTTTGGTACGAGCGACCGCTCGAACACGCAGCCGGTTGCAATCGTAAATGAGGCTTTAGCAGAGAAATATTTTCCGCATGAAGATCCTATCGGCCGGGCCGTCAAACTGGGCCGCACCGATGATCCCTACCATAAGTGGATCACGATTGTTGGCGTAGCTGCCAACGTGAAGACAACCACCGTTTTTCAAGAGATGGGATACGTTGTCGCACCGGCAGTTTATCGTCCGCTGTCACAGGATCCTCCAGCAGCACTGGCAGTAATTGTGGCAACTCAGGATGAGCCGCTGCGCTTGGCCGGCGCTGTGCAGCAGCAGCTTTGGGACATCGATCCCAACTTGGTGCTGGCCGGAGTGGACACGATGGCGCACAAGCAGTCCGCCGTGCTGTCGCAGCCGCGCTTTCGCTCGGTGTTGTTCGGCGGATTCGCGCTCCTTGCATTGATGCTGGCTGTGATCGGCGTCTATGGGTTGCTGGCGCAAGCAGTGATCCGACAAAGGCGCAGCATTGGCATCCGCATGGCGCTTGGCGCAAGTCGCGCATGCGTGATGAGGGGAGTGCTCGTGGAAGCTCTGCGCGCCGTGATGGTGGGGCTCGTGCTGGGCTTGACCGGCGCGATCCTGACAGCGCGGGCTCTGACCAGCATGCTCTACGGCGTACGTCCAGAGAGCACCGCAGTATTCTCCCTGTCCGCAGCCATTTTGCTCTTAGCCGCACTTTTTGCAGGCTGCCTCCCAGCCTGGCGCGCCGCTTCCATCGATCCAATACAAACCCTGCGTATTGAATAGGAAACCTACCATGAACTTGCTCCAGCGCATCTTCCGCCGTCGCGACCTCTACAGCGATCTCGCCGAGGAGATGCGCGAACATCTCGAGGAAAAGGCCGAGCAGTTCGTCCGCGAAGGCATGCGCCGCGAAGAGGCCGAGCACGCCGCGCGGAGGGCTTTCGGCAATGCGGCACTGATGGAAGAGCGTGGGCGCCAAACATGGCAGTGGCCGAGAATCGAGAACCTGCTGCGCGATCTCAGCTTTTCGGCGCGGCTACTGCGGAGGTCTCCGGGGTTTGCGATCGTCGCTATCCTGACGCTCACGCTGGGCGTGGGGGCTAATACGGCCGTCTTCAGCCTGCTAAATGCATTGCTGCTGCGTCCGCTGCCGGTGCCCGACGCACACCAACTTGTGCTGCTGCGCATCGAGCCCACTTCGTTCCACTACAGCTTCAGCCTACCGCTCTTCCGGGAACTGGAAAAGCACCATGAAGTTTTCAGCTCAGTCTTCGCGTTTACTGGCCATCGATTCCAGATTCGCGGCCGGAAAGGCAATGAGACGGTGCTCGGGGGCTTCGTCAGTGGGCGGTTCTTTGAGGCACTGGGGACGCCGCCCGAACGGGGACGCTATCTCACTCCGGATGATAACCGCAAAGGGGCAAATGAGAACGCGGCTGTTATCAGCGACGATTTCTGGAAGACGCGCTTCAATGGCGATCCCGGGATCATCGGGCGCAAGACAATGCTTGACGGTGTGCCCTTTACGGTTGTGGGCGTAATGCCGGCCAGCTTTATCGGCGCGGATGCGAACAGCCATACCCAGATCTATGTGCCGGTCATTACCGAGCCGCTGGTGAATGCGCCGTACAACATGACGGAAGGCGGATATCACTCGTGGTGGCTGCGGGTCGCGGCGCGGCTCAAGCCAGGAATCTCCATGGCCCAGGCGAATGCGCTGCTGCGATCAATCAGCGGTCCAACCTTCAAAGAAGCTATTCCCGATCCCAAGTGGACCCTCAACGGAGCAAAACCGGAGAGCATGTACTTTGCCGCCGAGCCCGGTGCAGCGGGATATTCGTTTCTGCGGATTCATTATCGCGATCCTCTGCTGCTGACCTTTGCACTTTGCGCGGTTGTGCTGTTGCTGGCCTGCATCAACCTCGCCAGCCTATTGCTGGCGCGTGCGACCCTGCGTCAGCGCGAGATCGCTACGCGGCTGGCGATCGGAGCGACGCGCCGCAGACTGATTCAGCAATTGCTGATCGATAGCCTGCTGCTCACTCTCCTCGGAACCGCTGCGGGACTAGCCGTCGCTCCACTGGTAAGCCGCGCGTTGGTCGCGATGCTGGTCCACGGCCAAAGCTTTCTGTATCTGGACACGAGCATCGACTGGCGCGTCTTTCTTTTCGCCGCGATTGCGGCGGTTCTGTCCACCATGCTGATCGGGTTATTGCCGGCTTGGCAGGCGACGGCGGGCGATCTGAATCAGCACATGAAAGACGGCTCCCAGGCTGCTCGCGGAGAGCGGCGAAAGGTTCTACCTAAGATTCTGCTGGCAACGGAGGTTGCGCTAGCGATGGTGCTGGTGAGCGGCGCGGGGCTGCTGAGCACGAGCCTCATGCGCCTCTACAGGTCTGGACTGGGCTTCGATCCGCGGGGGGTTCTACTTGCCGATCTGGATATGGAAAAGCAGGCGCTTGATGGAGAACCGCTGGTGCGCCTTTATCGCGACCTTGCAGATCGTTTTGCGCACCAGCCGGGCGTGAGCTCTGTCAGCCTTTCCGGCGTGACCCCGCTTTCCGGCAGTTCGTGGACCGGCGACCTTCACCTGCCCGGCGGCGTGGATCGTGAAATGTATGAGAGCCGTGTAGCGCCGGACTATTTTCGCAGCATGCGCATTTCGATGCTAGCTGGAAGGGATTTCACCTGGTCCGACACTCCCGGCTCCGGGCTGAAGGTCATCCTCAACGAGGCTGCCGCGAAGATATTGTTCCCGTCAGGAGATGCAGTCGGGAAACAGGTACGGGAGACTGATGAGGACAAGAAGAAGGAAAATGTCTACGAAGTAGTTGCGGTGGTGGGCGACACGAAATACACCGCACTGCGGGACGCGATTCCGCCGATGGCTTATTTTGCCGTGACGCAGGCAACAGAGAAGAAGCCTTCCTACACTGCGATTCTGCGCGTATCCGGCTCGCTGTCGGGGCAGGCGGCGCCTCTCGCCGCCTCTTTGCGGCGCATCGTTGCCGAGGTTGCGCCGGAGATTCCGACGCCCTCCTTCTCAAACCTGGAAGGCCAGGTTGACGATTCCATCGCCGCGGAGCGTGTCATGGCCCTGCTGGCCGTCTTCTTTGCCGTAAGCGCGCTCCTGGTGACCGCGATTGGGCTCTACGGTGTCCTGTCGTATTCGGCGGCGCGGCGGACGAGCGAGATCGGCATTCGCATGGCTCTGGGAGCAGAGCGGGGGCAGGTGATTTCCCTCGTATTCTGCGAGAACGCGTGGATCGCCGCGGCCGGCTCCGCGCTGGGGCTGCTTGTTGCCGTGCTCGCGTCGCGCGCGTTGAAGACATTTCTTTATGGAACTTCGCCGCGCGATCCGTGGGTGATGACGCTTTCGCTCGCGGCCCTCTGCCTGATTGCCGCTGTTGCTTCGCTAATCCCTGCAATCCGCGCCGCTTCTGTCGATCCGATGAAGGCGCTTCGGACGGAGTAGATAATGATGAGCTGGCTCACACGCATCTTTTCCCCGATATTCTGGCGCCGCCGCGACTTCTACAACGACCTCGCCGAGGAGATGCGCGAGCATCTCGAGGAGAAGACAGAGCAGTTTATCCGCGAAGGCATAAGCCGTGAAGAGGCCGAGCACGCCGCGCTGCGGGCCTTCGGCAACCCGACGCTGATCGAGGAGCGTGGGCGTGAGGCGTGGCAGTGGCCGAGACTGGAATCGATCTGGGCGGATGTGAAATTTGCGATTCGGCAGTTGGGGAAGTCTCCTGCGTTTGCGGCGACCGCGGTTCTGACGCTCGCGCTAGGCATCGGAGCAAATACCGGCATCTTCACACTGATGCATGCGCTCCTGCTCAAGAGCCTGCCGATTCCCGAGCCTGACCGGCTAGTGCGCATCGCTCTCGACATCGACTCCCCCAACGGCGTTGTCAGCGATCAGCCCTTGAACGTCTTTCTTCTCCAATCCATCCAGAGGCACACCAAAACCCTATCCGGCTTGTTTGGATGGAGCTCCTACGACTTCGTCCTGAAAGAAGATACCGGGTCGCACATCTACTCCGGAGCCGTCGTCAGCGGCAACACATTTCAGGTGCTGGGGCTCACACCCGCTGCTGGCCGATTGCTGACTCCCGCAGATGACCACCGCGGCGGCGGACCCGACGGATGGGCGGCCGTAATCAGTCACCGCTTCTGGCAGCAGCATTATCATTCCGATCCGTCGATCATCGGGCGTCACGTCACGCTCACAGATCACAGCGTCACGATCGTCGGCGTTGCACCGATAGGCTTCGAAGGCGTTTTCGTGGCGATGCATCCGAATTTCTATCTCCCACTCGAATATGAGCCGGTCATGCGCGGTAAGGGGTCGATGCTGCGTCAGCCGGGAGGTCTGTGGATCATGGTATGGGCGCGGTTATTGCCCGGCGTAAGCCAAAAAATGGCGACGGCCGAGATGCGGACGCTTTATCCGATCGCGATCTTTGAGACACTGCCGGCGTCCGTCCGTCATCTTGCCGTGATCGAGCGATCGAGCTTCGCCCTGCGGCCGGGCAGCAAAGGCTGGAGCCTTCTGCGTCCTCAATATGCACGGCCTCTGCTTCTGCTGCAGATTCTCGTCGGTGTGGTGCTGCTCGTCTGCTGCGTCAATCTTGCCGGACTTTGCCTGGCGCGAGCCTTGACGCGAGAGCATGAGTTTGCGATTCGTGGTGCACTGGGGGCTGCGCGCACGCGGATCATGCAGCAGCTTCTCGTCGAGTCGCTCCTGCTTGCGCTTTGCGGAGGCGCGCTGGCCATCCTCTTCGCCTGGGCAACCGACCACTATCTGCTGCAGTTTCTCGCCAACCGCGAAGCCGCGGCATCTTTGCCGGTCCAGCCGGATCTTTTCACCCTGCTCATCACCGGAGGCTGCGCAGTTCTCTGCGCCCTGCTTTTCGGACTCACTCCGGGTTGGCTGGCCAGCCATATTTCGATCGAACCCGTACTGCATCGTTCGGGGAACAACATCACCGCCGGAAAAAACGCCGTCGCTCAGCGGATCTTTCTCCCCGTGCAGGTTGCGTTGACTCTTGCCCTGGTTGTCGTCGCCGCCATGCTGAGCACTACCGTCAGCCATCTGCGCGCAACTCACCTCGGCTTTCGCATCGACAATACCCTGTTGGCTCCTGCTGATTTCGAGAGGCTTCCGCAAACAGGTCCCGATCTCGTTCACCTCTATCGGCGCATGATCTTGCGCATGGAACAGATGCCCGGCGTTGACAACGCGAGCGTGGCGGTGAGCACGCCTCTCCACGGCATGGGTCAGACCGGCGTTTTTACCAGCGCCGCGTCAGGAAAGCCGGCAATTGATTTCACCAATCGCTACTGGGTGAACGACGTAGGCGCGGGCTATTTTGCGACGCTGGGAACGAGGATGCTCGCGGGGCGTGATTTCGCGGACGAAGACAGCGATGCGGGGACCTGTATTCTCAACCGATCGGCGGCGGGCAGGCTCTTCCCTGGCTCAACCGCAATCGGGCAGAGCCTGCGCCAGACCAATCGCAACATGAACGTCGGCCAGATCACAACGCAGGACTGCCAGGTAATCGGGATTGTCGAAGATGCGAAGTACACGAGCCTCCGCGAACCGGCACCGCCGACCGTCTATCTGCCGTTTGGAGTGAACACCGATCGCCTCGCCTCCATGTACTTTGTGATTCACGCCGCAACCCTCGCCGAGGCCAGAGATGCGTGGCAGAAAGCGCTCCATGAGCTCGCGCCCGGCAGCCCGGAAACCGACCCCATCTCCTTCGCTGTACAGTTCGACGACTCCATCGCCCGCGAGCGGCTCCTATCGGTGCTCTCGGGATTCTTCGCCGCGCTCGCCCTTCTGTTGAGCGGCATTGGAGTCTACGGATTGATGGCATCCTATGTGACGCGGCGCACGACGGAGATTGGCGTGCGCATCGCTCTGGGCGCGACGCGGCCGAGAATTTTTGCCCTGGTCATGCGGCAAGCCGCAGTGCTGCTCTTATTGGGGACCGTTGCCGGAGGGTGCCTCGCGGTTTTCGCAGCACACTCTATCAAGGCATTTCTTTTCGACGTGAGCCCGGGTAATCCCGTGATCTTCGCCACGGCTGTTTTGATTCTGACCGTGGCAGGCTTTGCGGCTGCGATGCTGCCCGCGCGCCGCGCCGTATCGATCGAACCCATGCAAGCCCTCAGGTCGGAATAGGAGAAATTCATTGAACTGGTTTGCTCGCATCTTTCACCGCCGCAATCTCTACAGCGATCTCGCCGAGGAGATACACGAACATATCGAAGAAAAGACCGAGCAGTTCATGCGCGAAGGTATGGGTCGCGAGGAAGCGACCCACGCTGCGCGACGGGCTTTCGGCAACTCGACAGCGATCGAACAGCGGGGACGCGAGGCATGGCAGTGGCCGAGGCTGGAATCGCTCGTCGCTGATACGATGTTCGCGTTGCGGCAATTGCGCAGGTCGCCGGGATTTGCGGTTACGGCTGTGCTCACGCTGGCGCTGGGCATCGGCGCCAATACGGCCATCTTCACGCTGATCGACTCGATCATGCTGCGCCCACTGCCATATCCACACCAGGAGCGGCTGATGCGGATTTCGGGGACTGACGAACAGGGCAGGCCATCCTCCGCAGACTTCCCGAAGGGATGGATTCGAGCGTGGCAGGAGCACTCGCAGTCGTTCGAGTCGATCTCCGGATATGCCGCGAACACAGAATCGAATGTGACCGGCAACGATCAGTCGGAGCGCGTGTTTGGGTCAGCGGTAACGGTCAACAGCTTCGATACTCTCGACATCCATCCGGCGATCGGCAGCTTCTTCACGCCGGAGAATGCTGTCAGCGGGCAGGACCTGGTCGTCGTGTTGAGCTACGGATACTGGCGCCAGCGCTTCGCCGGAAACCCCGGAGTGATCGGCCAGACTGTACGCATCGATGGGATCTCGCGGCGCATCATCGGCGTAATGCCTCCCGGTGTGCGTTTTCCTTATGCCGACACGCAGTTTTTAATCCCCATCGCATTCAAAGGTGGTAACCCGATCGATGCATGGAAGGATTTCGGTAATCGCGTCTTCGGACGCTTGAAGGATGGAGTGACGCCCGCGGCGGCCGGGGCGGATCTGCGGCGCCTGCATACTCCACTCCTGAAGCTCTTTCCCTGGACGATGCCGGATAGCTGGGAGGCCGATACGATGGTCGTTCCGCTACTCGATTCAGTCGTTGGCGATACGCGGCCGCGCCTGCTGCTGCTCTTCGGCGCGGTGGGGCTGATTTTGCTGATTGCATGCGCCAATGTCGCCAACTTGATGCTCGCCCGCGCCACATCGCGCGAGCGGGAGATGGCGATTCGCGGGGCTCTCGGCGCGTCGGCAACGCGCATCATCCGACAACTGCTTGTCGAAAGCGTGCTCCTCGGTGCAATGGCCGGAGTCGTCGGCCTCGTGCTCGCGGCGGCGAGCCTACGCGCCCTGACTGGGCTGCTTCCGGCGGACACACCGCGTCTCGCTGACATCGCTCTGCACTGGCCCGTCTTTCTGTTTGCGGCGGGCGCGTCGGTTCTGACGGGCATTCTCTTCGGCCTTGTGCCGGCAATCCGCATGGCCTCGCCGGATCTACAGGAGGGACTGCGCTCGGGCAGCAGAAGCGTCGCGGGGAAAGCTTCGCAGGCGCGAATCTCAACGCTGCTGGTGATGGGGCAGATCGGGCTTTCCGTGCTGGTGATTACAGCCGCCGGGCTGATGCTACACAGCCTCTATAGCTTGTCGCGCGTCAATCCCGGCTTTCGCACCGACCGGATCGTCACCGCCGAGGTTGCTCTCGATGCGACGGCATGCAAGCAGCACGGGCGCTGTCAGTCGTTTTTCCGCGAACTGCTCGATAAGGCGCAGGGAATAGCGGGCGTTGAGAAGGTCGCGCTCGTCGATTCACTGCCGATGTCGGGCGGCTTTGACCTGAACTATGTTTTCGATTCGGAGAACCATCCACGCCAGCCGACTGAGAATGCCTTGAAGGCAGCCGGACGCACAGTGTCGACGGGATATTTCGAGACCGTCGGCCTGCATCTGATCCGCGGGCGATTTCTCACCGACTCCGACCAGTCCGGCTCAAGCCGCGCCGCGGTGATCAACCAGGCGATGGCCCAGTCGCTCTGGCCCAACCAGGACCCGATCGGAAAGCATGTCGAAGAGCTAGCCGACGAGCCGAGTCCGGGGCAACTCGATCCCAACGTGGGCTCGGTTGTCGTGGGCGTTGTGAGCAACACGCATCACGACGGGCTGGGCAGCAACTTCGATAACGAAGTTTACCTGCCTACGACCCAGAAGAACGAGCGGCCGGAGATGACTATCCTGCTGCGTTCGCAGACAGGCGCGGCTCAAACCGCCGCCGGCCTGCGACGCGTGGCTGCAGGGATCGATCCGCTGGTACCGGTGACACGGGTGCGCACGATGGATGAGGTGGTCGCGGCGTCGACCTCAGACTCACGCTCACTGACGGTGCTGCTGCTCGGGTTCGGTCTTCTCGCAGTGAGCGTGGGCGCGGTTGGCATCTACAGCCTGATCGCCTACACGGTGAGCTGGCGCACGCGGGAGATTGGCATCCGTCTGGCTCTGGGCGCGCGGCGATGGGACGTGGTGATGATGATCGTCCGGCAAAGCTTTCTGCTGGCACTTGGCGGATCGATTGCGGGATTGTTTGTGGCGGCAGTTTCAGGACGATTGCTGAAACAGTTCCTGTTCGAAGTAAGCCCGCTCGACCCGCTCACCTTCTGCATCGTGCCGCTGCTCATGATGCTTCTCGCGCTGCTGGCGGCGTGGGTACCCGCGCGTCGAGCGGCATCGATCGATCCGATGAAGGCGCTGCGGACGGAGTAGGTTTACTCGCACGTCCGAAAATCCGGACGTGGGGCACCCGCATTCCCCGGTCGTCACGGCGTGACGGTAAAGTTTGCCTGCAAATCTGCGGTAGAGTCGGGGCCGACCCACACGTCGAAGTCCGATGGGTCCTGGACCCAGCCCTTAGTTGCCGTGCTCCAGTAGCGAAGCTCTTCAGGAGTGAGTGGGAAGTGCACGGTTGTCTTCTGGTGCGCTCCCAGGGTGATGCGGGAGAAGCCTTTCAGCTCGCGCACCGGGCGCGAGGTGCTGCCATAGCGTTGGTGAATGTAAAGCTGCGGGACTTCATCGGCGGTGGTGTCACCCGTGTTCTCGACGTCGGCGGTGACTTCAAGCGATTGGCCAACGCGCACCGACGACTGGCTGATCTTCACATTCGAGAAGCTGAAGGTTGAATAACTAAGGCCATATCCGAAGGGATAGAGTGGAGTGCTCTCCTCATTCCAGTAGCGCCTGCCCTGGTTCTCCGGCTGCATGGTGGTGTTGTGGGTGTAATTGATGGGGACCTGCCCCACATCGCGGGGCCATGCAAAGGGCAGCTTGCCGCCGGGAACGGCATCTCCGAAGAGCAGGCTGGCGACGGCGTTGCCGCCCTGCGTGCCCGGATACCACGCATCGAGGATGGCGGGAACATGCGTGGAGGCCCAGGTAATGTTGAGAGGCCGGCCGTTCATCAGTACCAGGACAACAGGTTTTCCGATGGCGGCCACGGCTTCGAGGAGTTGCTGCTGCTGTCCGGGCAGATCGAGCGAGTCACGCGAAGCAGCCTCACCCGACATGTTCTGCGCTTCGCCCAGGACAAGGATGGTCAGGTCGGCGTTCTTCGCCAGGCCAACTGCTTGTTGCAATTCTTGCTCGGCCTGATCGGCAGTCCAGGGAACGATCGGTGCCAGATGAAAAATCTGGTCAAAGATGGAGGGAAACTTACGCATGAGCTGCGCACCCGGCGCGTAGCCGACCTTGGTGGAGGCATCTACCTTGCTGCGCAGGCCGCTCAATGCGGTTACGGTCTCGCCGAGATCCTGCTGGAAGGTCCAGGAGCCGAGCGTGTCAAGCTGCGAGTCTGCGAGAGGACCGATGACGGCGATCGAGTGGTAAGCGCCCGACTTGAGCGGAAGAAGATGGCCTTCGTTGCGGAGCAGGACAGCTGTGCGCTCCGCGGCCATCCGGGAAGCGACGCGGTGTTCGGGGGTGGCGAGAATTTCCCGGGAACGCGCCTCATCGACATAGGGATGTTCAAAAAGGCCGAGACGTACTTTGGCTGCGAGCACACGGCCTGCAGCAGTATCGATCTGCTGCAAGGTGACCTTTCCACTGGCTACGGCGGCAGCAAGCGATTGCGAGTAGGCGGTAGGGCCGATAGACATCTCCATATCGACACCGGCCGTGAGCGCAAGTACAGCAGCATCGGAGAGATCCTTAGCGAAGCCGTGGGTCTTTAGATTCTTCACTGCGTCAGCATCGCTAACGACAAATCCATTGAAGGCCCACCCTTCGCGCAGCACATCATGTAGCAGCCAGCGGTTGCCGGTGGCCGGCACATCGTTCAAGTCCATATAGGCGGACATGGCCGAGCCGACTCCAGCCTTCACTGCGGCATGGAAAGGCGGCAGATAGACATTCCACATCTGGTCTTCGGGGATATAGGAGGCGTCGTAGTCGCGGCCGCCCTCGGCTGCTCCGTATCCGGCGAAGTGCTTCATGCAGGCGAGAATGTGTTCGGGCGACCCGATATAAGGCCCCTGAAAGCCACGCACCTGCGCAGCGGCCATGGCCGAGCCGAGAAAGGGATCTTCACCAGCGCCTTCCACCATGCGTCCCCAGCGGGGATCACGCGCAATATCGACCATGGGCGCAAAGGCCCAATTGATACCCACCGAACCGGCCTCCCGGGCAGCGATGGTCTGCGCCTTTTCCGCGACTGAGGGATCCCAGGATGCAGCCATCCCGATCGGCACCGGAAATATGGTGCGGAAACCATGGATGACGTCGAAACCGAAGATGAGCGGAATGTGGAGGCGCGATTTCTCGACGGCAATGTGCTGGAGGCGGTTGATGACAGCCGGGTCGGTGACAAAGAGAAGCGAGCCAAGCTCACCCTTGGCGACGGGCTCTTCTATCGGCCCGGGTGGTCCAAAGACGAATTGCTGGCTGAGCTGGCCGATCTTTTCCTCGAGGGTCATCTGCTTGAGGAGCGCGGCGACGCGTGCGGCGACTCTCTCATCGGTATTGGGATCTGGCGACGAAACAGATGCTGCGCCGACGGATGCATGAACAGTTGTGAAGGCAAACAGCGCGAAAGCACAGGCGAGGAGACGAACGGGTCGAGCAGGCACGGGGCGGACTCCTTGGGGATCGACTTCGCGAATGTTTCCCCCAAATGAACGAAATTACCCCAAGAATCGACAGTTGTGAAGAGCGTTCGTCTCCGACTGAACTTCGACGGGTACCTTCTTCATGCTCATTGGGTCATTTGCAGGACCGTCAGTCGCGTGGCCTGGACTCTGCTCCTTATGGAGACGAAGGCTGGAGCATTCCCCACCCTTCGTCTCTCCAGGTTCCAGTCTTCCTCAAAAGGGCCTTAGATGACTCTGAGCAGCAGCAGGATGATCACGATGAGGATGATCAGGCTGATACCGCCACCACCGTAATAGCCGATTCCAGGCCCCATACGATAACCACCAAATCCGAACAACAAAAGCAGAACTACGAGAATGATGAGCAGCATAGTTGTCTCTCCTGCGGCAGGATCCTCCTCGCACAACGTTCATCGAGTGAGTTGCACAGAGGACTTACCGGACAGAAGCATAGAGTTACCTGGGCCGAAAATGGTTGCACCCGCTCCGCCGAAATAAGACTGAGTGCATGAGGTCCTAGGAAGCAACCGGCTCGAGGACCGACAGACCGGCTCCATCCACGGTCGCTTTAACCATGGCCTCGAAGCCCATGCAGGAATTGATCATCAAGTGGTAGAGCCGGCGGTCAGTCCAATCCTGATCGTGATAGCGGCGAACGTAGGCGGCACGACGCCGGTCGGTAGCCAGCAACTCCTGCTCGGCCTCTTTGGCGTGTTCAGGAAAATGCTCCTCGAACCACTTCACCTTGCGCCACAGCGAGGCATAGACGAAGATGTGGAAGCAGTGCGGGGCTTTGGCCAGGACGGACGCTGCGCCGCGTCCTACAACAACGCAATGACCTTCTTCGGCTACCTTCATCAGATATTCGCGAACGAACCTCACCATCTGCTCGCTGTCGAAGATCTCCGACTCCGGCAGCGCCGGTAGCCGTTCAATCGAGCCGTGCCAGAAGGCCTTGCCGTAACGGTAATACCATGGATCCAGCCGCTCGTCGCAACGTTCGGCGAGCTTCGTGCTGACCCCGGCCTTGTGAGCGATCTCCTCTATCAAGCATTGATCGATCAACTTCCAGCCCAGGTGCTTCGCCAGATGATGGGCAAACTCAGCACCTCGGCTGCCGTATTCCCGCTCTACGGTAATCACGCGAATCATGACAAACCTCTCCGCTTGCCTTCCGGTCGAATGCGTGCAGAATGCTAGCACTCTTTTACGCCAAAAATCCAGACAGATAGCGAGTTGCACGCAGCTGGGTTTGATCGGACAATGAGAATTTTCGGATAACCGACTTCACGCACGGGCCGTTCGAAACAATCTTCGCCTACCATACTCCCAAAATTATTTCGCTGTCGCGCGGACGGGTTGGCGTTATCATTGCATTTTCCCGATAAGTGAATCACTCGATATTCTGTTTGTCCGGTCGGCCCGCTGTCAGCCGTTTCATCCAGCCATCTTTGGACCGGATACAGCCTCTGCATCCTGGTTGAGGCACAGGACAGGTGTCGATGCACTGTTTCTGAAATAGATCGAAATGCGGGGGTTATGCCGGTGACCCAGTCCTATGAAGCAACTGACGCCACTCATGTATTGACGCTAGAAGAAATCACGAACCTCACCGGGGAGGGCGGCAAGCCTGCCGACACCCTGATGAATGTTGTCGCCCTGATTGCCACGCGATTCAGGACCGATGTTTGCTCTGCGTATCTACTTGAGCCGGATCGGTCGAACCTGGTGCTGGCTGCGACCCTTGGCCTGCATCCGCGATGCATCGGCACACTGCGCATGCCGATCAATGAGGGTTTAGCCGGGCTGGTCGCGGAACAGGTACTGCCGGTGGCTGTCGAGGACGTCAGGAATCATCCCCGATTCAAGTACTTCCGAGAATCCGGAGAGGAGCTATACCACTCGTTCCTGGGCGTACCGCTCATCGACCGGGGAATTCTGCAGGGGGTTCTTATTGTTCAAACCAAGGACCCGCGGGAGTTTCTGGAAACTGAGATTCGTATGCTGGTTGAAGCGGCGAACCAGGTCGCGCCCGTGGTGAGTGAAGCGCGCACGCTGGATCGCTTTATTGCCCCGGCCCAGGAACGCCTTTGGTCCCTCGCCCGGAATCTCTGGTGGAGTTGGGACCATGACTGCATCAGCCTGTTTCGTGATCTGAATCCCACCCGTTGGCGGCAACTGAATCAGAATCCAATCACGATGCTCAACGAGATTCCCCTGGAAGAGATCGAACGCCGCGCGACGGAGCTGGTTTTGCATAGCCGCATCAATTACGTCTACCGCCGCCAGCGGGAGTATTTAGCGGCAGACCGCACCTGGGGAGCAGCCAATGCTGGTGTGCTCCGGCCTCGGCCCGTCGCCTATTTTTCCGCCGAGTTCGGATTGCACGAATCGCTGCCAATCTATTCCGGGGGCCTCGGCATTCTCGCTGGAGACCACATCAAGAGCGCATCCGACCTCGATATTCCGCTCGTCGGGATCGGCTTGTTTTACGGACAAGGATACTTCCTGCAACGTCTTGACTTGAAGGGATGGCAACGGGAGGAATATCTCCAGACGGACGTGAATCAACTACCCATGCAACCGGCCATTGGCAAAAATGGTGAGCCGATCATCGTGGAAATTCAAACACGCCGCGGGTCTATCCGCGCCAAGGTCTGGCGAGTCAAGGTGGGTCGCTGTGACCTTCTCCTGCTCGACTCCAATGTGGCGGGAAACGCACCCGAGGATCTGGAACTGACATCTCGCCTTTATGGAGGGGACGGACGGACGCGCATTCGTCAGGAGCTGCTGCTTGGGGTAGGCGGCTTTCGCGCTCTCAAGGCGATGGGCATCACTCCTGGAGTGCTCCATCTCAACGAGGGGCACAGCGGTTTCGCGGTCTTCGAGGCCATTCGCACATGCATGGAAGAAGAAGGAATGGACTTTAGCACCGCCGCTAGCCAGATCGCCCGAGAAGTGGTTTTTACCACCCACACTCCTGTGCCCGCGGGTCATGACAGGTTCGACGCCGATCTGATCGAGGAGCACCTGGGCCCCCTCCGCGAACAACTGGGACTTACTCAGGAGAATCTGATGGGGTTTGGCCGCGAATATCCCACGGACCAGCAGGAACAATTCTGCATGACCGTCCTCGGACTCAAGCTTTCGCGACGCGCCAATGCGGTTTCTTCCCTGCACGGCGAGGTTTCCCGGGCAATGTGGAAGAGACTTTATCCGAGAACGCCGGAAGATGCTGTGCCCATCGGTCACATCACGAATGGCGTCCACGTACCGTCGTGGCTGGCGCCGCAGATGTGCCGTCTTTACGACCGGCATCTCGGCGTTGGATGGCAGCAGCGCAGTGGAAGGGCGCAGACTTGGGGGGAGATCGAGAATGTCGACGATGGCGAACTTTGGGAAACACACCTGAGCCTGAAATCGCAGCTGCTTGATTTCGTACGCCGCCGGGCCTACGAGCAGGCGGAACGTCGCGGCGAGCCGCAAGAAACCTTGCAAAAGCTGAGCAAAGTGCTCTCCTCGGATGCCCTGACCATCGGCTTCGCGCGGCGGTTTGCCACGTACAAGAGGGCGAACCTGATCCTCGCCGATATCGAGAGACTGGCGTCCCTGGTCAACGATCCTAAACGGCCCGTGCAATTCCTCTTCGCCGGCAAGGCCCATCCGCATGACGAACCAGGGAAAAAGGTGCTGCAGGAGATCGCCGAGAAAATGTGCGACTCGAAGTTTGCCGACAAGCTGGTCTTCATCGAGGACTACGACATTAATGTGGGCCGGTATCTTGTCCAGGGCGTGGATGTATGGCTCAACAATCCGCGGCGGCCTCTCGAGGCTTCCGGCACTAGCGGACAAAAAGTCGTGCTCAACGGAGGTTTAAACCTTTCCGTGCTTGATGGCTGGTGGGCGGAAGCCTACGACGGCCTCAACGGATTCGCGATTGGCACGGGCAGAACGCATTCGAATATGGATGTGCATGATAGCCGCGACGGCGAAGACCTCTACCGCGTGCTCCGCGACGAATTGATTCCGCTCTTCTATCAGCGTGACCAAGATGGCCTGCCCCGAGGATGGATCAAACGCATGAAGCGGACTATCCGGACTCTGGGTTGGCGCTTCAATGCGGACCGCATGGTGATGGATTACGCGCTGAAGTGCTATGTCCCCGCGGCGGGAGGCACGTCGAGCGAAATAATCGCGCCCTGACAGGGGCGAGGATTGATCTGTCTGCCTTGGCGACTACTCCTTCAGCTCGACCACTGTTGCGCCCGCTCCGCCCTCATTTTGGCCCGCCTCGGTGACCGTGGCTACCTGCGGGTGCTGACGCAGATACTCGCGCAGCGTGCGCCGCAGCACGCCCATCCCTGTGCCGTGGATCACGCGAATCCTCGGCAGCCCGGCCAGAAGCGCCCGGTCGAGGAATTTCTCCACTTCGTCCTGCGCCTCGTCCGCCGTGCGGCCGATCACGTTGATCTCCCAGCCCACACTGGCATCGGGTTCAGCCATCGAAACTGAAACACCTGGCCGGCTGCGCGCTGCCTGCAACGGAGTCTGTGCCGCCGCTACCGAATGAATCACCTCGGCAATCTCATCGCGCGCAATGCGCATTTTCATCGGACCCACTGCAACCTCGAAGGTCTGATCGTCGATCTGCCGCTGCACGGTTGCTGCCTTGCCCGCCATCTGTCCAACGGTGCGCAGCTTCACGGTATCGCCCGCGGCCACATGGCGAACCACATGGGGCTGCGCGTGTACATCGCCCTTGTCCGCGCCTGTGTGATGCGCTACGACCGAGGCATTGAAGCCCTCGGAAAACTCACGCCGCAGTCGCGCCATACGCCGCTCGGCGTCCTTGGAAAGCTTCTGTTGTGCCGCCCGGTCGTCGATGGCGCGAACCGTCTCCCGTGCCTGGTATTCGAAATCCTTCAGCAGCGACTCCAGTTTCTGCTCCATCTCGCGGACCTTGGCGCGCTGCTCCTTCATGCCTTCGGCTTCGAGGCGAGCCCGCTCACGCTTCAGCTCACCTTCGAGCTGCTGAATCCGCTCCCGTTCCGCCCTCACTGCGCGAAGCTGCTCGTGCAGGCGGTCGAGAAAGCGCCCAATGTCCAAGGTCTGTGTGCTCAGCCGCGAGCGTGCTGCCTCAATCATGTTCGGTGCCAGGCCCAACCGCGCCGCGATGTTGATGCCGGCTGAGGCCCCAGGAACTCCCTGTCGCAACTCATACGTCGGCGCGAGTGTGCGCTCGTCGAAACCGACCGCCGCGTTAATCACGCCAGCGGTATTTTCCGCATACACCTTGAGCGATGTGTGATGCGTCGAGACGATGGCCCACCCGCCCGAGCGCAGAAAGTGCTCGGCAATGGCCACTGCCAGCGCCGCGCCCTCTTCCGGATCGGTCGCCGAGCCTAACTCATCGAGCAGGATCAGAGATGATGAGTCGGCCCGCTGCGCAATGCGATTCAGATTGACGATGTGTGCCGAAAATGTCGACAGATTCTGCTCGATCGACTGGGCATCGCCAATGTCCGCTAGAATGGCATCGAAGACCGGAAGCACCGCTTCCTCAACCGGAACCGGAACCCCACTCTGAGCCATGATGGCCAACAGGCCCACCGTTTTTAAAGCAACCGTCTTGCCGCCCGTATTGGGCCCGCTGATGATCAGCTGCCGAGCGTCGGAGGTGAGGAACAGACTGATCGCAACAACGTTTCCACCCTGTGAAAGGAGCCTCTTCTCCAGCAGCGGATGCCGCGCCCGCTTCAATGTCAGCTCTGGTTTGGCGGCGTCGGCGAAGTGCGGTTCAACGCAATTGAACTCCAGCGCAAAGCGAGCGAGCGCCTGCAGGGTGTCTACTTTGGCCAGCACTTCCGCTCCTTTGAGAATCACCGGCGCGTACTGCCCGATCTGCCGCGTCATCGCCGCAAAAATGCGATGAATCTCCCCTTGCTCCTCTTCGAGCAGCCGTACCAGATCGTTGTTCAGCTCGATAGTTTCGAGCGGTTCCACATAGACCGTCTGTCCGCTCGAACTCGCGCCGTGCACTACACCCTGCACGCGCCGCTTCCACTCCGCCTTCACCGGAATCACGAATCGCTCGCCGCGAATCGTGATTACATCGTCCTGCGTGCTGCCGCCTTCAGAGAAGCGCCGCAGCGCCGAACGCAGGCTCGCTTCGATGGCCCGTTGCTGCCGATCCATCTCGCGACGAATCCTGCGTAGCTCGGGTGAAGCATCATCGGCCAGCGATCCGTCGGGAAGAATACGTGAGCGCAGCGACTCCACCAGCGGCTGCAGTGGAAGTGTGAGCAGATCGCCCGCCAGGACGCGCAGTTGCGGAATTGCGTCGACGAGATCGTTTGGTGGCGTACTCATCAAGGCCGCCCACGCCGAGATGTCTTCGCTCAGCGCCACGATGCGGCGAATCTCATCCGCCTCGAGCGCAGCTCCTTCGATGCGCGATTTAGCCAGCACCTCCGAAGGGCCGAAGAGTGACCCCAGCGACGGCCGCGCGCCCGCCTGCACCAGCGACCGCATCTCGGCTCCTAACATGTGCTCCCGACGGATCCAATCCATGTCCGTCGAAGGCGCAAGCTCCTGGAGCCATTGACTTCCCACCGCCGATTGCGCATATCCGGCCAGCTGATCGAGAAAACGGTCCCATTCCAGCACAGACCGGCTACAATCGCTGACTACGCGCGGGATGGGATGCGTCAAGGGCAAATTGGGGGGCATAAACTTCATCCTACGGTAGCAGCGCAGGCGTAGCGGCTCAAGTTCCGGAACAAGCGCAGTCGCGGCTGCGTAAACTTCATCAGGTCTTTCGTTGCAAAGGAGGGACCAACCTTATGTATTGCAGTGGATGTGGACAACCAATTGACTCCAGTCAACAGTTTTGCCTGAAGTGCGGCAGGGCCGTTCCCCGGATAGCGCCCAGCGTTCCCATGACCGCGGCAGCCCCCGCCATCTGGTTCTATACGCGCGTTCATCGCCATATTCAGGCCCTGTCTGTTCTCTGGATCGCCTATGGTGTGTGGAATCTCTTCGGGTGGATCCTGGCTATGTCCTTCTTCACAGGCTTCTTCGGCCACTATTTCGGCCACTGGCACCACGGCCCCTTCGGCGAGTTCCCCTTCAACCAGATGCCCTGGTTCGCGCCGCTCATCACTGTCATCGTCATTGGCCGTACGATTCTCTCCGTCGTTACCGGCATTGCGCTCTCCCGCCGCGCCCCATGGGCCCGTATCCTGGCCATCGTCGTTGCTTTTCTCACCATCATCAAGCCCATCAGCGGAACCGCGCTCGCCATCTACACGCTTTGGGTGTTGCTACCCGGCCCCTCCGCGCAGGAGTACGAGCAGATGGCTGAAGTGTGAGCAAGTAGAATAGCCGCATGGAATTCCCCATCACCCGGCTGCGGCGTCTGCGCCGCACCGAGGCCATGCGCAACCTAGTTCGCGAGACACACCTTGAACCCGGTGCACTCATCTATCCGCTCTTCATTTGCCCCGGAGAGGGTGTCCGCAAAGAAATCCGCTCGATGCCCGGCGTCTTCAATCTGTCGGTGGATGAGGCCGTCAAAGAAGCCGAAGGTGCAGCCTCCTTGGGCATCGGAGGATTGCTGCTTTTTGGCCTTCCCGAATCAAAAGACGAGCAGGCGATGGGCGCGTGGGACGAAAACGGCGTTGTGCAGCGTAGCCTGCGGGCGCTCAAGGAGTCTTCCGCGGCGAAGAAGCTCGTGCTTATCGCCGACGTCTGCCTCTGCGAATACACTTCGCACGGCCACTGCGGGGTTGTGAAGCAAGATGGAGAAAACTATGAGATCGACAACGACTCCAGCCTGAACCTGCTTGCAAGAACCGCCACATCGCTGGCCAGAGCTGGGACCGACATCGTCGCCCCCAGCGACATGATGGACGGTCGCGTGGCCGCCATCCGCGACGAGCTCGACGAAGTAGGCTACGACGAGACGTCCATCCTTTCCTATGCGTCGAAATTCGCCTCGGCCTTCTATGGACCCTTCCGCGAAGCGGCGGATTCTGCCCCGCAATTCGGCGACCGGCGGAGCTACCAGATGGACGGAGCCAACCTGCGCGAGGCCATGCGCGAGATCGACCTCGACCTCGGCGAAGGCGCGGACATGATCCTGATGAAGCCAGCCCTACCTTACCTCGACGTGATCCGCGCAGCCCGCGAACGCTTCGACGTGCCCATCGGGGCATACCAGGTATCGGGTGAATACTCCATGCTGCAGGCCGCCTTCGCGAACGGCTGGCTCGATCGCGAGCGCGCCATGATGGAGTCGTTGATCGCCATCAGGCGAGCTGGTGCGGGTTTTATCGTGACGTATTTTGCGAAGGAAGCGGCGAAGGTGCTGGGCTAAGCCCGATCAAGCTCCGCGAATAGCTCGCTCAGCACCACGCGAATCTCTGTGCCCGCAAGCGCCAACACGCCATCCGCAGGCTCCTCCATCCCCGTTTTCGTGCAGAGATAGGCCTTGCGCAGCTCAGGATCGACGACCCATACATGCTCGGTGCCGAAACTCAGATCGTCGTCCACGCGCTGGCGGACGCGCGGCATGGTGTCTTCCGGTGACAGGATCTCGACGACCAGCAGGGCAGGCGTACGCAGGATACGCTCCCATTTCAGTCCGGCGGCTGTGACAGTAACACCTGGAATGCGAAAGCGTGTCGCCGTCACCTGCACGCGCAACTCCGGATAAACCTCAACCTGCCACTCATGGCGTTTGATCAAAAAGAATGGTCAACACCCGTTGCAAAATTGCGTGCTCTTTCTCGCCCAGATTTCTCTCCTCAACCGCGCCATCAACGTAGTCACACTCCGGACGATAGCTGGTCGCAAGGTATTGTTCCACCGAAACCCGCGGCGAGATGGGAATCGCATTCACGCTTTCAGTATCGGCAAACAGGACACAATCCAAAGCCGACCGTTCGTGCTGAGAATCTTTCCCCTCCCTCCCGCATCTTCCTTAGCGGAACCCTTGCGTACAATGGAGTGTTTGGGTTGAGCCCTCGGGCCCGATCCCTCACGCTATCGCAACCCGAAATGGAGCTTTCACTTGGCCGAGACTATCTATGACGTAGCCATTCTCGGCGGCGGTCCCGCTGGATATACCGCCGCTATCCGTGCCGGCCAGTACGGCCTCAAGGTCGCACTGATTGAAAAGGAGACCCGCCTCGGGGGCACCTGCCTGCTGGTGGGCTGCATCCCCACCAAGGCGCTGCTCTTCAATGCCGAAATCTACGACCACTTCAAGCACGCCAAAGAGTACGGCCTCGACGGTCTGGGCGAGGCGACCGTCAACTGGAGAACCATTCTCGACCGCAAGAACGGGATCGTCGCCAAGCATGTTAAAGGACTCGAATTCCTGATGCGCAAGAACAAGGTGACCGTGATCCCCGGCTTCGGCCGCCTCACCGGCGCGGCGAAAGACGATATCCACTCCATCGAAGTCACGCCTCAAGACAAGGGCAAGCCCTCCATAGTCAAAACAAAGAACATCATCCTCGCGACTGGCTCCGATGCCCGCCTGCTGCCCGGTGTCCAAATAAGCGATAAGGTCCTGACAAACGTCGAGATCCTCTCGCTCGACCGCATCCCCAAGTCGCTCCTCATCATCGGAGCGGGCGCGGTCGGCGTCGAGTTTGGCTCCATTTTCCGCAGCTTCGGTTCGGAAATTTCCATTCTCGAATACCTGCCGCGCCTCGTGCCGGTCGAAGACGAGGAGATCAGCAAGGAGCTAGCCCGCTCCTTCCGTAAGCGGGGTATCGACACGAGCGTCGGCGCAAAGGTCGAGAAGGTCGAGAACACCAAGGACGGTGTCAAGGTCACCTTCACCGGCTCCGACGGCAAGCAGGCCACCAAGGAAGCTGAGAAGGTGCTGATCGCCGTGGGGCGCGGACCCCGCACCGAAGGCATCGGCCTTGAAAAGACGAAGATCACATCCGACCGCGGCTTTGTCAAGGTCAACGAATATATGCAGACCGATGAGCCTGGCGTTTATGCCATCGGAGACATCGTCGCCGGCATGCCGCAACTCGCCCATTCCGGATCCATGGCCGGACTGGTCGCCGCTGCCAAGATCGCCGGCAAGTACGCCCGGCCCATCAAGCGCGACCGCATCCCGGGATGCACCTACACGGAGCCACAGATCGGCAGCGTCGGCCTTACCGAAGCTAAGGCCAAGGAGCTGGGACACACCGTCAAGGTCGGTAAGTTCCCCTTCGTTGGCAACTCCAAGGCCACCATCGTCGACTCGCACGACGGCTTCGTAAAGGTCGTCGCCGACGCCAAGTACGGAGAGATACTCGGTGTCCACATTATCGGCCCGCAGGCCACCGAGCTCATCGCCGAAGCCGTCACCGCCCTCGAACTCGAAGCTACCGTAGAGGACCTGATGTGGACCATCCATGCCCACCCGACCCTCGCCGAAGCGATGCTCGACGGCTTCAGCAGTGTGGAAGGGCTGGCGATTAACGTATAGCAATCAATTCGGAACAGGGTTTACCCACGTCCGGATTCTCGGACGTGGGTTTTTCACTATCCAAATGATCCTCAACCTGCTCCATCTCGGCCGCGTCGACTACACCACCGGGCTCGACCTCCAGAGGCAGCTCGTCGAAGCGCGCCTCGAGAACCGCATCGGCAACACGCTCCTGCTGCTCGAACACCCACCCGTCCTCACTCTGGGCCGCAACTCCAACCGCTCCAACATCCTTGCCACTGACGAATTCCTCGCCTATCGCGGCGTCGAAGTCCACGAGATCAACCGCGGTGGAGACGTCACCTATCACGGACCTGGCCAGCTGGTCGGCTATCCCGTCCTCGACCTCCGGGGCTTTACCCTCGGCGGCCGACGTATCGGCGCCGTTGACTACGTGCGCCTGCTCGAAGAGGTCCTGATCCGCTCTCTTGGCGACTTCGCCGTTCCCGCGCAGCGGATCTCCGGACGTACGGGCGTCTGGACTATCGCCGGCGGTTCTGCACAGGAAAAGAAGGTCGCCGCCATCGGCGTTCACATCTCGCGCGGCATCACCTCGCATGGATTTGCGCTCAACGTCACGACTGAGCTGCGCGACTTCGAACTGATTGTGCCCTGCGGCATCTCGGACCGTGCCGTTACCAGCCTCGAACTCGAAGCGACCGCCGACGCCATGGTGCCCACAATGGAAAACACCATCAACGCCGTGGCTCGCCAATTCGGACGCGTCTTCGAGCATCAGGTTTTGTGGCTTGAATCAGACCAGCTGCCGATCACGCGCGCCGCGGCACGATAAGGCGGCCACTTGCTTATTCCTCTCGCAGCGCCTGCATTGGCTCAATTGAGGAAGCCCGCCGAGCCGGAAGCAACGCCGCCAGCAGGCCTACTACTATTAGCGCCAAGGCCAGAGCGAGAATCCGCCCGGCATCCTTGTCCAGTTGCAGCGCCACCACTGATCCGATGTACTTCCGCGCCGCAGCCGTCAGCAAGAGGCCGATCGCCACGCCGCCGCCGAGCATCCAGCCCACGCGCCGGTAGATATCCGCCAGGATTCGCAGCCGCGGCGCTCCCAGTGCCATGCGCACACCGATCTCCCGAGTCGACAGCTCTACTTCGTGGCTGATCAATCCATAGAGGCCGATAATCGCCAGCAGCACGGCGAAGGCTGCAAACGTGCCGAAGAGCCAGTTTTCCAGCCGCTCGAAGATCAGCGTGTCGGCAATCACCGTGCGCATCGTCTCCGGAGTCCTGAAGGGCAGTGTTGGGTCCACGTCGTGAAAGGCTCGCCGCAGGCTGGGCACGATGTTCATCGGATCACCGCTGGTGCGTATGACAATCTCCATGCTGCCCAGGAAGTTCATGCTGTCGGCAAGCTTCACCTGCGAGATCGGATAATCCGTCTCCGCCAGAGGCGGCTGGTAGATGTTCTGCCGGATATTCTTCACTACGCCCACGATGATCTCATGGTCGTGGCCGTCGAGCTGCATGCCGATCGGATCGCGCCCCTCGGGAATGAACTTCTTCACGAAAGCCTCATTCACTACGATCACAGGATGTGACGTCGGCGTGTCGAGGCCCGGGTCGAGCAACCGACCCTTCACCAGCCGGTCTTGGAATACGTCGTAATAGCCGGGCGAAACCATGCGGAACTCCGCGAGTTGTTCCACGTTCAGCGGCGCCGGCGGCGTGCCGGTCACGTGGACATCCGAGTTCCAGCCGTAGGTCTGAATCGGCAAAAGCAGAATCGTGCCTGCAGCGCGAACTCCTGGAATGGCGCGAATCTTCTCGATCAGCGGCTGGTAAAAATTGGCCACTACGTCGCGCCCTTCGTACCGCCCTGGCGAAAGATCGACCTCCGCAGTAAGAATGCGGTCCTGCGAGAAGCCCAGCTCCGCGTTGCGTAACCCTCCCAGCATGTGCAGCAGCAGACCTGACACCACCAGCAGCGCCAGAGCAAGAGCCACCTGCGTTACCACGAAGGCGGCCCTTAGCCGATGTTGTCCGCGCGTCACGCCCGTCGAACCATTGGAGCGTAGCGCCTTGTTGGGATCAGCCCCCGAGAGCCGGAGCGCCGGCGCGAGTGCCGCAAGAAGTGTAATCATCACAGTGACAAATAACGCCGCCAGCAGCACCGGCGCGTTCAGCTCGGTTTCAGCGCCCCGCGACAGGGCAGAAATCAGCAGCATGCGGATCACCCGCAGCAGCCCATATGCCAGCACTACGCCGCCTGCAGCTCCGAAGGCCGCATACAGCAGCCCCTCGGTCAGGATCTGCCGGATAATCCGCGCCCGATTCGCCCCAACGGCCGCGCGCAGCGCCATCTCCCGATCGCGCTTTACGCCGCGCGCCAGCAGCAGACCGGCCACATTCACACATCCAATCGCCAGCAGCGCCAGCACCGCGCCCAGCAGCAGGCGCAGCGAGCTCGTCGTCTTACCAAGGATGTACGTCTCAATATCTACCAGCTTCACTGTGCGGCCCTGACTCGACGGATAGGTCCGGCCAAGATCGGTGAGCACCCGCGCCAGGTCGGCCTGCGCCTGGTTGGCAGAGACTCCAGCCTTAAAGCGGCCCACCGTCGGCAGCCAGTGATTGCCGCGATATTCTCGTAACCTTTGCGGAGCGTGCAGCGGCCGATAGATCGCGTCCACACGGCCGATGGGGAAGCGGAAGCCCGCCGGCATCACGCCGATAATCGTATGGGGATGCCCTTCGAGCTTTACCTTCTGCCCGATGACGCTCGCCTGACCGCCGAAGTACTGCTGCCACACCTCGTAGCTCAAGACCAGGACGTCGTTCTTGCCTTCCTGGTCTTCGCCCGGAGCGAACGTTCGTCCCAGAATCGGACTCACCCCGAACACCTCGAAGAAGTTGTCCGTACCCTCCACCGCATGCAGCGGGATCGGTCCCTGCGGCCCTTCGAAATTGACAGTCCCGAACGAGTTGTATCCGGCCAGCAACGCCAGGCCGTGGTTCATCTTTCGCCAGTCCAGATATTCGGGATACGAAGCCGGCTGCGTGTACCCCTGCGGAGAGTGCGGCTCCAGCGCCACAATGCCTTCAGGACGGTCATAGGGCAGCGGCCGGATGAGCATGGCATACAGCACGCTGAAAATGGCTGCCGTAATGCCAATGCTGAGGGCCAGCGTCGCGATCACGGTCAGGCCGAATGCCGGCGACTTGCGCAATTGACGCAGAGCGTAGCGAAGATCCTGGAGAAAGGATTGCATTGAAGAACTACCCCTTGTGGATGCCTGCACGCCGGGGTCCAGCGTGCGGTTCAAGCTATTCCTTGAAGGTCCGTGAGATAGGGACAGAAGCGCCCGGGCGTAACTGCCCATTTTCAGATTCAGATGTCCATTATCGGGCAGCGGTCCTCAGTATTTATAGACCCGCGCTTCCCACCCTTTCAGATGCAGCGTGGGAGTGTTCGCCTCCGTGCTGCCCAGGTTCGTCATCAGCAGTTCCGTCGGCTGCAATGCGCCCGGGATTGCATAGTCGACGGGCTTATCCGAAAAATTCAGTACCACTAGATACCGATCCGCGCCCAGTGTGCGCGTATAAGCGAAAATTGCCGGATTTGCCGGGTCCAGGTCCTGATAAGTCCCGTAGACCAGCGCCGGAGTCTTGTGGCGCAGCGCGATCATCTGCTGCGTATAGCGATAGACGGAGTTTGGGTCACCCAGCTCTTGAGCGGCGTTGATCTCCTTGTAGTTGGGATTCACGGCCAGCCATGCCTTCCCGCCGGTTGTGAAGCCGCCGTGGGCCGACCCATTCCACTGCATCGGAGTCCGGGCGTTGTCGCGGCTCATGTGCCGCAGGTTTGCCAGGTAATCCGCCCCGCTCACCTTACCTGTCACCACATCCGCCTTATAGCCGTTTTTCGCTTCGATATCGTTGAAGTCTTCGATCGATTCGAAGGGATAATTCGTCATCCCCAACTCGTCGCCCTGGTAGAGGAACGGCGTGCCTCGAAGCGTCAGAAGCATCGTCTCCAGCAGCTTCGCTGACGGGAGGCGATATTCTGGCGAATCATTCCCGAAGCTTGACACCAGACGCGGATTGTCATGGTTCGAAAGAAACACCGTGTCCCAGCTATGCGCGTCTAACTCTTCCGCATGCTTGGCATAGATCGCCTTCAACTCGGGTAGCGTCCAGCTCTTCCATTGCCGGCCGGCCCGATTGATGCGCACCGCGTCGAAGTTGAAGATCATGTTCAGCTCGTGTTGGTCGTCGCCCACCATCAGCGGAGTCTCTTCGAGCGAAATGCCCAGCGCCTCTCCGACCGTCATGACGTCATACTTTGACAGCACATTCCGGTTCATCTCTTGCAGATACTCGTGCATGTGTGGTCCATTCGCGTATGCGCTGCCCACATTTCTCAACTCCTCCGGCGTCAGGTCCGGCAACCCCTTGGGTTTCGAGATCAGCGGGATCACATCCATACGAAAGCCATCCACGCCCTTGTCCAGCCAGAACTTCATCAGGTCGTAAACCTCGGCGCGAACCTTGGGATTGTCCCAGTTCAGGTCGGGCTGCTTTACCGCGAAATAGTGCAGGTAATACTGCTCCGTCAGCGCATCGTACTGCCAGGCCGACCCCGAAAAAAACGACGGGTAATTATTCGGCGGCTCCGTCCCGCCCGACCCTCTGCCCGGTCGCCAAATGTAGTAATCGCGATACGGATTGTCTTTTGATTTTTTGGACTCGACAAACCACTGGTGCTCGTCCGAGGTATGGTTCACTACCAGGTCGATGATCAGCCGCATGTGCCGCTTCTTAATCCCCGCCAGCAGCGCATCGAAGTCCGCCATCGTGCCGAACTCCTTCATGACTTTTCGATAATCGCGGATGTCGTACCCGTTATCGGCATTTGGCGAATCGTAGTGCGGACTCAGCCAGATCACGTTCACACCCAGCCCTTGCAGGTAGTCCAGCTTAGACGTGATCCCCGCCAGATCGCCGATCCCATCGCCATTCGAGTCCTTAAACGACCGTGGATATACCTGGTAGACCACCGCCTCCTTCCACCACGTGGGCGTATAGCCGTTGATAGTCTTCACCTCGGCCGTCTCCGGCTTCGCCGCATCCTGTGCGCCCAGGTTCCCAGCCAGCGTGATCGCCACCATGGCGAACATTAAGGCAATCTTCTTCAAGTGAACTCCTTCCTGCCGAACTAAGTGTAAGCGCTGGACTCACGCTTTTCGCAACCAGTCAGGATAGGGAAGCTCCCCTCCTCGCGGCCCGCGTTCAAAAATCGGCCTGCTGCTACACTCCCGCATTTGGAGAAACGATGAAATCCTTCTCGAATCGTGCCCTGCCCATGACCGCGATGTTTTTGGGAGCTTTCATAGCTGTCCGCTCCCAACAGGGCACTCAAACCGAGCGATTTCCACAGTTCGAGAATGAAGATGTGAAAGCGTGGAAGTCCGTAGTGACGCCCAATTTGCCCCTTACCATGCACCGGCACGATGAAGATCGTAGAGCAGGTCGGAGCATCGGAAGAGCACGTCTGGGAAACGGGCAAGGCTTACCGGCTCCCTGCTAATCCGCCGGGCACCGTGCACGCCGATGTGAGAGCGGGTGACAAGCCGATCGAAGTGACGGTCCTCGAGCTGGAAAAGGAGAAGGGACGCGGCCCGTTACTCCGTCCGTAGCGCCTGCGCGGGATCGGTCGAGGCCGCACGTCGCGCCGGAATCAGCCCCGCCAATAACGCCGCCGCGGCCAGCGTGAGAATCGACACCAGCAGCACTTTCGCGTCTATACCCTTGATCTCGTAGAGCTGCGCCTCGACAAAGCGTACGCACAGTAGCGCTGTGGGAACGCCGATCGCCAGTCCCAACGCGATTTGGATCATCGCGCTGCGCATCACCATTGCGATGACGTTGCCACGCTCCGCGCCCAGCGCCATGCGAATCCCGATCTCGCCCGTGCGCCGCGCGACGGTATACGCCGTTACGCCATAGAGTCCGATGGCGGCCAGCAGCAGGGCCAGTGCGCCGAACAGTATGGTGAGGCGGGCGATCATGCGCTCCTCGACGAAGTTGCCGGCGATCTGCTCGTCGAAGGTTTGGAAGTTCACGACGGTGAGATTAGGATTGATGGCCGACAAAGTCTGCCGCACGAGGGACTCCATGTTGTTCATCGGGTGGTCGGTCCGGAGCACGATCGCGCCGGCATACAGGGATTCGTCCTTCTCGATCGGATCCTTGTCGCTCGCTGCCCGCTGCATCAGCGGCAAAAAGTACATCGTGTGATCCTTCCATCGCGGAGATTGGTACATCGTATCCTCAACCACGCCGACAATCTCGAGATCGCCCGGCGATGTCGTGCCGGGCGAACCAAAGTGCTGTCCGATCGGGTTCTCACCCGGGTTGAAGAGCTTCTTCACGAACGCCTGGTTCACCACCGCTACGGATGGAGCAATCGAAGTATCCTTCACCGTGATTCCTCGGCCACCCACCACGCGCGTCCCCACTGAGTCGAAGTAGTCGCCGTTCACCCTCACCACTGAGGCAATCTCATTCTTGTACGGCTGTCCCAGCACCTGAACACCGTTGCCCCAGTTGTCATCCTCCATCGGCGTATAAGAACTGATGCCAACCTTGACCAGTCCCGGAATCGCATGGAACCTGTCTTCCATGAGTCGATAAAGCGTCTCAAGCTGCGTCTGCGAATACCCCGCCGTCTGTGGGGTGAAGTGCACGATGTAGCGATTCTTCGACTCCAGCTTGAAGTCCAGGTGCTCCAGCTTGTTCAGGCTCTGCGTAAATAGCCCTGCGCCGACCAACAGTACGAGAGACAGCGCAGCCTGCAGTACCACCAGTCCTCGCTGCAGCAGCGACGCACCCGACGCCGTCGTCCGCGCCCCGCTTCGCAGAGCATCGGCGGGATCGGCCTGCGCTGCAATCCATGCGGGAGCCACGCCGAACAGTACCCCGGTGAGCAGTGATAACCCGCACGCGAATGCGAGCACCGCAGGCGACGGACTCGCCTGAATGGGAACGCTATGAGACCAGGGAAAGGCTAGCACGAGGAGCATGCGCGTGCCCGAATAGGCAACCATGAGTCCGGCGATACCGCTCAGGACCGCAAGCACCAGGCTCTCGGTGAGGAGCTGGCGAACGATTCTTGCCCGACCCGCGCCCAGCGCTGTCCGCACTGACATCTCCGTCTTGCGCGACATCCCCCGGGCGAGCAGCAAATTTGCGATGTTTGCGCACGCGATCAGCAGCACCAGCCCGGAGATGGTCATCAGTATCTTCAGGTTTGAGGAGTATTGCCTTTGCATGTGCTGAATTCCGCCACCGCCCGGCGTCAACACGACATGCACCTTCGGAAGCTGCTCCCCTCCGGCTCCTCCGGAAAACAGATCGGTCTGGCCAAATGCCTGGCGCACCAGTCCGCTCAGCTTCTGCTGAAGCGCTGGCAGATCTGTGCCCGGCTTCACGCGCCCTACCATATAGAGCCACCGGACTCCCGGACTGTGCACATACGGGGCATTGGCCAACACCGGCATCGACTCAATCGGCAGGTAGAAATCCGGAGGTGCGCTGGTCATTCTGTCGCCGTAAAATCCCGCCGGAGCAATTCCCGCGATCGTCACCGGCTTCGTATTCACCCAGAAGGTACTGCCCACCACTGACGGATCGCCCGCGTAATAGAGCTGCCAAGTTGCATAGCTGATCACCGCCGCGATCGGCGCGCCCGCTACATCATCGCTGTCGGTAAACAGGCGCCCTGCGTGTGGCTTCAGCCCGAAGGTCCGGAAGTAATTTCCCGAGACAAATTCGCCCATCACCGACTGTGCGCCCACCTGGTCGCCATCGCGGCGCACCGTGACGGGCCGGTACTCGAAGCCCGCCTGCATCGCCGCCAGTTCTTCGAACTCCGGAGCATTTTTCTTCAGCAGCTGCCATGTCTCAGTCGGGAAGTAGCTGTAATCTCCCTCGTCGTCGTGATCGTGCTGTACGCCGCCACCCACGCAGCAATCGTTGTGATTGCCGATGCGCACCAAAGTCTTCGGATCGGCAACCGGAAGGTTCCGCAT
>Ga0206981_10067_pt1 | contig 30771 bp, 24 predicted proteins | sample Alteio_BWMinCont_17_FD_153312 | JGI IMG/M metagenome (GOLD analysis project Ga0206981, IMG submission 153312) | Enriched cells from forest soil in Barre Woods Harvard Forest LTER site, Petersham, Massachusetts, United States -... | ecosystem: Environmental > Terrestrial > Soil > Temperate forest >... | reverse complement strand
GAGAATCCTGTAGATGCCGGAATTCGAGCGGTTTTCCTACGACGTACTAGTGATTGGCGCGGGAGGCGCCGGACTGCGCGCCGCCATTGAAGCCGCAGCCTCCGGCGCCAAGGTGGGAGTGGTGTGCAAGTCGCTGCTCGGTAAGGCCCACACCGTGATGGCCGAGGGTGGCATCGCCGCTGCTCTGGGCAACGTAGACGATCGCGACAACTGGCGCGTACATTTTGCCGATACCATGTGGGGCGGGCAATACCTCAACAACTGGCGCATGGCGGAGTTGCACGCCAAGGAAGCGCCGGAGTGTGTGCGCGAACTCGAAGCATGGGGAGCGCTCTTCGACCGGACGAAGGATGGACGGATTCTTCAGCGGAACTTCGGCGGGCACAAGTATCCGCGCCTGGCTCATGTCGGCGATCGCACTGGGCTAGAGATGATCCGCACGCTACAGGATCATGGCATTCATACCGGGATGGAAGTCCACATGGAGTGCACGGTGCTCAGCCTCCTGATGGACTCGGGGCGCATGGCGGGAGCCTGCGGATACGACCGCGAGAAGGGTCTTTTCCGATTGTGGCAGGCGAAGGCGGTGGTGCTGGCTACCGGGGGGATCGGGCGTGCCTTCAAGGTCACCAGCAATAGTTGGGAATACACGGGCGATGGACTTGCGCTGGCATACGGTGCGGGCGCCGAATTGCAGGATATGGAGTTCGTGCAGTTCCATCCGACGGGCATGGTCTGGCCGATCAGCGTTCGCGGAATTCTCGTCACCGAGGGCGTGCGCGGCGAGGGCGGTGTGCTGCGCAACAGCGAAGGCCGACGCTTCATGTTTGACGACATTCCTGATCTCTACAAAACCCAGACGGCGGACAACGAAGACGAAGGATGGCGTTACACGCAGGGTGACAAGAATGCTCGCCGTCCTCCTGAACTGCTTACGCGCGATCATGTGGCCCGGTGCATCAATCGCGAGGTAAAGGCAGGGCGCGGGACGCCGCATGGGGGCGTCTTTCTCGACATAGCCTGGATCAAACAGCGCCTTCCGAAAGCGGAGGAGCACATCAAACGCAAGCTGCCGAGCATGTATCACCAGTTCAAACAGCTCGCGGATCTGGATATCACCAAAGAGCCGATGGAAGTTGGACCGACGACTCACTACATGATGGGCGGCATCCGGGTGGATGGAGATTCGCAGATGTCTACAGTCCCCGGCCTCTTCGCGGCCGGAGAAGCCGCTGCCGGTCTGCACGGCGCGAATCGGCTGGGCGGTAATTCCCTTTCCGATCTGGTGGTATTTGGACGGCGCGCAGGGCGGTTTGCGGCTGAATTCGCTAAGGGCAACGGAGCAGCTGTAACCGTGAATGACGAGCAGCTACAGGCAACAGCCGCAGCCGCTCTCGCGCCCTTCGAGCGCGGTCCTGCCGGTGAGAATCCGTATCAGGTTCAATACGACTTGCAGGAAGCGATGCAGGATCTGGTTGGCATTGTTCGAACCGAGAGTGAAATGGAGCAGGCGCTCGAGAAGATCGCGCAACTGAGGGCGCGGGCGGAACGGGCAGGCATTGTGGGCAACCGCCAGTACAACAATGGATGGCACACAGCCATGGATCTCGAAAGCCTGATGGTGGTGTCGGAGGCGATCACGTGTGCTGCGCTGCTCAGAAAAGAGAGCCGAGGCGCGCAGTTTCGCGAGGACTTTCCGGATAAAGATGCTGAGTGGGGCAAGCACAACATCGTCGTCAAGCGCGGGGTGGATGGCGAAATGCTGGTCGAGAAGCGCTCCCTGCCTACGATTCCCGATGAGTTGAAGGCCGTGATTGAGGAGATGAAATAGATGGCCACGCAAGCGACGTTTCGTATCTGGCGCGGAGATTCGACAGGCGGCGAATTCAAGGATTATGTCACGCTGGTGGAGGAGGGCATGGTGGTTCTGGACGCTGTCCATCGTGTCCAGGCTCAGCATGTGCCCGATCTTGCAGTGCGTTGGAACTGCAAGGCCGGCAAGTGCGGCTCGTGCTCGGCTGAAATCAACGGTATGCCGAAGCTTATGTGCATGACGCGGCTGAGCAATCTCAACCTGGAAATGCCGGTCATTATTGAGCCAATGCATACTTTTCCCGTCATCCGCGACCTGGTTACGGACGTCTCATGGAATTTCCGGGCCAAGATGACTATCAAGGAATTCAAGCCGCGTTCACCTGATTTCCCGGATGGGACCTGGCGTATGCAGCAGGCCGACGTGGAACGGGTGCAGGAATTTCGTAAGTGTATTGAGTGTTTTCTCTGCCAGGACGTGTGCCATGTACTGCGCGAGCACCATAAGCAGGACGAGTTCATCGGCCCACGCCTGCTGGTTCATACCGCGGCGCTCGAAATGCATCCGCTCGACGCGGAAGACCGTGTGGGCGACTTGAAGAAAAAACACAATATCGGCTACTGCAACATCACTACTTGCTGCCGGAAGGTGTGTCCAGAGTCGATTACGATTACCGAGAATGCAATCATTCCGCTTAAGGAGCGGGTAGTGGACCAGTTTTTCGATCCTCTGAAGCAACTGTTTCACATTCTCTAAGGATATTCTGATTAAGTTCGTGAAGTAGGATGAATGATGCCTCAGCGGCTAAAGCCGCGTCGAGATTGCATAATTTACGGACGGCCTAAAGGCGTCCCTTTCAAAAGCCATGACTTAATCAGAGCTTCCCTCATTGGAAGGAGATTCTATGTTCACGCTAAAACCGATTTCTCCTGACAGCGTGGATGGCGCGCTCGCCAAGGCCGAACGCTACCGCCTGTTGAACGAGCCGCACGAAGCCGAAAGTATCTGCCGCGACATCCTCGCTGTTGACCCGGCCAATCGGCAGGCGCAGATCAGCCTGATCCTGGCCCTGACCGATGAAATTCCTAACGATACGGGCGCGTTTGCCAATGCCATGGGGGCGATGTCTGGGCTGGAGACTGCGTACGATCGCGCCTACTACTCCGGCATAGCATGGGAACGGCGCGCGAAGGCATCTTACCACTCCGGTGGACTCGGGTCGGGCAGTTGTGTCTACGATTGGATCGTCAAGGCGCTAGGGCTTTTTGAGGAAGCGGAGCGCTTGCGGCCCGCAGGCAACGACGATGCCATTCTGCGCTGGAACGCCTGCGTTCGCTTTCTAGGGCAACACAAAGACCTGGAACCGAAGATGGAGGAGACGCCGGATCCGATTCTTTCAGAGTGAATCGGCGGCCAGCGCATTGGCGAGGAGCCCTACTGCTCTATCGTTGTAACGTTGTATCCGCCTTGCTCGGTTTTTGCGAGACCTGTGCGGGAGTGAGCAATTGCGTGCGGTCCCATCCGCCGCCCAAGGCCTGAATCAGTTCGATTGCCGCAGTCGTTTGCTGTACGTGCAAGGTCGCAAGCAATTGCTGGTTGGTGAGCAATGTATTCTGCGCAATCACTACATCCAGATAAGGATCGAGGCCCGTCTCGAACCGCCCGGTCTGGAGGGTAAGGAATTGCCGCGCCGCATCGACGGCTTCCTGCTGTTTCAGAATTTGCTGGGAAAGAATCCGGGTCGCAGCCAGGTAGTCCTCGACCTGCTGAAACGCGGTGAGGACGGTCTGGCGGTAGGTCGCAACATCGCCATTGTAGATAGCCGTATACTGCTGGAGTTGGGCGCGATAGAGACCTCCATTAAACAGGGTCTGCGAAAGCGATGGGCCGATGGACCAGAAGCGGCTGGGCCAGTCGAACCAGTGCGTAAGGCTCGATGCCTCGAAGCCTCCACCCGCAGTGAGCGTGACATCCGGAAAGAATGCTCCGTAACCAATGCCGATGGTTGCATTGGCCTCGGCCAGAGTGCGTTCGGCAGCAGCGATGTCCGGCCTCCGCTCCAGCAATTGCGAGGGCACTCCGACAGGAATGGGCGGCGGCGCGACGAGTAGCGGCTTTACCGGAATAGAGAAATCCGTAGCCGGTTTGCCGATCAGCATGGCTATGGCGTGCTCGAATTGCGCGCGCGCGACGCCAAGGTTCAGAGCTGTCGACTCCGCGGTTTTCAGTGTCGTCTGAGCCTCGACGACCGTGAGGTAATCATTGATGCCGGTGTCGTAGAGGGCCTGGGTCAACTCAAGTGACTTTCTGTCGGCAACCACAGTGTCGTTGAGGATCTTCTGCAGGGCGTCCTGTCCTCGTATCTGGAAGAAGAATTCGGCGAGGCTCGCCTGTTCGACCAGCCGCTCGTTTTCAAGGTCTGCGGCGCTGACCTGCGCTCCATACTGCGCCTCGCGAACCTCGGCACGGATTTTCCCGAAGAAATCGGGCGTCCATGAAACCTCCAGCGGGAGGGTCCAGGCAGAGCTTTCTCGCCCAGGATTTGCATTACTCGAGTTGCTGAGGTTGCCCGAGGTCTTGGATCGGCTCCAAGATAGACCGGTGGTCACGGTAGGCCAATACTGGGCACGCGCCTCGCGAATCATGGCCCGCGCCGCCATGAAATTCTCAAAGGACACTTTAATGTTCTGGTTGTTGATATCAAGCTGCTCTTCGAGGGCATTCAATTCGGGATCGTTGAAGATCTCCCACCATTTGCCGCGCAGCATTGCATCCTGGGGCTGTGCTACCTTCCAACCGTCGGCGTCCTGGAAATTTGCAGGCGACTCCTTGTAGCTGGGAGCGGTCGCCATGGGTGCCGAGGGCTGATGATATTTAGGCCCGGGGGTGCAGCCGGCCAGCGCAGCGCAAAGAGCCAGCGCGCAGAGTGGCGGGCGAATGGAGCGAGTGGATTGCAGAGTCATTCTCTTCATACAAAACTTCGCACTTGGAACAGCTCTCATCAAGGCAGGCTTCATGAGGTGGCCTCGCCAGCTTCCGGGTTGAAGGTGTCGTGATGCTTGCCGAGCACGCGGAGCCGCATGCGATCCAGGAACAGATACACCACTGGTGTGGTGTAGAGGGTGAGCATCTGGCTTACGATCAGGCCACCGACGATGGTGATGCCCAGCGGCCTGCGCAGCTCGGAGCCTGTGCCGGTGCCGAAGGCCAAGGGCAACGCTCCGAAGAGGGCGGCCATGGTGGTCATTAAGATCGGGCGAAATCGCAGCATACAAGCCTCGAAGATCGCTTCATCTGTCGTCATACCCTGCTCGCGCTCGGCCTGCAAAGCAAAGTCGATCATCATAATTGCGTTCTTCTTCACGATGCCAATGAGCAACACGATGCCAATGATCGAGATAATGTTCAGGTCAGTTTTGAAGAGCATCAGCGCCATGATGGCACCCACGCTGGCGGAGGGCAGTGTCGAAATAATAGTAAGGGGATGCACGAGGCTCTCATAGAGGATGCCAAGTACGATAAAGACCGCCAGCAACGCTGTAAGGACCAGGATAGGCTCCGTACTGAGCGACTGCTTGAACGCCTCCAGCGTCCCGGAGAAAAATCCCTGGACAGTGGATGGAGTTCCGAGGCGCTCCTGCATCTGGGTGATAAGCCTGGTGGCATCACTGAGAGAAACGTTGGGCGCCAGATTGAAGGAGACAGTCACCGAGGGGAAGAGCCCGGTGTGATTCACGGCGAGCGGCGCGGTTGTTGCTTCCGAGGTCGTAACGGCGGCCAACGGGATGACCCCGTTGCTGGTCGTGTGCAGATAGATATTTCTCAGTGCTTCGGGCGATTGCCAGAAAGGAGGAGCCAACTCAAGCACGACGTAGTACTGATTGAGCTGGGTGTAGATGACAGAAATTTCCGACTGGCCGAAAGCGGAATAGAGAGCCGAATCGAGCGACTGTGCGGTTAGACCCAGTTTCGCGGATGTGACACGATCATAGGTCAGAAACTCGTTAAGACCGCCATTCTGCTGGTCAGAGTTGACATCCTGCAGCTCTGGGATCTTTTTCATTTGCGCAAGGAGGATCGGACCCCAATGCGACAAATCCTGAACATTGTCTGCCTGGATGGTGTATTGATACAGGGCATTGCTGCCTCTGCCGCCGATACGAAGGTCCTGCGCAGCCTGTAAAAATGCCGATGCAACCGGCAACCGGTTCAGCTTGGGCCGGAGCCGATTGATAATATCCGGCGCAGTTATTTTGCGCTCATTCAGCGGCTTGAGAGCAATGTAGATGAATCCGGTGTTGCCGGTACCGACATAGCCGACGACGTTTTTTACAGCCGGATCGGCCTTGATGACTGCGACCAGCCGCTGGATGGAGTCATTCATGACTGCGAAAGACGCATCCTGGGGACCCTGTATGCCGCCAACCAGCGCGCCAGTATCCTGTTGCGGGAAAAATCCTTTGGGGATTTTGACGATGAGCACGACATTGAGGGCCACGATCATAATGAGGACAACCAGGATTAATCCAGGATTCTCCAGCACCCACTCCAGGCTGCGGCGATATCCCAACAGCATGCCGTCGAAGAATTTCTCACTTATGCGGTAGATGCGTCCGTGCTTCTCTCCTTTGTGAGTCTTAAGCAGGTAGGCGCACATGGTGGGTGTGGTGGTAATCGAAATGACCATCGACACAAGAATGGCGGTGGAAAGGGTAACGGCAAATTCGCGGAAGAGGCGACCTACGATTCCACCCATCAGCAGGATGGGAATGAAGACGGCAACCAGCGACATACTGATGGAGAAGACGGTGAAACCAATCTCCTGCGCGCCCTTCATGGCAGCCGCGAAGGGACGCATTCCAGCTTCCAGATGGCGGGTAATGTTCTCCATCACCACGATCGCGTCGTCGACGACGAATCCCGTGGAGATGGTGAGGGCCATGAGAGACAGGTTGTCCAGGCTGTAGCCAAAGAGGTACATCACAGCAAAGGTGCCGATGAGAGAGACGGGCACAGCAACGCTGGGGATAAGTGTGGCGCGGGGACTACGGAGGAAAAGAAAGACGACCAGAATAACGAGGACAATGGAGAGGATGAGGGATCTCTCGACGTCATTGACGGATGCGCGGATGGTCGTGGTCCGGTCCATGACGACCGTCATGTCCATTCCCTGCGGGATTGCGGCCTTGAGAAAACCTATCTGGCTATAGACGCGATCGACGGTCTGAATAATGTTGGCGCCGGGCTGGCGAAAAATAATAAGGACCACCGACTCCTTGCCATTGAGATAGCCTGCGCTGCGGAGGTTCGACGTGGAGTCCGTGACGCTGGCGACATCAGAGAGGCGCACCGCAGCTCCATGGTTGTAACCAATGATGAGAGGAGCATATTCCGCAGCGTGGGAGATCTGGCCATTGGTCAGGATGTCACTGGTGGTTTCATCGTCGGCGAATTGGCCTCGCGCCAAAGACGAATTTTGTACGCTCAACGTGGATTGTACGTTCGACAGCGTGAGTCCCTTGCTGTTGAGCTGCGTGGGGTTGACCTCAACGCGCACGGATGGCAGCGCGCCTCCGCCCACAACCACCTGCCCGACTCCCTGAATCTGCGAGAGCTTCTGCTGGATGACGGTAGAGGCCGAGTCATACATGCTCGCTCTGCTATAGACACTGGAAGTGAGCCCAATGATCATAATGGGCGAATCGGCCGGATTCACTTTTCGGTAGGTCGGATTTCCAGGAAGATTTGCGGGCAGATATGTGCGTGCTGCGTTGATCGCGGCCTCGACGTCTCTGGCCGCGGCATCGATGTTGCGGTTCAGGTCGAATTGCAGCGTGATCGAGGTGCTTCCCAGCGAACTCGACGAGGTCATCTCGGTGACACTCGCGATGTGCCCAAACTGCCGCTCCAGTGGCGTAGCGACGGAGGACGCCATAATCTCCGGGCTCGCTCCGGGCAGGCTTGCCTGGACAGAAATCGTGGGGAAATCCACTTGCGGCAGAGGAGAGACGGGGAGCACAGTGAATGCAATCGCCCCGGCAATGGCGATTGCGCAGGTCAGCAGGGTGGTCGCCACCGGCCGATGAATAAATGGCGCTGAAATGTTCATGGCCGAGCCTCGGCCTCTGCCGGCGGCGGATTCCCTTCGGCTCTCTCCGCTCGTTTGCCTGAGATTCTCTTCCCAAGGTTATCGAAAAAGATGTAGATGACCGGCGTGGTGTAGAGAGTAAGCACCTGGCTAAGCAGCAATCCACCCACCATGCAGATACCGAGTGGACGACGCAACTCCGAGCCGATGCCGTGCCCTAATGCCAGGGGAAGTCCGCCGAGCAGCGCGGCCATGGTGGTCATCATGATGGGGCGAAAGCGGAGCAGGCTGGCCTCGTAGATCGCATCCGTCGAGGTCTTGCCGCGCTCGCGCTCCGCTTCTAGCGCAAAATCCACGATCATGATGCCGTTTTTCTTGACGATGCCAATCAGCAGAATGATGCCGATGATGGCGACGACGCTGAGCTCCTCACCGAAGAGCATTAGAGCCAGCAGCGCACCGACGCCGGCGGAGGGTAGCGTGGAAAGAATCGTGATGGGGTGAATAAAGCTTTCGTAGAGTACGCCGAGCACGATGTAGACGGTGACCAGCGCGGCCAGAATGAGCAACGCCTGATTGGTAAGCGAATTTCTGAAAGCGGCCGCTGTTCCCTGGAAATCGGCCTGCAGGCTGGGCGGGAAGTTCATTTCCTGGGCGATCCTGTCGATGGCAGTGATCGCGCTGCCCAATGCGGCTCTGGGGGCCAGGTTAAAAGAGATCGTGACCGCTGGAAACTGCCCCTGATGCGTGATCGAGAGAGCCTCCGTCGTGCGCTCGCGGCGGCTGAAAGCGCTGAGGGGCACCGCATTTGCACCTGTCGATGAAGTCGAGGTGTTTGGTGCGTTGTTGCCCGAATTAGGTATAGCACTGCTCGGAGGCGTGAGCGTATTTGCCGAAGGCGTGTAGAGCAACGGACCGGTGGTCGCATTCGAGCCTGCCGAGGACGAACCGGAGGCGGCAAACGACGTCGCGGCTCCTGGGCCGCTTGTTCCCGTGGCTGCGCCTGCCTGAATGTAGATCTTGTCAAGCTCATCCGGATCCTTTTTGAAGGGAGGCATCGCCTCAAGGATCACGTGATACTGGTTGAGCTGCGTATACATCGTGTTGATCTGCCGCTGGCCAAAAGCGTCATAGAGCGTGTTGTCCAGGGTTGCCGGGGCTACGCCCAACCGCGAGGCGGTTGCACGATCGATCATCAGCGAAACGGCGCTCGCGCCGGTCTGCTGGTCGGTGGCAACGTCGGCCAGCTCGGGCAACTGCTTGAGCTTCGTCACAAAGCGGTTGGTCCAGTCGTTCAGCTCATCGATGTCAGGATCTTCAAGCGTGTACTGGAATTGCGTGCGGCTCACCCGGTCGTCGACCGTGATGTTCTGCACCGGCTGCATGTAGAGCGTGATGCCCTGCACCTTCGCGAGACTTTTCTGCAATCTCCGGATCACGTCAGAAGCGCTTCCGTCACGCTGATTGAGCGGCTTCAGGTTAATGGCAAAGCGTCCGCTATTGAGCGTGGTGTTGGTGCCGTCGGCTCCGATGAAGGAAGAGAGACTCTCAACCGCCGGATCCTCAAGGATGATCTTCGCCAGATCCTGCTGCCTCTGGGCCATCGCCGTGAAGGAAATAGACTGTGGAGCCTGCGAGATGCCCTGGATCACGCCGGTATCCTGAGTGGGGAAAAAGCCCTTGGGGATGACGATATAGAGGAAGACCGTCAGCGCCAGCGTGGCCAGGGCTACCAGCAGCGTGATGGTTTGATATCGCAGGACAAACTTGAGCGTGCGTCCATAGAAGGCGATCAGGCGGTTGAAGACATGTTCGGATGCCCGGTAGAATCGCCCCTGCTCGGCCTCCGGATTGTGCCGCAGAATGCGCGAGCACATCATAGGCGTTAAAGTGAGCGAGACCACGGCCGAGATGATGATCGTGGTCGCCAACGTTACAGCGAACTCACGGAAGAGACGGCCTACCACATCGCCCATGAACAAGAGCGGAATGAGCACGGCAATCAGCGAAACGGTCAACGACACGATCGTGAAGCCGATCTGTTCGGCCCCGATGAGCGCCGCCTGCATTGGGCTGTGACCCTCTTCGAGGTAGCGGGAGATGTTCTCGATCATGACGATCGCATCGTCCACCACGAATCCGGTAGAGATGGTGAGAGCCATCAGCGACAAGTTGTCCAGGCTGTAGCCCAAAATGTACATCACGCCGAAGGTGCCGATCAGCGACAGCGGCACAGCCACGCTTGGGATGATGGTGGCATACAGATTGCGCAGGAAAAGAAAGATGACCATCACCACCAGCCCGATGGTCAGCATCAACTCGAACTCGACGTCATCAACCGAGGCCTGGATGGGGACGGTGAGGTCGGTGAGCGTTTTGACCTGAATGCCGGCGGGCAAGTTGGCTTGCAGCTGGGGCAGCAACTTCTTGATGCTCCTGACGACGCTGATGGTGTTGGCGCCGGGCTGCCGCTGTACATTCAGAATCACGGCGGGAGTCTGATTCATCCATGCTGCCTGCTTGTTGTTCTCGACGCCGTTGACGATCAGCGCCACGTCCTTCAAAAAGACTGGAGCGCCATTACGAAAGGCGACGACGACGTTGTAATAATCGTCGCTGGTTTCGAGCTGATCGTTCGCGTCGATCTGGAAATTCTGGCGAGGCCCGTCAAAATTACCTTTTGCGCCGTTTACGCTGGCCTGTGTCAAAGCCGTGCGCACGCTCTCCATATCGATTCCGTAGGAGGACAATGCGGCAGGGTTCACCTGAATGCGCACCGCAGGCTTCTGTCCGCCGCCGATGCTGACCAGTCCTACCCCGTTGAGCTGCGAAATTTTCGGCGCCAGCCGCGTGTCGACCAAGTCCTGGACCTGTGGCAACGGAATCAGGTTCGAAGTGATGGCCAGAGTCAGTACGGGCGCGTCGGCGGGATTCGTCTTGCTATAGACGGGAGGCGCGGGCAATACCGCAGGCAAAAGGCTCTGCGCCGCGTTGATGGCCGACTGCACCTCTTGTTCGGCGACATCGATGTTCAGCTCCAAGCTGAACTGCAGAACGATGACGGACACGCCACCCGCGCTGGTCGAGGTCATCTGGCTCAACCCCTGCACTTGGCCGAACTGGCGCTCCAGCGGAGCCGTCACTGTCGTCGCCATAATGCGCGGGCTGGCGCCTGGGTAAAATGTCACAACCTGGATGGTCGGGTAATCAACCTCAGGCAGCGCCGAGACCGGCAATTGAGTGAACGCAACGAGGCCGACGAGCAGAATTGCGGCCATCAACAACGAAGTTGCGACAGGCCGCAGAATAAATGGGCGGGACGGACTCACGGGGCGTTGCTCTCACTCGTGCCTGGAGAAGCCGGCTTTTTAGCAATAATCGTCTTTGCGCCGTCCTGCAGCCTCTCAAAGCTGCTGGTAGCAAGTACGTCGCCTGGGTTTACACCCTCAACCGCTGTTATGCCGGCATCGGTCGTGCCCGGCTTCACATTGTGGACATGGGCGACGCCGTTCACGATGACATAGACGAAGGAGACCTCTCCGTTGTGCTGGATTGTCGATGACGGAATCAGCGTCATGTCATGCTGCGTCGTTACCAGGAGCCGCGTATTTACGAATTGGTTCGGGAAGAGCGTGTCCTTTTTGTTATCGAACAAGGCGCGCAACTTTACGGTTCCGGTTGTGGTGTCGACCTGGTTGTCCAGTGCCAGCAGTTTCCCGGTTGCGATTTTGGTTTCCTGAGTGCGGTCGTAGGCGTCCACAGTCAGCCCGGCCTTCCTGCGCACCTGGGGCAGCACCAGCCCCAGGTTATCCTGCGCCAGTGTGAAGACAATGGTGGTCGGCTCCATCTGTGTGACGACGGCAAGAATTGTGCTGCCGCTGGACTGAACGAGATTCCCCGGATCTACAAGGCGCAGACCGACGCGCCCGGTTATAGGCGATGTGATGTGGCAATAACTGAGCTGCACGTTGTTGAAATCCAGCGTGCCCTGGTCGGCCTTAACCAGGCCTTCAGCCTGCAGAACCGTCTTTTCCTGATCATCCAACTGTTGCTTGGGGATAGCGTTCTTCGCCCATGCCTGGCGATACCGCTCCAGGTCCATCCGCGCCAACGCCAGCACGTTGGTATCGTGCACCAGATTGCCTTCCGCAGTCAGTACCTGCGCCTGGAACTGCCGGGGATCGATATCGACCAGCGGGTCACCCTTGCGCACCATCTGCCCTTCGCGGTAGTGGACCGCGGTCACGACTCCCGTTACCTGGTTATAAAGGGTGGTCGTAGCTATCGGAGTTACCGTGCCGATGGCGTCCAGATAAACGCCGATATCGCCTTTTTTTGCCATTGTAACTGTAACTGTTACCGGCCCACCAAAGGCGCCGCGGCCGCCCGCTCTGGTCGCCGTCTTGTCGTGATGGCGCAAAACGAGCACGAAAATCAAGGCAAACACAAGCAACAGGACGACCCAAACCCATGTACGGCGCTTTTTCAACTGTTTCGGCGGATTGCCGTTGGGAGGGGGCAATTGATGATCGGGTGAAATAGGCGAATCAGGCGGTTTTTCTTCCATCTTGTCTTCTTGCACCGATTACCGCAGCTGGCTGCGGTGAAAGTTTTTGGAGTGTGGCGCGATCCACGGTGAAAATCGCTTCCCGTGGACGTATGTTGTTAATTTCGCGGTGCAAGCACTTCTGCACCCGGCTTAAGAAGGGACACAGCCTCGACGTCAGACCAGATACTTACTTTGCCAAATTTGGCGTTCTGTTATGGACGGTGCAGCGGTCCAGATGGTTGCAAGGCAAACTCACTGTAAAGGTTATCATTGACCCAGTGTTCTATCGAAGACGAGTGCTGATCGTGGCCATGCTCCCCCTTTCCTGCAGAATTCCGGAGCATTTTGCAGAAGACTTGCCTTTTAGTCCCAATCTATGAAACACAGGTGCGTCGGAGAACATTGATAGCCCATGGCCTTCATCCTCGCACTCGATCAGGGGACCACCAGTTCGCGCGCCATCCTCTTCACCCGGGAGGGCAAAATTCATGCGCAAGCACAGCAGGAATTCAAGCAGATCTATCCGCGAGGGGGTTGGGTCGAGCATGATCCATTCGAGATTCTGACGTCGCAGCTCAGCTCTGTCGTCGAGGTTCTGGGAAAAACCGAGGTGAGGCCGCGCGACATCGTGGCCTTAGGCATCACGAATCAACGTGAGACCACGATCGTCTGGGATCGCGAGACGGGCAAGCCTGTCTACAATGCCATCGTTTGGCAGGATCGCCGCACCGCCGAAGCCTGCCAGAAGCTCATCAGGGGGGGCGCCGAGGTTACTGTCAGGGACAAGACCGGCCTGGTGATCGATTCCTATTTTTCCGGCACCAAGGTTGCGTGGATTCTCGACAACGTGCCCGGCGCCCGGGAGCGCGCCGAAGCCGGTAAACTCGCCTTCGGCACGGTCGACTCATGGCTCATCTGGAACCTGACAAGCGGGAAGAAACACGTTACCGATCAAACGAATGCCTCTCGCACGATGCTCTACAACATCGTCGAGGGCCGGTGGGACACAGATCTGTTGAAGCTGCTCCGCATCCCTGAAAGCATGATGCCGGAGGTCCTATGGTCGAGCGAGAGAGTCGGAGCGGTTACTACTACGCTCGGCCTTGGCTCCGTCGAAATTGCCGGCATTGCCGGAGATCAGCAGGCGGCCCTATTCGGGCAGCTCTGCCTCAGTCCCGGCGATGCGAAGAACACTTACGGGACCGGTTGCTTCCTGCTCCAGCATATCGGCGACAAATTTGTCCTGTCGCAGAAGCGCCTGATCACCACGCTTATATGCAGCCTCGATAAGAAGCTTGAATACGCCTTTGAAGGCAGCGTCTTTATCGGCGGCGCCGTCGTCCAGTGGTTGCGGGATAACCTGCGTCTTATTCGCACTTCAGCCGAGGTCGAAGAGCTGGCTGCGACCGTTGAAAACAGCGATGGCCTCGTACTGGTGCCGGCTTTCGTGGGACTGGGCGCACCGTACTGGGACCCTTACGCGAGCGGGCTAATGATTGGGCTGCGCCGCAGCACGCAGCCGGGACACATTGCGCGCGCCGCGCTCGAAAGCATCGCCTTCCAGGTCGCCGACGCGCTTGAGGCGATGAACGCCGATACCCAAGCGCCTTGCCGGGGGCTGCGCGTGGATGGGGGGGCCGCAGCCAACAACATGCTCATGCAATTTCAGGCTGACCTGCTCAGTGTTCCGGTTGTTCGCCCTGAAGTGATCGAAACGACAGCCCTGGGAGCGGCATATCTGGCTGGATTGGCTACTGGATTCTGGGAGAGCCCGGAAGAGATCCGGAACCTGCGAGACGCCAGCAAGCGATTTGAGCCGCAGATGCCAGCCTCGGAAGCGGCCCAAGCCCGCGAACGGTGGAAAAATGCCGTGGAACGGTCAAGACGCTGGAGCCCCGCTAAGTCATGAATACCGTCAAAATGAACCGGCACGCGATGCTCGATCGGGCACGCAATCACAGCACGCAATGGGATATCGTCATCATCGGCGGCGGAGCAACGGGCGCCGGCGTCGCCGTCGACGCGGCCTCCCGTGGTTTCGATGTGCTGCTCGTGGAGCGCGAAGACTTCGGTAAAGCGACCTCCAGCCGCAGCACCAAGCTGGTTCACGGCGGCGTGCGTTACCTCGAACAGGGGAACGTGTCGCTGGTGATGGAGGCGCTCAAGGAGCGGGGCCTGCTGCGACAAAATGCTCCTCACCTAGTGCATGACCTGGCCTTCGTCGTGCCCAACTACTCCTGGTGGGAGGCGCCGTTTTACGGAATCGGCATGAAGGTCTACGACCTGCTCGCCGGCAAATTCGGTTTTGGCAAATCGCGCATCCTCTCCCGGGAAGAGACGCTCGAACGGCTGCCTACGATCCAGACGGAAGGGCTTCGCGGCGGCGTGATGTACTACGACGGCCAGTTCGATGATTCGCGCCTGCTGATTCACCTCATCATGACGGCGGCTGAGCACGGAGCAACAGTCGTGAACTACGCTGAAGTCACGGAGATTCGTAAAGGGAGCGACGGGTTTGTCGAGAGCGTTGAGGTCGTTGATCGGGAAAATGGGGATCGGTTCTCCGCCACCGCGAAGGTCATAGTAAATGCGACTGGCATCTTCACCGACCGGGTACGGCAACTGTGTGAGCCCGAAGCGCTATCCATGGTTGAGCCCAGCCAAGGCATTCACCTGGTCTTCGAGCGTTCGTTCCTGCGCGGCGAGACCGCGATCATGGTCCCGCACACCAGCGACGGGCGCGTGATGTTCGCCATTCCCTGGCATGAGCACACGCTGGTAGGCACGACCGATACGCCTATCGATGGCCCATCCTACGATCCACTGCCCTTCGAGCAGGAGATCGATTTCGTGCTCGACACGGCATCTCTTTACCTGAGCCGGCCTCCCACGCGCGGCGACATTCTGAGCGTCTACACAGGGATTCGTCCCTTGGTGAAGGCCGGCGGCGCGGGCGGCAAAACCTCTGCGCTCTCGCGCGATCACACCATTCACGTCGACAGCTCAGGTTTGCTGACCATCGTGGGTGGCAAATGGACTACCTACCGGCGCATGGCTCAGGATTGTGTTGATCACGCCATTACGCTCGGCAGCCTGCCCGAGACCGAGTGCCTCACCCATCATTTGAAAATCCACGGCTACGACGACGAAATCGATGGCCTGAGCAGCATGGGCGTATACGGATCGGACGCGCCGGCAATTCAGAGGCTGGTGGATGACGATCCGGAACTGGGGAAACCGCTGCATCCAGCGCTGCCTTATATTGCCGCCGAAGTGGTGTGGGCCGTCCGTCACGAAATGGCGCGAACACTCGACGATGTGCTTGCCCGGCGGACGCGTACACTCTTTCTGAACTCAGGCGCGGCGATGGCGATGGCTCCGGCTGTCGCTGCACTGATGGCCAGGGAATTGAATCAGGACGATGCATGGGTCGGCGCTCAACTGGCAGCCTTTCGCATACTGGCAGTCAGTTACCAGCCGGATTCCGCTGTAAAACAGGATCAGATCATGAAAGCGAGACCCCTTTGATGCGATCTCCGTTTTTAGGTGAATTTGTTGGAACCATGGTGATGATTCTGCTGGGCGACGGCGTTGTGGCGGGGGTGCTGCTGAAGCGCACCAAAGCAGAGAATGCCGGATGGCTGGCCATTACAACGGCCTGGGCATTTGCCGTGCTCTGCGGCATCTTCACCGCCAACCTCTTTGGCAGCGCCGACGCGCACCTCAACCCAGCCATCACACTGGCCTTCGCGCTTAAGACCGGAAATTTCCACAATCTCGCGCCTTTCGCATTGGCACAAATTGCAGGGGCGTTCTGTGGAGCAGCGCTGGTGTGGCTCCACTATCTGCCGCACTGGAAGGTCACGGGAGACCCCACGCTCAAGCTGGGCGTCTTCTGCACCGCGCCTGCCATCCGGAGCCTTGCGGTCAATTTTTTCTGCGAAGCTCTCGCCACGGCCACGCTCATTGTGGTCATAGGCGCAATCAGCTCCAAGCTCGTACTCTCGACGGGAGGAGCGGCTGGCCTGACCCCCTACCTGGTAAGCTGCGTCGTTTGGGGCGTCGGTCTTTCGCTAGGAGGAACCACCGGTTACGCCATCAATCCCGCCCGCGATTTTGGCCCGCGACTCGCGCACGCGGTACTGCCCATTGCAGGTAAGGGCGGCTCCGACTGGGGGTATGCGGGGATTCCGATTCTCGGTCCCGCGGCCGGTGGAATCTTCGCGGGGTTGATTCTTCGCATGATCGGCGCTTAGAACCGAAGCGTCATGTAATGGTGTAGAGAGGCGCGAACTCGGGTATCCCGGCTGTCTGCCCGGCGATACAGCGCAGGACGTATACCTCGGCCGGGTCGGTCAACGTGTGGGTCAGGGCATTGGGGATGACTTCCAGGAGGATATGGGCTGCAGGGTCCCTGTAATAGTCCATATCGAGTTCGATCATCACACAGTTGACGCCACCGATAATGGCCTTGTCATTCTCGTGGAAGGTGAGTTGCACATTGGCTTCCCCGAACTGGACCTGTTTCCAACTACGCGTCGCGCCGGGGTGCAGGAGCCCGGGATCGATTTCTACCGCGAACTTGCCTGCGGCGGCTGCGATCCTGACCTGGTCGACGAGGGCGGCATCGCACCAGGCAAAGAAGCGGTCTTGCGCGGGAGCGTAGGGATCGTCCCAGCGTAGCTGCTTCATGTAGTCGAGCGGAGTGCCTTGGGAGAGGTAAATCTGGCTCATGGCTTCGCCGAGGTTGAGAAGACAGGCGAGAGGCTTTTCGTCCTCCAGGAGATTGTCATATCGCTGTTCGCCCGTGGCATCGTCGCCATCAGAGCCTATGAACGGATACGTGGTCTTCGCTACGGGCCACGGGGCAGTTGCGAAGTTGAAGCCGGGATCGTTCTTGATGAGCATGATATCCAGCGTCCGGTCATAGGAGTCGGAGAGTTTGACGGGCACAAAGCCTGCTTGCTTATAGCCCTCGGATGAAACCAGGACGCTATAGTTGTCGCCAAAGTTGTCGAAGAACGGCAGATCAAACGTGATGTCGTTCTGCGGGTAGTATTGCCAGAGCTGTTGCGTCTGATTGCCGTCAACGATCCGCACAAGGAATTGAGCGGGTGCCGCGAAAGGCTGGCGTGTGCCGTCGAAGATGCGAAGATTCAGTTTGCTCATAGGCTCACCTGTGTGGACCGGACAACGAACCTTGGCACAGCCGTCGACCTGCATCTAGTCGATGGAATCGTCGTTCAGGAGAGCAACCCAGCGACTTCGGTGTGGCCACGCTCGCGGGCATAAGCAGCCGGGGTCTTCCCTTGGTCGCAACAGGCTCTAGGGTCCGCTCCATACTTCAACAGCAGGAGGACCACATCCTTTTTTCCGTTCGCCGCCGCCTGATGCAGCGGCGCGAACCCTCCGGCCTGCGCCGCGTTCACATCCGCGCCGGCGTCAAGCAAGACTTTTACTGACTCCACCGAATTGCCCAGCGCTATGCACGCATGCAGCGCCTGGTTGCGCAAGGGATTATGCGACACCTGGTGGACATGCGCGCCGTGCTCCAGCAGCAGGGTCACGGCTTCGGGTCCGGCGAATGCCGCCGACAAATGCAGCGGAAGCCATCCATCCGCGGAGGCGGCCCGCGCCATCATCGCATCGGCCGCGATGATGGCCTGCAACCGCTGGCAATCGCCCAGCGCGGCAGCTTCGAAAACATCCAGATCACCGGCACGCTCGCGTAAAAAGTCGCGGATCACCGGTTGCCTCGTGTAAATCGACCACATCAGGGCCGACACTCCCTGTGCATCCCGGCAGCGCGACAGCTCGGGCGACTCCTCGACCGCAGCCGCTATCGCGGCTGTCTCCCCTTTGCGAATGAGGTTCAAAAAGTGCTGGCTCATGCCCCGAGTATAGCGACGATACACGGTCGGGGATGTGTCAAAGGCCGTGCATCCCCCAAAAGCAAAGACCGCACCCCTTATGCGGGTGCGGCTCTGGGTGGTTCTGGGTAGTGAGCGTTCGGCTCGGTCCAGAATCTGCAATCCGAGATTCGGATACTAGGCGGCAGCTATCAGCAAATGATCGATATGTGGTAGCGGCTTCAGCTCAGGTAGCGTTACCTGCACATAACTCCCGTTCGCGACATCGGTAAATACCTGATTCGCGGTTTCTTCCACCCGGGTTGTGTTGATATGGAGCTTGCGGACGGCGATCATCGCTACCGTAGACAAAAGAAAGCGGTTAGGAATCTGCATTCCCGCGGAATAAACCAATTCAGATCGCATGTTGCCTCGTTTCTTGCCGATGATTTTCAGAGGGCCAGACTCAGAAACGAGGAGAGCCGAAAAGGGTGAAGAACCCTGCTGCGCCCGTCGAGCGCTGCTAAATACCAGCATACGCCGCCAGGCCCGCTTTCCCTAGGGAAATCGCGGCCCAGCCAGCCCTGGGATTCCTATTGCAGTGTACGGGCCTAATCGTCTGCGTTAAGCAACTTATCGAGCGTGGTCTTGTGTTTCAACTTGCGCCTCTGCTCGCGCGACGCGTCCTCGATTACCCGCTCCGGCTTGGGCTGACCCACACGAATACGCGCGTTTGCCTTTACTGCCTTTACTGTGGAGAACGTCTTCTTTTGGCCTCGCTTTTTCGTCATTGTCTCAGGGATACAGCCTAACGTAACACTTCCCCTCCGGCCCCTGTTATCCATACAATGCATTTGTAACAGCGACGGGTGGCTACCATGGAAGAGCGCGATTTTTTCGACGAAAAATCCGAACAAAAGACACATACTCTGACCTGTCCACACTGCGGCAAGGCGGATGAATACCAACTCTCATGGCTGGTGCGGCGCAAGAAGAGTTCCCTACCCCGCAATGCGGACGAGCGCGACCGCGCCCGTTTCGCGAAAGCGCAATCCTACATGGTTCGCAAGGACGATGTGGCCGCCTGCAAGAACCTGCGCTGCCGTAAGCGCTTCGATGTCGCTGGATTGCAGTCCGTCGCGTTTCTGCAATCGGCTTGAACTATAAATAGCGTATTTTTGCAGAGGAAACCTCGTCTGTTCGGCTTTGCGTCAGTTTGACTTTTCGACGGAGCCGGACGTAATTCGTCCGAAATCTTGTCAGGCATCAAATTTCATACCGTTCGAGCAACAGGAGGGCTTCCGATGCCGCTATTCCCCGAGCAAATCCAGTCAGCGTACTATGAGAAAACCGCGACAGGCTATGATGACGTCCACACTTCGTGTGAAGACAGCGAGCACTTCGCTGCACTCAAATTTATCGATGCACTCAGCGCGTCACTGAAGCTCGAAACGTTTCTGGATGTTGGCGCTGGAACAGGCAGAGGCGTGCGCTTTTTTTTGTCTCGCGGAAAAGACGTTCGGGGCATTGAACCGGTAGGCAAGCTTATCGAAGAGGGGGAACGTCGGGGTATTCCCGCAGGTCTGATTGCGGTCGGAAGTGGCGCAGCCCTGCCCTACGGGGACAATTCAATTGACGCAGTATTTGAATGCGGGGTGCTTCATCATGTCGCGCAGCCGAACAAAGTCGTTGCGGAAATGATGCGAGTTGCAAAAAAGGCCGTGTTCCTGTCTGACTCAAATCGCTTCGGTCAGGGAAGATCGCATTTCGTGCGGCTGCTGAAGCTTGCACTCTACAAGGCGAATCTTTGGAACGCCGTGCGGTTGGTTCAAACACGAGGGAAGATGTATCGCATCTCCGAAGGCGACGGGCTGTATTACTCGTACAGCGTTTTTGATTCGTATGACCAGCTGGCGAGCTGGGCAGATAAGATTTGGCTCGTGCCAACGTGTGAAGGCTCTGCTAAAGGGAGCTGGCTCCATCCACTTATCACTTCATCGCACGTACTCTTGTGTGCACTCAAGTCCTAACTGTTAATGATTGCTCACTTTTCCTGAGCGGCGTTTTCGAGGTTTGCTTTGATATCCAACCGGCTCAGCCGGTACATCACCAATGCGGCGCGCTTGGTATTGATGGGCTGTGCCAATAGATCCATGGTTTCACCCGGCGCGTGCGCACCCTCGCCCGTCGCCCCAATACCTGCCAATCCGGGAAGCGGCGGGGAAACGAAGGCGATATCTCCCGCTCCGCGCTTCATCGGATCGAGTTCCGGCATGGTTGCCAAACCCAGGCTGCTGTTCACCTGATTCAGAATCCCCAGGAGAGCTCGGCTTCCCGCCGTGGGCGCCATCGCTGGATAACCCTCGCCAAACTTGATCGTCGCATTTGTCTTCGGGAGGTGCTGGGCAACGATCGCGTCCATCTTCTTTTCCACGCGATCGCTCTGCTCGTTCGAAATCGTCCGAATGTCGCCGCTCACATGGGCCACGGGGGGAATCACATTGTCCTTGCCGGTTGCGCTGCCCGCGATTCCGTCCTTTTCGACTTTGATGGTCGTACCACCAAGAATCAGTCCCACGTTGAATGTGAGGTATTGCTCAGGCAACTGCGTTCGGAATGTGTCGAGAATGCGTGCAACCTCGTAAATCGCACCGTAGCCCTTACCGTCGGAAAAGATTGCCGACGAATGACCCGACTCGCCCGATGCTTCAATCGTCCAAGAAATAGAACTGCGCCGGCTAATGCTGCCGTAGAAAACGCCATCCAGCCGGGGAGTTCCCTCGAACTCCAGGGCAACATCGCTGTGACGCGCCGCAGCCAGCATGTCCCGCCGCGAAATCTCCGCCGGCTCGCCGTGCTCTTCCTCGTCGCCGCTCAGAACGATAGTGATGTCCATCTGCCCCAACACCCCTGCCGCCTGTAGAGCTTTGAGCGCATAAAGCATGTCCACCAGGCCGCCCTTCATATCGTTGACGCCCGGCCCAATCGCAATATGCCCATTCACGGTGTAGGTCTGGAAGGGGCTGTCTTTCTCGAAAACCGTGTCCATGTGGCCGATCAACAGCATGCGCTTGCCGCATTTGCCCGGCTCTGGGCAGGGGTGTTCGGCCACTAACGCTCCCGCACGCTGAACCTCGTCCATAGGGACCCACTGGACCTTGAACCCCAGCCCTTCGAGCTGCGGCATCAGCATCTTGCCTACGGCACGTACACCCTCCAGATTGTGCGTTCCGCTGTTGATGTCCACCAGCTTTTCGAGAAACGCATCCGCCACCGGCTGGTTCGCGTCGACGTATGCAACGATCGCCTTCTCTGCCGGTGAAAGTGTCTGCGCTGAGGCGGTCGCAGCCAGGGCTGACGCCAGAAAAAGTAGAAACATGTTTCGCATGATGGGAAAGGATAGCATCGAAGCGTGCATAGGAAACTGGCTCAGATGTTGAGAACAATTCTTACTGGACTCGTGCTCTTGGCCACAATCTGCGCAGCTCAGAATCGCGGACCGTATCTCGGCTTCGACAAGAACAACTATCCCGGCGACGACTTGCTTCCTACCCTGCACAGGACCTTCGCATATACCGGCTTCTGGTTGAACAATCCTCCGGGAATGACTTCGAATCCCTGGGCCAGCAAGCGGGCGGTTCTCCAGGAAGCAGGCTTCGGATTTCTGATTCTCTTTAACGGCCGCCTTGACTCACAACTAAAAGGACAGGATGCAATCGCGCTCGGCACGGCCGATGCCAAGGCAGCAGTCCGGGCCGTACAGCGCGAAGGCTTTCCTTCGCATGTCCTCATTTTTATCGACCAGGAAGAGGGCGGCAAACTGTTGCCCGAGCAGGCGGCGTATCTGGACGCCTGGTTTGCAGGCGTGGTCAGAGCCGGATTGCGCGCCGGCATCTATTGCTCCGGGATCGATGTGGAGGATGGCAAGAGCGTCATCTCCACATCAAAAGACATAGCGGCGCGCTTTCCCGAAGTAAAGCAATGGATCTTCAACGACCGATGTCCGCCGTCGCCCGGCTGCGTCGCCAAAGCTGGCAATCCGGCCAAAGGCGGAATCGAGAACGCCCTCGTCTGGCAGTTTGCGCAGTCGCCTCGATCGCAGTTCGCCGTTTCCTGTAAAGTTGGCTATGCTGCCGACAACAACTGCTATGCGCCAGGCCTGTCGCAATCTGATAAGACAATGCTTGACATGAACACCAGCAACGAAGCAGACCCCTCTGTGGGCCGGTAGGGGGCGCATTGGCGACCAAGGGGACAGACACGCTATACTGACGCGTTTGCTATGAAGATTCTTGTATGCATCAAGCAGGTCCCGCAAAAGGACGCTCCGCTTAAGCTGAACGATGACGGCACGTGGATTCGCGAGGACGTCTCCTATGAAGTCAACGAGCCGGACGCCTATGCACTGGAAGAAGCTTTGCGCCAGAAGGAAAAGCATGGCGGCGAGGTGACGGTGATCACTGCCGGACCGGCCCGAGCGTCGCAAGTGCTCCGCGAGGCGCTGGCCAAGGGCGCGGACAGGGCTATTCATCTGGAAGACGACAAATTCGTCCGGCTGGATTCCGCCAACACGGCGCGCGCCATCGCCGCGGCTGCAGCCGAGGAGAATTTCGACCTCATCGTCACCGGTCTCCAGTCGGACGATTACGGCTGCGCGCAGACCGGCGTCCTGCTGGCTGAGATTCTGGGCCTGCCCCACGCCACCATCATCATCGGCATCGAGAAGACGGATGACGGCCTGCATCTCAAGCGCGAATTAGAGGCAGGGCATTACCAATTCATCGATATGAAAATGCCTGCCGTGCTGACCATTCAGAGCGGTATCAACAAGCTGCGCTATGCCACACTGATAGGCATAAAGCAGGCGAAGATGAAGCCCATGCGCAAGGTAGGTTGGTCTGACATCGAGGCCAAACTGAGCAAGAACCAGCAGGAGATCGAACGCCTTTACATTCCCCAAAAACAGAAGAAGACGGAAATGATTCAGGGGTCGGCAGGTGAGGCGGCACGAAAGCTGGTTGAGTACTTGAAAAATGAAGCTCGCGTGATTTAATGGCATAGGAGGCGTCGCAGCGTCTGGCAATGCCTGTCACGAGAGAAAGGGTCAGGAGAGAAGGACACCATGGCAAATTTGACGATACCTGCAGAAGAGCGCGGATTGACACCCGAGCAGGTCGAAACCATAGACAAGCGCCGCCAGTGGGGGCTGACCTTTCAGGTGATCTCCGGACAACTCGCCTTCTTTGCCGTACTGCTGACGCTTTGGACCGGCCAGGACCTGACCTATTCGCCGCGCGGGGTGCATCCCATGTTCTATTACAACGTGCTTACCGGCGTGCTGGCGGTGATCTTCGGTATTTACGGAACCTATTTGAAGCGGGGCTCACAGGAGTTCTGACTCAGCATCCAGCTGCACAATGATCTGGCAGGGCTTCGGCCCTGCCTTACGTTTGAGAGGAAGCAATGGCGGACAGCATTCTGGTGGTTGCGGAGCAGCGCGAGGGCAAGCTGAACCGGGTTTCGCTTGAGACGATCGCGGCGGCCCAGGCGATCTCGAAAAATACAGGCTGGCAGGTCGAAGTCGTACTGCCCGGCCAGGGCGTAGCCGCTCTCGCTCAGGAGCTGGCTCAGAAGGCCGCCGCCAAAGTCTACGCGCTTGAAGCGCCGGCCCTCGAAGCTTATACATCCGACACCTACGTCCACGCGCTGAAAGGCTTTATTGGGGACAAGCAGCCGAAGCTGGTGCTCTTTCCGCATACGTACCAGGTTCGCGACTTTGCGCCACGGTTGGCGCTGGGGCTGGACCGGACGCTCATTTCAGACACCGTCGGCTACAAACACCAAGGTGGTAAGCTGCTGTTTACGCGGCAGATGTTTCAGGGGAAATTTGCCGCGGATGTTTCGTTTGCGGGAGAAAGTCCCTGGCTTGCGACCATCCAGATTGGGGCTTTCCGAGGCGATCAGGCTGAAGCCGGTTCGGCACCTGTCGAAAATGTAACCGCTGCGGTTGCGGATGGTCCGGCACGGGTGACTCCGCATGAAGTTTTTCAGGAGGCGAAGCAGGCGGTCGATCTGTCTCAGGCCGAAGTCATCGTCGCCGTGGGGCGCGGCATCAAGGAACAGAAAAATCTCTCGCTGGCGGAAGAGCTGGCGAAGACGCTTGGCGGAGAAGTTGCTGCGTCCCGCCCCATCTGCGACAACGGCTGGCTGCCGCTCGAACGGCAGATCGGGTCGTCGGGGCAGACGGTCGCTCCGAAGCTCTACTTCGCGCTGGGTATCAGCGGGGCCATCCAGCACATCGTCGGAATGAAGGGCTCGCGAACCATCGTCGCCATCAACAAGGATGCTGAGGCTCCGATTTTCGAGATCGCCGATGTGGGCATTGTGGGAAATCTCTTCGATGTAGTGCCTGCTGTGACGGAAGAGATCAAGAAAGCGAGAGCGTAGCAAACTGCTTTCATGTTTGTTGTCGGGCTTTGAATCGTCGAGCCTTCATCCGGTTGCCACAGATTTTCATATCGCACCATCTTCTGGTGTGGTTCTTGCTGGTGTCCAGGAAGAGCCACCGGCACTCTGGACTAGCGCACGCTCGCACGCTGCGCACCTCTGTGGATGTCATCAGCTGGGATGCGCTCAGTGACATTAACCAAAGAGGAAGCTCAGCTGCCTCGGTCATCTCCGACCACTCCCACGCCAGACTTGAATCCTCCCAATAGAGTGTTTGATGGGCATGTACCGCTTTGAAGTATTGCTCCAGTTTTCCGACTGATGCGGCAGAGGGAATCCACCCATCCAATCCGGCATAGAAAACCTCAGCTATGACCTCGCGAAGCTCGGTGCAGTTCTTCAGTACCTGCGCGCCTCTGCCGCTGCCTACGCTTCGCATGAGCTGTTGCCCCTGTGTCGGGGTCAATAGTTTCGATTGCTCAGCAAACCGAAGAAGATCGTCGTAGCTTTTCAACAATTCTTCAGGTCCGGCCTCGCGGAAGCGCCAGTCCAGCGTGTTGATGAAATCAAGCGTCGGGTGGGCTGCAATCAATTGAAAAACTGGATATGGGCTGGCTTTGCTCATCACCTCAAAATAACCCTCTAAATCATATTGACAGGTTACCATGAGCACTGTAAATATAGTAACCATCTATGGCGAATACAACGGTTATCCAACCGCAGACGAGCACCCCATCTAGGCTGTTTGATATCCGCGTCGTGTCGGCCTTCTTCGCGATCTACGTTCTTTGGGGAACAACATTCCTAGCCATCCGGATAGCCGTACAGGAATTACCGCCACTCTTTGCAGCTGGAACGCGATTCTTCATAGCAGGGGCTGTGCTTTACGGTTTCGTGCGCCTTAGACAGCATTCCCGGCCAACAACGACTCAATGGCGTAGCCTCGCGATCCTAGGGCTCCTCATGTTCGTTGCCGAGTATGGGCCTTTATTCTGGGCGGAGAAATATGTCCCGTCCGGAATCGCATCTGTCCTCGAAGCGACGCTTCCGCTCATCACGATCGTGCTGGAGGTTTTCGTCTTTCGACTACAGCGGTTTGGCTGGAGTCTTTTTGTTGCTACATTGCTGGGTTTCTGCGGAGTCGGAGTGTTGCTGCTCCAGGGCGGTGAGCAACATGTCGGTGTGCTCCCCTGCATCGCGATCCTCGCCGGGGCTACTGCATGGTCGTTGGGCTCAGTACTGAACCGCTCACTGGAGTTGCCAGCATCGAAACCGCTGACCGCGGGTGCGGCGATGATGCTGGGGGGCGGAATGCTTCTCGCGCTGTCGGCATCGTTTGGGGAGATGCACTCGCTCCCGCACGTTTCCTTCCGCGCTGTACTTGCCTTGCTCTATCTCATTGTCTTTGGATCTCTTCTTGGCTTCACAGCTTTCGTTTGGCTGCTCGCGCGTATGCCGGCAACTCGCGTTGCAAGTCACGCTTATGTCAACCCGATCGTCGCGGTCGCACTCGGCCATTTTGTTGCAGGGGAAATCATCACCACGCGAACGCTTATCGGAACGGCTCTCGTCCTCATGAGCGTCTTTCTTATTCTGCGTAAGACGAAGACAACGATCTGAACCCCGCAAGCCAGCCAGTGCAAGTACCTCAAGACGAAGGCCATGTTACCCAAGTCCTGGTTCCCCGCTCGTTGGACACTATATCCTGACCCAGACGAGACAATCGACCGATCATTGCGCGAAGAGTGACAGAGGAATCGCCTCGCCCATTGCGCGGTAGCCTGCGGGCGATGGGTGCAGGTGGTCGCCGCTGTCATATAACGGCAGAAGGCGCTCGGGATGGCTGGGGTCGCGCGTCACCTGATCGAAATCGACGACGGCGTCAAAATGGCCGGGAGCGCGAATCCACTGGTTGATGGACTGCCGGTCGGCGTCGCTGGCCGGTCCCGGATGATAGTAGTCCGATCCCATATAAGGAAGAATGGTTGCGCCAATCACCCTGATGCCATGAGCATGTGCGCGGACGATGATTTGCTCGTATGCGGCCAGGATGCGCTGAACAAGAGCGCGGTGTTCGGCCGGGCTCACTTCTGCGATGCGCGTAAGGCCGCCTAGGTCGTTCACACCCTCCAGCACAATCAGATAGCGGACGTCGGGCTGCGCGAGCACGTCGCGGTCAAAACGCGAGAGTGCGTTTGGACCCAGACCGTCGATGAGAAGGTGATTGCCGCCGATGCCCTGATTCAGGACTCCCCGGGTGCGCGTGGCGGGATTGGCCTGAAGGCGCTGTGCGAACACATCAGGCCAGCGATCATTTGCGTTGGTTGTCGCGCCATGGCCATCGGTGATGGAGTCTCCCAGGGTGACGATGGAGGCTGCGCCAGACGGTTGGACGACATCCACTCCTGAGAGCAAATACCAGTGGTCTACTTTTTTCGCGTCGGGAAGGTCGGCGGCGGAGACGAGATTGCCGTGAACTAAATAGGAGGTAGCGCGCGAGCCGGGATGCCCGGTCTGTTGCGCCGGCGGCGTGTCGAGATACAACGAGACGGCGAGGTTGGAGAGCGGGGCCATCGGATAATCGATGGGATCGGAGATATATTCAGCGCCGGCGGGAACGATCACGTCGGGATTGCCGGAAAAGGTGAGCGCCTTGTCGGTGGCAGGATTTATCCTCGACGAGGCAGCAGACAACGGTTTTGCAATGTGGACGGCTGCGAAGTGCAGCGGCTCGGTTCCAAAAGCATTCGAGAGATGGACGCGCAGAGTCGGACCGCCGATGGAAAGATGCACGTTTTGCCTGAGCGTCGCGTCGCGAAGATCGTCGGGCGCAAGGGAGTTGGCCGGTTCGGGTATCTGCTGGGATGCGGCCCAAGATCCCACCCAGTTCCCCTGAGCTCCAGACACCTGGGCTACGATCTTCAGGGTGGCGAGCGTCAGAAAGAAAGTGAGTGTCAGCGTTTTCTTCGGTATCGATCTCATAATTCGTCCTGATTGTGGATGCGAGGGGCGATCGCTGTCCACTGAACCTTGTACTATAGTCAGTCGCCCATGATCACTTTTCGCAAACCGCTCGAAGGCATCGATCGCCCGCAAATGGAGGCCGACGTTGTCATCGTCGGCGGAGGCCCGGCGGGTATGGCGTGCGCGCTGCGACTCTCGCAGCTTATCGATACGCATAATGCTAACAATCCTCAGTCGCCGATCTCGAAGGAGAACATCTACGTTCTTGAGAAGGCGCGTGAGGTTGGACAGCATTGCCTGTCGGGAGCGCTGCTAGATCCACGATCGATGCGCGAACTCCTGCCTGGATTTGAAAACGAAGCGCCAATCGACGCGGAGGTCACGAAAGAATCCGTTTACTTTCTCAGTAAGGACAAGGCGCGCAAGTTCCCTATCATGCCTCCACCACTGCGCGACCACGGAAACTACGTTATTTCCATCAATAGGTTCGTCAAGTGGCTCGGGCAGAAGGTCGAGGAGGCGGGCATCACGGTCTTTACCGGTTTTGCGGGGTCGGAGCTTCTGTTTGAGGACGACAGTCACGACGCAGAAATCACGCGTGTCGCCGGAGTGCGCACGGACGATAAAGGCATAGACAAGCAGGGCCAGCCGAAGGCCAATTTCGAGCCGGGATATGACCTGCGCGCGAAGATCGCCATCCTGGCTGAGGGCACGCGGGGCAACTGCGCGAAGCAGCTGATTGAGCGCCTTCGCCTGGAAGACCCGAACCACGCGCAGACCTATGGCGTCGGCGTCAAGGAACTCTGGGAGATTCCCGCGGGCCGCGTGGCCAAGGGTGAAGTGATCTACACGCTGGGCTATCCGCTCACGACACACGAGTATGGCGGAGCGTGGATTTACGGCATCAGCGACACCCTCATCTCAATCGGCTACGTGACGGGCCTCGACTATGAAGACCCGCGCACTGATCCTCACCACGTCTTCCAGGACTTCAAGCTGCACCCGCTAGCCCGCCGCATCCTGGAAGGCGGGAAGATGGTCCGCTATGGCGCGAAAAGCCTCCCTTACGGCGGCTGGCTCACTATGCCGCGTATTTACGGAAACGGCTGGATGCTGCTTGGGGACTCAGCGAGCTTTCTCAATTCGCAGCGGCTCAAGGGCATTCACCTGGCGATCAAGAGCGGCATGCTGGCTGCGGAAACGGCTTTCGACGCGATGCTCTCAGGTGACAGCTCGGCTGATACGCTGAGCGAGTACAAGGCGGCAATCGATGCCAGCTGGATCAAGGACGAGATGTACGCCGTGCGCAACTTCCACCAAGGATTTGAGCACGGGCTGTATGACGGACTGGTTCGTGCCGGCATTCAGCAGTTGCTGCGCGGCGGCAATCTGGGGCCGGACTCGACGAATCATGCGGGGTATCTTCGCATGAGGCACGTGGATGAGCTGAGCTTCTACGGCGACGGGCGTGACCACTTCCTGAGCAACGCGAAAGGCGACGGCAAGCTTACCTTCGACCGACTCACAGACGTCTACCACTCCGGCACCAGACATGACGACGACCAACCAGTGCATCTGGTAATTAAGAATCTGAATATCTGCAGCACGCGCTGCGTGGAGGAGTATGGCAACCCCTGCCAGTACTTTTGCCCTGCCGCGGTGTATGAGATGGTCGAGACTTCATCTGAAGACGTCCAAGGCGCTCCCACAAAGCAGCTTCATATCAACTTCGCCAACTGCGTCCATTGCAAAACCTGCGACATTATGGATCCCTACCAGATCATCAATTGGGTTCCACCGGAGGGCGGAGGCGGCCCTAACTACGACGGGATGTGATTTGGCTGTTTCCCGACCATCCGTCTTGGGCAGCGTGTGTCAGCTATTTAGCTGTGGTCTGGTTGTTACCAACGATTCCGTCAAATAACCAAATATTGCGCCCGAAAGTAATCTATGAGACATTACCTCCAGTATTCCTGAGCTTATTCTGCCGTCACCTTTCTTGGGGACAATACTCTCATGGCCGATTCGCAGCTTTCCTGTCCCTCATGCTATGAAGAGAAGGCCCTTCGGAAGTCGCATCTTCGCACGATCGACCTTCCGCATCTGCTTTTCCGACGTCGTCCCTATCGGTGCCTGATCTGTAACAAGCGTTTTTACAGCCACTTCCAGCAAGTACCTGAACCAAGGGCTAACCCACCTTCGCGGCAGCATTAGCCTCACCAGCTGCGGCTCCTGCTGGCTCGGTTTTCTATTGCTGCTGTTGCTGGGCCTGCTGCAAGAGCAACAACGGCTCGGCTGGAGGCGGCGGTGGAGCCTGGGCTTTTTCGACCAGCATCGACCAGTCTTCGGGAATGGGCATTTCCTGATCGAGCGCCGGGGCTTTTTCCGACGCGGTCACCTGCACGGCAACATAGAGATCGCTATCCGTACGGCCAAGAAAAATGCCCTTGGTCGGTGGAACGTCCGCATAGTCGCGCCCCAACGCGGTGCGGATGTGGCGGTCTCTCGCAATGAGGGCATTGGTCGGGTCAAAGCCCACCCAGCCCAGATGCGGCAGGAATGCTTCCACCCAGGCATGAGTCGCATCGGAGATCGAGCGGTCTTTGTCTTCCTTGCGACGGTAGAGATATCCGCTCACGTAGCGGCACGGAATGCCCAACTGTCGGACGAGGGTAATCATGATGTGGGCAAAATCCTGGCAGACGCCCTGCCGCGAACTGAGAGCCTCATCGATGGGCGAATCCACGCGCGTTGTCCGGGGCGAATAGCTGAAGTGGTCGTACAGCTTCTGGTTCAGCTCACGGAGCAGCACCATAGGATCGTCCCGACGGCATACGGCTAGCTCGCGCGCCAGCTCGTCGAGTGCCGGCGTGGGAATAGTGAACTCGCTGGGCAACAGCATCTCCCAGTAATCTCCCTCGGCCACGATCGCATCCAGCTCGCGCCACGCATCGGGAGAGAGGAAGGTCGGCACCTCCGCGAGCGGCTGGTGCTCCACGAGCGACTCCGCGATAATCACCAGTTGCTCGTGCTGACCCGGAATGTCAAAGTGGTGCACATT
>Ga0206981_10065_pt1 | contig 30834 bp, 24 predicted proteins | sample Alteio_BWMinCont_17_FD_153312 | JGI IMG/M metagenome (GOLD analysis project Ga0206981, IMG submission 153312) | Enriched cells from forest soil in Barre Woods Harvard Forest LTER site, Petersham, Massachusetts, United States -... | ecosystem: Environmental > Terrestrial > Soil > Temperate forest >... | reverse complement strand
ATGCCATGATGGCCTCACTGCGTCCAATATCGGGAAATAGTTTGACGGCCGCGCCGTAGAGCTTTGCGAAGATACTTAAGGCAGAGCAAATGAAATCGAATCAGTTCTGAAAGGGAAACTCCGAATGGTGGCCGACGATGCTGCAGCTCAGTCGCAGGAACAGGGCGTGGCTGTGTTGAGGGGTGTCTTCGCGAAAGACTCCTTGGCCCGACTGAAAGATGCGGCTGTTTGGTGTTTCGAGGCGGTTGAAGCCGATAGCGTGCTCGCCGAGCACTACAAGTTCAATCGCTTTTCGCATTCTGTTCCGTTAGCTGTGCTGGCGGATTTTGGCTGTGATAAGTTGATGCAACGGCTTTCTGCGCCCGGGCTAGAGGCGTTGTTTTCTGAAGCGATGGGCTGTGCGGTGACTTGTAACTTGGAGCAGTCGTGGGTGCGGAAGAAGTTTGCGCCGATGCTGGCTCCTGCTTCTATGTACAGTGAGCAGGGCTGGCATCAGGATGGTGCGCTGGGCGTGCGGTTTCCAGCTGAGTCAGGATCTGTGATTCCGATGACTGAGTTGCTTACTTGCTGGATTCCGTTGGATGCTTGTGGCCGGGATAGTCCTGGTTTGGAGTTTGTGCGCGGGCGGCAGGCAGCCTTGCTGCACTTTACAGAGCTTGATGACTCGGCTTTGCGGCATCGGTTTCGGCCGGAGGAGTTTTGGGCGCCGGAGCTTGAGCTGGGCGATGGTCTGGTCTTCCTGAACAGCGTGTTGCATCGGACTTATACGCGGCCGGATATGCGGCGGAATCGGCTCAGCGTGGAGTACAGGATTTTTCCGCGCTCACTTCCTGGTTGACGTATGGCGTTCGCGGAATGTCCTACACTGGGAACATCTTCGATTCTGCGGAGAGTGCGATGCGTTCTTTCTTAATTCGGATGAGGGCGGGATGTGTGCGGTACAGGGGCGAGCTGCTGTCGGTGGCGGCGCACCTGTGTGTGCTGCTTTGCCTGGTGGGCGGCATTCGGTTGTCGCCCAGAGTTGTGCCGATGCGGTTGCCGGGGACTGCGCTGGGGGTTACGCCGTTGACCTTCTACAGCCCGGGCAGCTTTCGTCCGCTGAAGTCGGATTCGCAACTAAAGAGCCGCAAGAAGACGACGCCTACGCCTGTGGCTCATCCGGTGGAGGTGGCTCCCGAGCTGATTCGGCCACAGAATGAGCAGGCGGAAACAGGAACCAGCGCGGCAGAGAAGAGCGGGCTCGGCGAAGGCGATATTACGATTGCGCTGCAGACGGTCTTCCTCTATCCCAAGCCCGATCTATCGAAGTTGCCGCATGGGACTAAGGGTGATGTGATCTTGAATGCGGTAATCGATGAGCATGGAAAGATCTCCGAGCTGACCCTGGTCAAGGGATTGGGCTCGCCTGTGGATGAGACGGTAATCGCCGCGGTGCGGCAGTGGGAATATACGCCGGCGAAGAAGAACGGCGTGCCGGTGGTGAGCGAGCAGGAGCTGCATTTTCACTACGAGCGCGGCTGAGCTAGGTCAATAAGTCTAAAGAAGAATCTTGTTTTGGGCGCTCTCGGTGGCGTAGGCTCGACTGACTATGTTCCTGGCCCTGATCTCGCTGCCTTTGTTTCTTGGGCGAATTCATTCGTGGTGGCAGGTTGAGCTGATCGTTGGCCTGCTCGCGCTCTGGTGGGCGGTGCAAACCTTTCGCGAGAAGCTGCGCAAGTACCGCTCGCGGGGGTGGCCGACGGCTGCTGGGACGGTTGCCGAGATCAAGGTGCGCAAGGTGGATGGCGGTTTGAATGGCGTCGATTACTGGAAGGTTAGCTTCGACTACAGTTACCGCGTTGCGCAGGAGCATTCCAGCAGTTATTCGTTCAACTGTACGTCGGAGGCGATGGCCGATGGCGCTGTTGCTGGGCTAAAGGACAAGACGGTTTGCGTGCATTACTCGCCGTCCGACGAGGGCAAAATGCTGCTCTGGGAGGACGAGGTTTGGGATATCTGGTGGGACACCTATTGGCACATGAGCCAAGGCGCCGCGACGGCTGGGTGATTGTTCCGCGTGTGCCGATTGTTCCACGATTGGCAGTTTTTGCTGAACGGGGAGGCTGTGGCGAGGTTTGTTGGATGTGGCGTGTTTTCTTGTGCTTGGATTTGCCGATTTTATAGGTGTTTTGTGTCTTGTTGCAGCGAATGGGATTTTGGCTGTGTGGAAGGTGTGTAACACGGTTATTCCTCGGTTGCCTGGTTCCACATTTCGCGCTCCATTCGCCAATTGCCGTCCGAGCCTTTGCGCAGAACGAGGAGCATCTTTCCACGGCCGTCGAACGGAGGTTTGCCGCCGGGCATTTGGACTACCTGATGTTCGGTGCACCATTCGGTGGCGAGATTGCCTGAGACATCGATGGCAAAGCATTCCATTTCGAATTTCTGCATCTTTGCGCCCTTGATCGGAGCAGTGACACTCTCCAGAAAGGCGGCAATCGCGGGCTTGCCAACAATGGGTTTTGTCGAAGGCAGAAGACTGATGCCGTCCTCTGTCCATAAGGCTAGTGTGGCCGCATTGTCCATGCGACGGGTTGCCTCTTCGAGTTTGTGATTGAAAACCTGAATCTCGGCGCTGGCCGATTCGGCGGTCTGAGCGGTTGCGGTAAGGCTTGTTGCCAGGAGCAATAGGGAGCCGATCAGGTATTTTGTCATACACGCTCTTCCAGCCGCCGCGCATAGCAGGTGGCGTTTCACGTCAGTCCAAGCATAGTGGATTCGCTGTCTCGGCGGATTGTTCTACGTGAAGCTATTTATGGATGGTGGGTTCGTGCTACGCACGAATTAGGCCCAGGTCTCAAAGAAGCGAGACCTGGGGCACCCGGCCGACGGGATTCGAACCTGTGTTATCGCCGTGAGAGCGCGTTTTCGGCGCTTGGAGCACTGGGGTGAAGCAGATTCCCTTGGGGAATGACAGACAGAAAGACAAGGACAGAAGCGGGTCCTTCGCTTCGCTCAGGATGACAAATTTGGTAGAGAGGGCGGGAAGTTTGGTAGACGGGGCGGAGAAGGGAACGCGAATCGCCCGCGTTCTGCGTGGAATCAAAGCGTGGATGGTGTACTGCTGACCGCTCCGAGTTTGAGCCTCTAAAATCGGTAGAGATGAGTTCTCTGATTGAAAATCCTGATTTGCCGGCTGATTCGTTTGATCCTCTTGGGATGACGGGTGGGAGCCGGTTTTTGCGGGCTTGCCTTCGTAAGCCTGTGGACCGGCCGCCGGTTTGGTTCTTGCGCCAGGCTGGGCGGTATATGGCGGAGTATCGCGAGGTGCGCAAGCATCATACCCTTGTTGAGATCTGCAAGCGGCCTGAGATTGCTGCTGAGGTGACGATTACCGCTGCCGAGAAGCTCGGCGTGGATGCGGCGATTATCTTTGCCGATCTGCTGCTGCCGCTGGAGCCGATGGGGTTGGACTTTGAGTTTGTGGCGGGTGAGGGTCCGCTGGTGCATCAGCCGCTGCGGACGGTGGAGGCTATCGACAGGCTGCGTGTGGATCGTACGGGGCAGCTTGAATATGTGGCGGCGGCGATTGCCAAGGTGGCTGGGCACTTTGGTGATCGGATGGGGATGATCGGGTTTTGCGGGGCTCCGTTTACGCTGGCGAGCTACATGATCGAGGGCGGGAGTTCGCGGAATTACATTCACACCAAGCAGATGATGTATGCGGAGCCGTATGCGTGGCAGAAACTGCTGGAGAAGGTATTCACCGTGCAGGTGGCGTTTTGCAAGCAGCAGGTGGATGCGGGCGCGGATGTGATTCAGATCTTCGATAGCTGGGTGGGGTCGCTGTCGGTGGAGGATTATCGCGACTATGTGCTGCCGGTGACGAAGAGGCTGATTCGCGCGGTGCAGGAGATGGGCGTGCCGGTGATCTACTTTGGCGTGGAGACAGCGAGTCTGCTGCCGGCTATGCGGGAGACGGGTGCGGATGTAATTGGGCTGGACTGGCGCACTCCGCTGGATGAGGGTTGGCGGGCGATGGAGTATGGGTGCGCGGTGCAGGGGAATCTGGACCCGATTACGCTGTTTGCGCCGGAGCCGATTTTGGAGACTCGCGTTAAGCAGGTGTTGGCGCAGGCGGCGGGGCGGCCGGGGCATATCTTCAACCTGGGGCATGGGATTGTGCCGGGGACGCCGGTGGAGAATGTGCAGGCGGTGGTGCGGATGGTTAAGACTTTCTCGCCGATCTATGTGCAGAAAGTGCCGCTGGTGGGAGCTGGCGGCGGTTCTGTAGAGGTGAAGCTTGGTTGACGTGGTCTTTCCCGCAGGGGCTAAAGCCCCTCTTCCATTCGTGGAACTATCGGCACGACTGAAGTCGTGCCCTTTTACAAAGCCATCGTGACGAGGGCTTCATCGAGCTGTGATCGACCCTGAGACGGATTTATCGAGAGGCTAAGATGCGAGGCGAGGTTGGCAATGGGTAAGCGTGCGGTGCTGCTGCTGGCGCATGGGACGCCGGGGAATGTGGATGAGATTCCTGAGTATCTGCGCAATGTGGTGAGTGGGCGGCCGATGCCGCAGGTGGTGATTGAGGAGATTCAGCACCGGTATTCGCTGATTGGGGAGCCCAAGGGGCATTCGCCGCTGACGGATTTGACGCTGGAGCAGGCGCGATTGCTGGCGGCTGAGTTAGGCGAGCCGGTTTATGTGGGGATGCGGAACTGGCGGCCTTATATTGCCGACACGGTGAAGCAGATGCGCGCGGATGGGGTCGAAGAGGCTGCGGTGATCTGCCTGGCTCCGCAGAATTCGCGGACTTCAGTGGGGTTGTATCGGCGGGCGGCGCTGGCTGAGGCTGGTGGGATTCGTATGGATTTTTTGGAGGGCTGGGCTGGGGAGCCGCTGCTGATTGAGGCTTTTGCGGAGCGGCTGCGGCCTGTTTATGAGCGGCTTTCACGAGAGGCTGGGAAGGCTGTGCCGGTGATTTTTACGGCGCATAGTGTGCCACTGCGGACGGTACAGCCGCAGGCGGCTGCGGAAGGTGGGCCGAAGCTTTGGCCGGGTTCAGAGGCTACTCCTGATCCTTACGCGGAAGAGGCGCGGCTGACGGCGCGGCTGGTGGCGGAGCGGGTGCCGGAGATTGTGGATTGGCGGTTTGCTTTTCAGAGCCAGGGGGCGAGTGGTGGGCCTTGGATTGGACCGAGTGTCGAGGCGACGCTGGATGAGCTTGCGGCTGAAGGCGTGAAGGCGGTGATTGTGCAGCCGATTGGGTTTCTCTGCGATCACGTGGAGATTTTGTATGACATCGATATTGCGTTCAAGGACTATGCGGCCAAGCTGGGGATAAGGCTGGAACGGGCGGAGTCGTTGAATGCTTCTCCGCTGCTGACGCGGGCGCTGGCGAAACTGGCTGGTGAGGGGTTTGCGCGGCTGGCGACTTGAGATTGCGAATTACTGCTCTACTTCGTAGACCAGGTGCACTGTGCCGGAGCGGTAGATTTTGTGTTCTTGCAGGTGTAGCCGCTTTCGCCGTGCTGGACTGGGGAGTAACGGGACGCCTGCGCCGAGAAGGACGGGGATGATGGCGACTTCGACTGTGTCTACTTCGCCCAGGGCGAGAAATTGAGCGAAGAGCGCGCCTCCGCCGAAGAGCCAGATGTCTTTCTTGCTTTGCGCGCGTATGGATTGCAGCAACTCTCGATTCAACTCGGGGAGGATGGTTATGCCAGGGTGATCGGCGGGATCGAGTGTGCGTGAGGCGACGAAGGTCTTCATGTTTTGGAAGGCGGACTTGCCGAGGCGCGCGAGGGCGGCCTGGTAGGTGAGGCGGCCCATGAGCGCTGTGTCGAACTGCGCCCAGAGTTCAGCGAAATTGAATTCTGGATCGATGACGATCCAGTCGGCTTCGCCGTTGAGTCCGGCGATGAAGCCGTCAAGGCTCATGGCTACTCCGTAGCGGATTCTGCTCATGGTGCGGACCTCTTTCTTTGCATGGACAGTATTGCGTTGGGTTGAGGGATTGTCCAGATGAGGCGTGGCCGGCGCCGGTCTTGCGGGCTGTTCTCTATAATGCGGAGATTGGTTTCCCATCCTCTTTGTCTGCACAGGAGTTGTATCTTGCCTCGTATACCCTTGTTCCGTTCTCACGTTGTTCTTGCGTTGACTTGTTCTTTTGCCACCGCTGTCTGCATGGCGCAGGCTCCTGCTTCGAAGCCGGCTGAGCCGGTGACGGTTTATGTGAAGGCTGGGCATCTTTTCGATTCGACTTCGGACAAGCTGCGGGACAATATGGTGCTGGTGATCGAGGGTGAGCGCATTGCGAAGGTTGCAGCTGCCGGCGAGGTGACGATTCCTGCCGGGGCTAAGGTGGTGGATCTTTCGAATGACTGGGTGCTGCCGGGGTTGATCGATTGCCATACGCATCTGGAAGCGCGGGCGGATAAGTATGACCCGATCAACGAGGTGAAGGAGACGCCGTTCATGGGCGGGTTTAATGGCGTGGTGAATGCCAACAAGACTTTGCTGGCGGGATTTACCAGCGTGCGCGATGTGGGCTCGCAGCCTTTCTTTGCGGTGGATCTGCGTAAGGCGATTGATTCCGGCTATATCCCGGGGCCGCGGGTGGTGGCGAGTGGGCCGGGTATTTCGATTACTGGCGGGCATGGGGATATGAATGGGTTTGCGCCTGCGGTGAATAACATGATGTATCCGGCGGAGAAGGATTTTGCGATTGCCGATGGACCGGAGGAAGTGCGCAAGGTGGTTCGCGAGCAGGTCAAGTATGGCGTGGATGTGATCAAGATTTTGGCTACGGGCGGCGTGCTTTCTGCGGGAGACAAGCCGGGTGCGGAGCAGTTTACCTATGAGGAGTTAAAGATCGCAGCGGATGAGGAGCATCACGCGGGGCGCAAGATTGCAGCTCATGCGCATGGCACGGAGGGCATCAAGGATGCGGTGCGTGCGGGCATCGATTCCATCGAGCATGGGAGCCTGATCGATGCTGAGGGTATTGCTCTGATGAAGGAGCATGGGACTTATCTGGATGCGGATATTTATAACGATGACTACATTCTGGGAGAGGCCGGTAAGTTCGGGCTACCTCAGGAGATGATCGACAAAGAGAAGATGGTAGGAAGGTTGCAGCGGGAGAACTTTGCCAAGGCTGTGGCGGCAGGAGTGAAGATTGCGTTTGGGACCGATGCTGGTGTTTATCCGCATGGAGATAACGCGAAGCAGTTTCACTACATGGTGAAGTTTGGGCTGACGCCGGCGGGGGCGATTCATGCGGCGACTTCGAGTGCGGCGGATTTGATCGATCGAAGCAAGGATGTGGGGACGCTGGAGGCGGGCAAGTATGCGGACCTGATCGCAGTGACGGCCAATCCGCTGGACAAGATCGAAGTGCTGGAGCATGTGAGCTTTGTGATGAAGGGCGGGAAGGTCTACAAGGATGAAGTTGCGGCGGTGAAGCCGTAGAGTAAGAGAATGAAGAGTGGGCCGTCCAAACAAACCAAAGCGAAGCTCAGCAAGCGCGATGCGATTCTCAACGCGATGCTCGACGTGGTGGTGGAGCGTGGCTTTCATGATGCGCCGATGTCGCTGATCGCGGAGCGTTCGGGGGCGAGCGCGGGCGTGATCTATCACTACTTCGCGAGCAAGGAAGAGATCATTCAGGCGCTCTATGAGAGGGTTCGCGTGTTGAAGCGGGCGAGCCTTCTGGAGGGCTATTCGCCGGAGATGAATGCTAAGGAGGCGTTTATCCATGTGGCGATGAACTCGTATCGCTTCTATCGCAAACACTTGCAGGAAATGCGTTTTCTGGATCAGTACGAGAGCGCGGGTTTCATCTGCATGCCGGATGAGAACGCGGCGCACGATGCGGAAAAGACGGAGTTCGAGCGGAGATTTCGGAGCCGGTCGAAGGGCGGCTTTCTGAATGAATTGCCTCCTGAGGTGATTCAGGAGATGACGCTTGGCCTGGTGGCGCGGCTGGCGATGCAGCCGCGCAAGCTGAGCGCGCGCGTTTTGCGCGAGGTGGCGGAAAAGGTGTGGCTGGCGGTGAAGGCAACGGATTGATTTTTCTAAAACTAGAATGAACATTCGGTCTAGTGATATAGGATTTCATTATGAGTGACGAACTGGTACTGGTTACGGGTGGATCGGGATTTGTTGGGGTGCATTGCATCCTTGTGCTTTTGAAGGCTGGGTATCGTGTGCGGACGACGGTGCGTTCGCTGAAACGCGAGGCCGATGTGCGGGCCATGCTGAGGGTGGGCGGCGTTGAGGCAGGTGACCGTCTATCTTTTGCCGTTGCCGATCTCGAGAGGGACGCGGGCTGGCCGGAGGCTGTCGCTGGCTGCGCGTATGTGCAGCATGTGGCATCGCCGCTTCCAGCGAGTGTCCTTAAGCATGAGGATGAGCTAATCGTGCCGGCGCGGGAAGGGGCGCTGCGGGTGCTGCGGGCCTCGCGCGATGCCGGGGTGAAGCGCGTGGTGCAGACTTCTTCGTTTGCGGCGATCGGATATGGGCACAAGCCGCAGGTGGAGCCGTTCGACGAGACGACGTGGACTGACCTTACAGGGCATGTGGCAGCCTACCCGAAATCGAAGACACTGGCGGAGCGTGTAGCCTGGGAGTTTATCGCCAGGGAAGGTGGGGGACTGGAGCTTTCCGTTGTCAATCCGGTGGCGGTGTTCGGATCGGTGCTGGGGCCGGATTACTCGGCTTCGATTCTCCTTGTGCAGCGACTGATGGACGGTGCTCTTCCAGGATGCCCACGGATGTATTTCGGGGCGGTAGACGTGCGCGACGTTGCCGACCTGCATCTGCGCGCCATGGTCGATCCCGCGGCCCGAGGCGAGCGCTTTCTTGCCGTGGCTGGGGAATGCATGTCGATGCAAGATATTGCTAAGTTGCTCAAATCGAGGATGGGTGAGGCGGCGAAGAGAGTGCCGACCCGGCTGCTGCCGGACTGGCTGTTGCGCGTCGCCGCGCTGTTCGATCCGGCGGTGAAGGTGATTTTGCCGGAGCTGGGCAAGATCAAGTCCGCCAGCAACGAAAAGGCCAGGCGGGTGTTGGGCTGGACGCCGCGTTCGAATGAAGAGTCAATCATCGCTACGGCTGAAAGCCTGGCTCGGCTTGGGCTTCTTAAGGGAAGTTCAAAATAGAACTTCACATGATCCCCGGCGTTCTTTTCAAAGCGAATTCCTGAGACGAAGGATGCGGGCGTGACTTGAATCTTGCCCTATCAACAATCCGCGCGGCGGTATCGCGCCTTGATAAAATCCGATCCGGGAAGGCGTCGCAAACCAGGCCGATCAGTCTACAGTGAGAGAGCCATCTTCCGCGGTTGCAAACCGTGGCGGTGGTTGTTGCGTACAGACTGTGGATGATCGAGTAAATGAGCCAAAAGCATACCGGGATTCGAAGGCATTCAACTGGAAGTGTGGTCATTGTTGGGGCGGGACCCGGTGGTCTGGCTTCTGCGATGTTGCTGGCCAAGGGTGGGCTGGACGTCACGGTGATTGAGAAGCGCGGGACGGTTGGTGGGCGCACCTCGACGATGGAGTTGGATGGCTTCAAGTTCGATGTGGGGCCGACTTTCTTTCTGTTTCCGCAGGTGCTGCGGGAGATTTTCTCGGTGTGCGGCTACTCGCTTGAAAAAGAAGTGCCGATGTACCGGCTCGATCCGCAGTACCGGCTGGTGTTTGGCGCGGGCGGGCAGGTGGATGCTACTTCAGACGTGGAGAGGATGAAGCAGCAGATCGCTGCAATCTCTTCGGCGGATGCGGCGCGGCTGGAGGATTACTTTCGCGACAACCGGGAGAAGCTGCAGCGGTTTATGCCGATTCTGCAAACGCACTTTGAGAGCTGGCGGGATTTGATGCGTCCGGAGATTTTGCGGATGCTGCCGCTGGTGCGGCCTTGGCGCTCGCTGGATTCGGATTTGCGCAAGTATTTCAAGGATGACCGGATTCGGCTGGGATTCAGCTTTCAGTCGAAGTATCTGGGGATGTCGCCGTTTTCATGCCCGAGTTTGTTCAGTATTCTTTCGTTTCTGGAGTATGAGCATGGGGTGTTTCATCCCGTGGGTGGCTGCGGTGCGGTGACTCATGCGATGGCGCGGATTGCTGAGGGTATGGGTGTCAGGATTCTGCGCAACACTGCTGTCGAGGAGATGCTTTTCGAGGGGCGGACGGTAGTGGGGGTGCGGATCAAGAACGAAGCTGGAGAAGAAGCAATCAAAGCCGATGCGGTGGTGGTGAATGCGGACTTTGCGCAGGCTATGCAGCGACTGGTGCCGGATCGTCTGCGGCGGCGATGGACGAATGAGCGGATTGCGAAGAAGAAATTTTCCTGCTCGACTTTCATGCTGTATCTGGGCGTCGATGGGCGCTATGACGAGGTGAAGCATCACACGATCTATCTTTCCAAAAACTACGAGCAGAACCTGCATGATATTGAGCAGGGGCATAGGCTCACGATGGATGATCCTAGCTTTTATGTGCAGAATGCTGGGGTGACGGATCCGACGCTGGCTCCTGAGGGCATGAGTACGCTGTATGTGCTGCTGCCGGTGACGCATGAGAGTGGCAATGTGGATTGGGCGAAGCAGGAAGAGAGCTTTCGTGCGGTGGCGCTGCTGCAGTTGGAGAAGATTGGGATTACGGATGTGGAGCGGAGAATTCGCGTGGAGCGGAGGCTTACGCCAGCGGGATGGAATGCGGAGTTTCATCTGCATCTGGGGGCGACCTTCAGCATGGCGCATTCGCTGAAGCAGATGCTGCATCTGAGGCCGCATAATCGCTTTGAGGATCTGGATGGTGTGTATCTGGTGGGTGGTGGGACGCATCCGGGAAGCGGACTGCCGGTGATCTTTGAGTCGGCGCGGATTACTTCGCGGCTGCTGCTTGAGGATATGGAATTGGAGCAGGTGTGGAATACTTCTCCACGAGTGGAAAGCAGCGCGGTGTATGAGGTAGTTCGCTAGAGCCGCCGATTGTGCAGGCATCTCATGTCGCAGGTAGAGCGAGCGATGAATATCGATGATTTGGAAGGCGTGAGGCTGGCTCAGAGGGCGTGGGCGTCGGCGGAGTTGCGTCAGCGCGTGGCGGTGATTGGCAGGCTGCGGCGGCAGATGGCTTCAGGCGCAGAGGCGCTGGCGGAGACGATTCCGACCGAGCTGCCGGGGGCGCTGCATCGGACGGTGGCGGATTCGCTGGTGGCGGAGGTGCTGCCGCTGATTGAGGCTTGCCGATTTCTGGAGCGCGAGTCGGAGCTGATTCTGCAGACGAAGCGGTTGGGGAGCGAGGGGCAGCCTGGATGGTTTGGCGAAGTTGAGACGGAGGTTGAGCGGGCTCCGTGGGGCGTGGTGCTGGTGATTGCGGCGGCGAACTATCCGCTGCTGCTGGCTGGGGTGCAGACGCTGCAGGCGCTGGTGGCGGGCAATGCGGTGTTGTGGAAGCCTGCGCCGGGGACGGAGGTTGTGGCCTTCGCGTTGCGGACGCTGCTGGTGGAGTGTGGTCTGCCGGCGGAACTGTTGACAGTGCTGGATGCGGGTGTTGAGTCAGCTACAGGCGCGATTGCGGCGGGCATGGATCATGTGGTGCTGACGGGTTCGGTGGAGACGGGGAAGGCTGTGTTGCGGCAGTGCGCTGAGACGCTGACGCCGGTTACGATGGAGCTTTCAGGATGCGATGCCGTCTTTGTGTTGCCAGGGGCTGATCTGGAGCGGGTGATAGCGGCGTTGGGCTTTGGGTTGCGCTTCAATGGATCTGCGACGTGCATGGCGCCGCGGCGTGTTTTTCTGGTGGGGTTGGCGGAAGGTGAGGCTTCGTGGTTTGAGGGCGAGCTTGCTGCGGCGCTGGATTGGCTGGTTGATGTTCCGCTTGCGAAAAAGACAGAGATGCTTTTGCGAGAGTTGATCAATGACGCTCGGCGGCAGGGGGCGCAGGTAGTACTTAACGGTGTTGAAAAGTCCGGCGCTGAAGCCGAGGCCGCGGCGACATTGATTACGGACGCGACACCGGCGCTGAGAGCCATGCAAGCGGAGATTTTTGCGCCGATTGTCAGCGTGATGCGGGCGGCTAATTTAGACGAGGCGCTGGCGGCGAGTGCGGCTTGTCCATATGCGTTGACTGCTTCGGTCTTTGGGCCGGAGAAGGAGGCTCGTGTGCTTGCTTCAAAGCTACGGGTTGGCAATGTGTTGATCAATGACATTATTGTGCCTACGGCCGATCCGCGTGTTCCTTTTGGCGGGCGCGGGAGCAGTGGATTTGGGGTGACGCGCGGCGCTGAAGGATTGCTGGGTATGACGACACCACGGACAATCCAGACGCAGCGCAGCAGGTCGAGGCGCGCGTATGCGGCGACTGGGGATGAGCATGTGGATCTCTTCGCGGGGATGGCGCTGATGTCACACGGGAAATGGAACAAGCGTTGGCTGGGATTGATGCGGCTGATTCGCGCGGCGCGAGGGTTGAAGTAGAGGCATTGAGAGAGCGACGATGCGGATTGCGGTGATTGGGTCTGGACTTGGTGGGCTGGCGGCGGCGGTTACTTTGGCTGCGCGGGGCTATGAGGTTGAGGTCTTCGAGAAGAATCCGTGGCTGGGCGGGAAGGCTGCTGTGTTGGAGGAGGAAGGGTTTCGCTTCGATATGGGGCCGACGATTTTGATTCGGCCTTCGGTGTTGCGACGGATCTTTCGCGAGGCGGATCGCAAGCTGGAAGACTATCTCGACATGGTGCGGCTGGACCCGCAGTGGCGCTGCTTTTTCGACGATGGGCTGGTGCTGGATCTGGAGGACTCGCTGGGTGCGATGGCCGAGTCGCTGGACAAGCTGAAGCCGGGGATGGGCGAGGGATTTCTCGGGTTTCAGAAGCTTTCGGAGCAGTTGCATACGATCTCGAACAAGTTCTTTTTCTGGCGGCCTATCGGGTCGATGAGGGACACGCTGGATTTGAAGGGTGCGTTTTCGATTGCTGTGCTCAAGGACGTGATGCGGATGCGGCTGGGACGGACGGTGGCGGGGACGATTCGCGAATTTATTCCGGATGCGCGCGTGGCGCAGATGCTGGATCACTACACGCAGTATGTGGGGTCTTCGCCGGATGCTTCGCCGGCGATTTTGTGCGCGATTGGGCATATGCAGTCGGAGGAGGGAATCTGGTATCCGAAGGGTGGGACGCGCGCGGTGCCGGAGGCGCTGGTGAAGCTGGGGCGGGAGTTGGGGGTTCGGTATCACGCGTCGACTGAGGTTGAACGACTTGTCATTGAGGATGGCAAGATTGCGGGGCTGGTTGTTGCCGGCGAGACACTGCGGTTTGACGCTGTGGTTTCGAATGAGGATGCGGTGCGGACTTATCGCGAATTAGTGCAGGGCGAGCAGGCAAGACGTTTTGAAAAAGAGCGGAGTTATGAGCCTGCTTGTTCTGGGGTGGTGCTGTATCTGGGGTTGAAGAAGCGGTACGAGCACCTGGCGCATCATTGCTTTGTGTTTTCGCGCGATCCGAAAGAGGAGTTTCGAGCCATCTACGATTTGGGCCAGCTTGCGCCTGATCCGACCTGCTATCTGGCTTCTACGAACCGGACAGAAGAAAAAATGGGGGCGGCGACGGCTCCTGAGGGCGGGGATGCGCTGTACGTTTTGGTGCATACACCGTACTTGCGGCCGGAGCATGATTGGGACGCGATGTTTCCGGCCTATCGGCAGGTGATTCTGGATAAGATGAAGCGTTCGGCGGGGATGCCGGATCTGGAGGAGCGGATTGTTTTTGAGCGGGCGCTGACGCCCAAGGATATTCACGAGCGGTACAAGGTGCTAAATGGCGCGATTTACGGTCTATCCAGTCATGGGCGTTGGAGTGGGGCGTTCAAGCCATCGAATGTGCGGCGCGATCTGGATGGGCTTTTCCTGGCTGGAGGGGCAGCACATCCGGGGCCGGGGATGCCGATGGTGCTTATGTCGGGATGGATTGCAGCGGATGCTCTCGACCAGAAGTACCGTAAGGGGTATCCTAGACGGAATTCGGGAGAGAAAATGGCTGCCGAAAGCCGCACTACTGCCAGGGAGCAATTGACGATCTCATGACGCGAACGCAGGTGAATGCAGCCCGGGCCGGCGGTGATCTGAGAGCGCCATCGCGGCGTGCGATTGGGCTGTTTTCGATCTACCTGCGTTGGTATGTGCGGCGGCATTTTCATTGCGTGCGGGTGGCCAATGCTGGGCGGATTCCTCCGCAGGCGCAGCCGCTAATTCTATTTGCCAATCATGCTTCCTGGTGGGATCCGCTGACGGCGATGCTGCTGGCGCAGACGATTTTGCCGGACCGGGATCACTATGCGCCGATGGATGAGATCGCTCTTACTCATTACAGTATCTTTCGCCCGATGGGTTTCTTTCCGGTGGACAATGGTGCGGCCCGAGGAGCGGGACAGTTACTACGGGCAGGTGCGCAGGTGCTGGCGCGGCCCGGCGCGGTGTTGTGGATTACGCCGGAGAGCCAGTTTCAGGATGTGCGCAAACGGCCGATCGTCTTTCGCCCTGGGCTGGGAGGGTTGATGACGCGAACGGGACGCATGACGTGCGTGCCGATCGCCATTGAGTATGCCTTCTGGAACGAGCGGCTGCCGGAGATTCTGGTGAATGTAGGCGAGCCTCTGGAGATTGCCGATGGAGCGATGGAAGATGCGCGCACCTGGACCAATCTGCTCTCCTACGCCACGGCAGCGACGCTGGATGAGTTGGCGATGCTGGCGACGGAACGCGATCCGGAGGCCTTTGAGACGGTGCTTGCGGGGGCGGGTGGAATCGGCGGGGTTTACGAGTTTTGGAAGCGGCTCAGTTGTGCGGTGACGGGACGTCCCTACCATCACGATCACGGAAGTCTACATTAAGGATGAATTTATCCCCTCACGCGAATTTGATTCTTGTTTTGGGTCTGGGTAAGGATGCTCCGGGCGGGACGAGTGTTGTGCTCGTTGCAGCCTGGATTGTCCTGGCCTGCGCGGCGATTCCGGCGATCTTGTTTGCGGTGAATGTGTGGTTGTTTCGGCGGCCGTTTCGTGCCTGGAACAAGCGGCCGCTGCCTCCGATTTCGGTGCTGATTCCGGCGCGTAATGAGGAGAATTCGATTGCCGCGGCGATTGCGTCGGTGCTGGCTTCGCGTGGCGTGGATCTGGAACTGATCGTGCTGGACGATGACTCGACGGATGGCACGGCGAAGCTGGTGCGGGCGGCGGCCAAAGAGGACGGAAGAGTGCGGCTGGTATCGGCTCCTCCGCTGCCTGCGGGTTGGAACGGCAAACAACATGCGTGCTGGGTGCTGGCGGGCCTGGCGACGCGCGATGTTCTTTGCTTTCTGGATGCGGATGTCCGGGTTGGTCCCGAGGCGATCTATCGCATGGTGAGCGAGTTGAATCATGTGGGAGGCGATGGCGCGGAAATGGCGCTTGTCAGCGGGTTTCCCTGGCAGGAGACGGAGACGTTTCTGGAGTGGCTGCTGTTGCCGCTGATTCACTTTGTGCTGCTGGGATTTCTGCCGCTGCCGGGTGAGCGATGGAGCAGGCGGAGCGAATTTGCGACGGGTTGCGGGCAGTTTCTGATGGTGCGGCGGGAGCCTTATTTTGCGAGCAAGGGGCATTCGGCGATTCGGATGACGATGCATGATGGATTGCTGCTGCCGCAGCTTCTCCGGCGCAAGGCGTTCAAGACCGGCGTCTACGATTTGAGCAAGGATGCAGCTTGCCGGATGTACCGCGGCGTGGACGAGGTTTGGCAGGGTTTGGCCAAGAATGCGACCGAGGGCATGGCTTCACCGGGACGGATTCCTGTGTTTACGGTGCTGCTGCTGTTCGGACAGGTGCTGCCGGTAGTCGTCGCCGTTTTGGCGTGGGCTTTGCAGGATGCAGTGGCTGTCACTCTCTCGATGTTGGCGCTGGGGCTTGGGTATATGGTCCGGCTGGTAAGCGCGTGGCAGTATAGGCAGAGCTGGCGCGGGGCTGCGCTGCATCCGCTGGGCGTGCTGGTTTTGCTGGCGGTGCAGTGGTATGCACTGGTGGGCAAGCTGAGACGGCGGCCGGCGGTGTGGAAGCAGCGGAGCTATGAAGTGGGCTCCTGAAGAGGTAACAACGGCCGAACAGCAGATCCCCTTGCGGGATGACAGAAAGAAAAACAAGGGTGCAGCAACTTCTATCCAGATCTCGCTATCCAGGCTCTTCGAATTTGTCTAAAAACCTGGTGTGGAAGCTAGATATCAAAACGACGAGTTGCGGCTGTTGGAGTTTGGAAAGACTGTAAAAGGCTGTAGATATCGATATCCCACCTTAGCCACAAAAACAACTACGTGGCGAAGGTGGGGCCACCCGCTTTTGTGTCCCTATGAAGTTTTTTAGGATTTGTTCATTGGTTTGCGCGCGAAGTAGTAGAGCGAGAAGGCCAGTGCTGCGAACATGAGCACGGAGACGATGTCGTGGTGAAGGAAGTTGGCTTCCGGAAACTGAATGGGGACGTGGTTGCCGGTGAGGGATTCGTAGGCTTTGATGGCTACGCCAATGAGGCCGACGATGCCGCCGGCGGCGATGAGGCCTGAGGCGTAAAGAGCGCCGGGGCTGATCTCACTTTCGTCGGCATCATGGCCGGCTTTTTTCAAGGCTGAGTCAACCAGGAAGCGCATGATGCCGCCCACAAACATGGCCAATGTCGTCCCGATCGACAGGTAGGAGCCAACGGCGAAGGAAAGCGATCGGATGCCAAGCAGTTCGACGGCAATGACCACGAAGACACCCATGAGGACCAGGCCCCAGGGCAGCTTTTGGGTGAGGATGCCGTTGATGACGGTGGCCATGAGGCGGGCTTGAGGTGCGGCGGCTTTTTCGCTGCCGATGCCTTGAATCCATTGGACTTCGATTTTGCCTGAGGTGGGTGAGTAGAGGTACTTGCCGTCGGCGAGTTCTGGTGAGCCCAGGGCGTTCAACACCACGTATTCGCCCGGCGCATGAGTGGTGGAGACTTTGCTGGCATCCACGACGGGGATTTTTTCGGGGAGCTTGGCGTTCTGCTGGACGTTCACGCCGGAGTGAGGGGCGTTGATGTCCCAGGTCTGTGGCGCGGAACGGAACTCCTGAAAGGCGGTGTTCATCGCGGTGAGCGTGACGCCGATGATGAGTGTGGAGACACAGACGCCGATCATCAATGCGATCTGTTGCATGCGTGGGGTGGCTCCGATGAGATAGCCGGTCTTGAGGTCTTGGCTGGTGTCGCCGGAGTTAGATGCGGCGATGCAGACTGCGCCGCCGACGGTGATGGCTAAGGCTCCGTAGGCGGGAGCTGTCCAGCCTTTGACGAGAAAGATGGCCGAGGTGGCCATGAGCGTAGCGATAGTCATGCCCGAGACGGGGCTGGCGGAGCTGCCGATAAGACCTACGATTCGGGAGCTGACGGTTACAAACAGAAAGCCGAAGACTACGACTAGAAGCGAGGCGGCGAAGTTGGCCAGCGGTCCAGCGTAGGTGCCGGGGACGGGCCGGAATTGCAGAAAGAAGAACATGATGACGACCAAAGCGAGGGAGCCGAAGATGACGAAGGACATGGGCAGGTCGTCTTCAGTGCGGATGGCTTTGGGCGCTGGGCCACTCGATTTCTTCATCTTGCTGAAGCCGCTGGTGAGTGCGCCAACGATGGTGGGGATGGTCTTGATGAGGGTGATGAGACCGGCTGCGGCGACTGCTCCCGCGCCCATGGGACGGATATAGGTGGACCAGAGCTGGCTGGGGCTCATGAGGGCGATGGGAACGGTGCCGGGGTAGATGGGGTGGTCGATTCCAGAGCCGAAGAAGTGAATGAGCGGCATGAGAACAAGCCAGGAGAAGACTCCTCCGGAGATGAGGACACCGGCGACGCGGGGGCCGATGATGTAGCCGACGCCTAGATATTCAGGAGTTGCGTCGCAGCGGATGGCTGCTCCTTTCATGATGTGCTGGGCGCCGAAGTCGGGCTGATAGTCGGGGGTGCCGGGCCAGGCGGCGAAGAGGTTTTCGTTCTGAAAGAGGGTGTAGACGCTGCCCAGGCCGAGGCCCAGGAAGACGCGGCTGGCGAAGCTGCCGCCGCGATCGCCCGCGATGAGTACGTCGGCGCAGGCGGTGCCCTCTGGATACGCAAGCGTCCCATGTTCTTCAACGATGAGCTGGCGGCGTAGCGGAATCATGAAGAGGACGCCGAGCCAACCTCCTACGAGTGCGAGCAGAAAGATGCGGGAGTATTCGAGGTCAAAACCCAAAAAAATAAGCGCGGGGAGGGTGAAGATGACGCCGGAGGCGATGGATTGGCCGGCGTTGCCGGTGGTCTGGACGATGTTGTTTTCGAGGATGGAGGCTTTGCCGAAGACGCGCAGGATGCTGATGGAGAGGACCGAGATGGGAATGGAGGCTGCGACGGTTAGTCCTGCGCGGAGGCCTACGTAGACGGTGACGGCTCCGAAGACAATGCCGAAGAAGCTGCCCAGAAGGAGCGCGCGAGCGGTGAACTCCGGCCGGTGTTCGGTGGGCGAGACATATGGTTGGAATTCGGGCATTGGCTTGGCCTCCGGCGGCGGTGTACAGCGAATATACGGGATTGGGGCGCGAAGTGAGAATGTGCGAATTCAAACACGGACGCGAAGCTGCATGACATTCTGCAAAGGTGGGTGCCCGATTTTTCTGACAGCATTCAGTTATTCGGCAGCGGTTTCGGAATAGGGGAGATGCAGCGTGCGATGCGACCAGGCTGCATCGGCTTCGGTACTGAAGACGAACTTCAATTCACCGCCGCGCATCAGTTCTTCGTGAGTCACATAGCTGCGATCCAGAGACTTGCCATTGAGCATGACGTCCTTCACAAAACTGTTCGCTTCACTGAGGTTTTCACTGGCAATTGTGAGGGACTTTCCATTGGGCAGGTGTAGTGTCGCACGGTCCACAAAAGGGCGGCCCAGCACGTACTGATTTGAGCCTGGAGCTACGGGGTAAAAGCCGAGAGCGGTGAACATTAGCCAGGCCGACATCTGGCCCAGATCGTCATTGCCCACGAGGCCATCCGGCGTGGGTTTATATTGCGAATCGACGATCTGTTTGAGTCGCGCCTGTGTTTTGAGCGGAGCGCCGGAGTACATGTAGAGGTACGCCAGGTGATGGCTTGGCTCATTGCCGTGAATGTACTGGCCGATCATGCCCGAGATATCTTCAACATTTGCATAGAGCGCGGGATCGACTTTCTGGTCGAACATTTCATCGAGCTTGTCGATCAGTTTTTTGTTGCCGCCGAGCAATTGGATCAGTCCCTGCTCATCCTGCGGCTGGTACCAGGAGTATTGCCAGGCGTTGCCCTCGGTGAAGCCGCTTTCCGCTCCGGCCTTGGCGGGATCGAAGGGTTTGCGATAGGAGCCGTCAGCCAATCGCGGCTCTACAAATCCATCTGCAGCATTGAAGTTGTTGCGCCAGTAGCTGGCTCGCTTCTGAAAATTCGCAGCTACTGCATCTTTGCCCATGGCCTTGGCCATGCGTGCGATTGTCCAATCGTCGAAGGCATACTCGACGGTCTTCGACGCGGCTTCTCCGTCATGATCGACGGGCACATAGCCCAGTTTCATGTATTCGCCGAGATTGCCATACGGAGCGTAGGTTGCGCTGGCTACCATTGCGTCCAGCGCGGCCTGGGTGTCGTAGCCGCGAATCCCTTTCATGTAGGCGTCGGCGATGATTGGCACGGAGTGATAGCCGATCATGCACCAGGTTTCCAGGCCCGCGAATTGCCATACCGGCAGGATGCCGAAGGGGCTCTCCTGTTGCGAGGCAAGCAGGGAATTCACGAAATCGTTGGTGCGCTGCTCGGGCTGCAGCAGTGTCATCAGCGGTTGTTCGGCGCGATAGATATCCCACAGGGAAAGCGATGAGACAAAGCGGAAATTCTTGGCGTGATGCACCTGGTTGTCTGGCCCGCGGTATTCGCCGTTCGCATCCATGCTGATGCTTGGAGCCATCATCGCGTGGTAGAGCGCGGTGTAGAGCGATTTCTCCATTGCCGGCGCGGCATGCAATTCAACGCGGCTAAGTTCCGTGCGCCACATCTGTTGCGTTTTGGCGCGGACCCCGTCGAAGTCGAATCCGGGTGTCTCAGCGTCCATGTTGGCGATGGCGTTTTCTTCGCTTACGGGGGAAAGCGCAACCTTGACGATCAACGGCTGCGTCGATGGGGCAAAGTCGAAGACTCCTTCCAGCCCGCGGCCTTCAACGCTCGCTGTATCCTCAGGCGATGTTCCGGGCGACTTGAAGCCGTGATACGGTGGCGGATCTTCTTCGCGGTCGTAGAGCGCATGGCCTGACAGGGCTGCAGAAAAGCGCATGGCGAAGTAGAGTTGCCGCCCCGGAGCCCAGCCGCGTGTCTCGCGCATCCCGGTTATAGTGCCATCTTTACGGATACGAACCCGCGACCAGAGGACCTTACCAGGATAGTTATAGATGCTGCTGCGGAGATCCAGCAGAAGATGCCGCTTTGCTTCTGCGGGAAAGGTGTAGCGGTGCAGGCCGACACGTTCGCTGGCTGTGAGCTCTGCCTGCACGTGTGCGTCTTCAAGAGTGACGGCGTAATAGCCGGGCTCGGCATGTTCTGTGGTGTGTGAGAAGCGGGAGCGATAGCCCGGTTGCTTCTTTTCAATGTCGCCCGGTTCCAGCGGCACGTCGTCGCCGCTTACAGGCATCAGAAGCACGTCGCCCAGGTCGCTGTGTCCGGCGCCGGAGAAGTGGGTGTGCGAGAAGCCGAGGATGGTCGTGTCCTCGTAGCGATAGCCGGCAGCCCATTTATAGCTCTGCTTGAATGGCCGAATCTGGGTGTCGGGGGAGAGCTGCACCATGCCGAAGGGCGCGGTCGCCCCAGGAAATGTGTGGCCCTCGGATCCGGTGCCGATCAAAGGGTCAACAAGCTTAAGGGGATCAACAAGCTTGAGCGGATCAGGTGTTTGTGCGAAGGAAACCGAGGAGACTACTAGCCAGACAAAGCAGAGGTACTTCTTCATGCTACAAAAATATAGTATTTGCCCTCTTGTTATTGCCGTGCCGGGTGCGATCGAGAAGCAGAATGCCGATCAGTTGGCTGGATTCCAGGTCAGGGTAGACCCAACATTGCTGTCGCTGGGGGCAATCTGCCACCTGGTACCGTGGGTTTTCTGTCCAGCTCGATGCTGTTTACTGAAGCGTAACTGACGGTTGGGCGACATTACAAATACAACATCCGCTATTGCATCGGGAGGCTGTATACCTGAATCGGCTCGCCGCCGCTTACCCAGGACGCAACCACTGCGTGTCCATCCTGGCTCAATTTAAGGGTAGGCGTTTCGTCGGATGCAACGCAGCTGCCCCAAGTTAGCCAACGAAACCATGGGCAAGTGTGATGAACAACCTTTAGTTCGGGTGATCTGCCAATCGGTTGCCCCGTTTCTCGATTCCATAGCGTAAAGCGCGCGTCGGTGACTTCTTGTTCGCCCGATCCGTCATTGCAGGATTTGCAGATGCGCGATTTGCCCGCATAAGCGAGCATGATACGCCCATCTGCAGAAATTCCCTTAAGGCTGAAGTCGTCAACACTTGGATCTGAGATGACCTGTGATTCAGAACCTGTCTGAACATCGAAGAAGTGTACTGAGGCATGGTAATGAGAGCGGTACTGCAGCTGAGGCGGGTCTGAAGGTGAGTAACCGAGGTACTCACGATCGACAAGCTCGACGGCAATGGTCGATTCACCCGCGTATGCAATCGAAACTGATGCAAAGTTGGTGGAGCTTTTTACGCCGACCGCCCGGATGATCTTCTTGCTTTGCAGGTCGACGGTTGTGATGCGGTGATCATTCAGGTCGTGTGCGCCAGGGGCATTCCCCTCCCCGAACAATGCGAGACTGGATCCCTGCGGAGAAACCGCAAGTCCTACGACATTTGTTTGGCCCAGTATGCCGCCGAACTCCTGTGTCTCTGCTCCAGTATCCAGATTTAAGATCTTGACCGTGCTCATCTCGTTGCCGAAGTTGATCACAATCGCCGCAATCGGCGCGTTCGCGGCGCAGGCCGCAAAGCGAACCTCGCCGTGCCATTCCTTCCTCAAGTGCCATTCCGGATTGATTTGCTTGTAGCGGGCCAGGGCCTCCGGGGGAAAGGAATGTTCTGCCGTGCTGAGAGATATGTCTGCGTGCAAACTGTTGTATTTCATGTCCAGAATCTTGACGAAGTCTTCCGACGCAGCTGTGATAAGGTCTCCAGCTGTTGACGCTGGATCTTGGCCAGGATAGATCGTAATCACCGGTCCGACTGCGAGCAGATACCGCCCGTGGTCGCAGAATTCAACATCCCGGAATTGAAAGCCGGTCTTCGCCTGAACTGGAAGTTTGATGGTCGCAACCTGCTTTGACGATCTGACATCACGAATGTCGAAGGTGCTCTCGTAGATTCGCTCAGACTGAATGATTCCTGAAGGAGTGTGAACCAGAAACGATCCATTCGGCGAGATTGCGAACGGATCGTTGGGATTCGCGCGAGCGACGACTGCTGTTTCGCTCATTGAGCTTTCGCTCGCATTGCTTTTTTGGCTACTCTTGCAGCAAACACAAAGAATGCAGCACACGCAGGTTAAGCAGATTGCGGACAGACGCGCCATTGCAGCGGGAGAAACTTTCATCGTTCTTCATCATAGAGCGAAGCCGTTCCACTGCATCAGCGATCAACAGTATTTCACTCACCTCAAAACGGGCACAGATTGGCCAGTTAAACCGGCTATCCGTCAGTTACCCTCCGGTAAACAGCATCGAACTGGGCAGAAACTCCACTGTACCAGGCGGCAGATTGCCCCCGGTGACAACAATGTTGGGAATACCCCAGGTCGTGAACGATGAATGAAATTTTAGAAAATTGAACCTTAGTGAAGAAGGGCTTATGGGGGAAGGGGTAGCTTTCTTTCATCCGGTCTGGGTATACTGTTCGCAAGGCGGCGTGTATCAGCCGGCCTCGATTGAGGTGCGACTTCAGTAGCGACCCTCGTTCCAATCAGAGTGATTTGACGCGAAGTGCCTCCGCGGCTTCGTTCTGGCGCGTGGCGGGTTTTGCGCCTGCAAGTCTGCTGAGTAGTTTGGGTCATGCACTAAGTTGCGCTTTTCTTCCTTCCTCTTGTGCCCTCTGCGGCTCGCTTTTACCCCACATCTCTGAAGCGCCGGTTTGCGATGCTTGCTGGAGCGAGATTCCTCCGCAGCGGGAGAATTGCTGCGCTCGCTGTGGTGAGGATTTATTTGAGCCTTCGCTGGTATCCGCGCCGGAACGAGACCAATGCCGGGCTTGCCGGATGGCTCCGCCGGCTTTTGTGCGCGCGGTGAGTTTTGGGGTGTATGAGGGGTCAATGCGGGCGGCGATTCATGCGCTGAAGTATGACCGGCTGGCTCCATTGGCGCGGGCGCTGGGAGCCCGGTTGGCAGTGGCGATTGAGCAGTTGGCTGTGGAGGACGCTCCGAAGGACATGCTGGTGGTTGCGGTGCCACTGCATCGGGGGCGGCTGGCGGAGCGCGGATTTAACCAGGCGCGATCGCTGGCTACGGAGGCGTTGAAGGTTTTGAGGCGAAGACATCCGGAGTGGCGGTTGGAGCTTTCTTCGCGAACGTTGGTGCGGCAACGAAGTACGGAGAGTCAAGCGGGGTTGACTCCCCGCCAGCGCCGCCTGAATTTGCGCGGCGCTTTTTTTGTGTCCGATTCTGAGGCTGTGCGGGGGCGCCACATTTTGCTGGTGGATGACATCTACACCACGGGTGCGACGGCGCGCGCATGCAGCCGGATTTTGATTGAGGCGGGCGCGGCTTCGGTGCGGGTTGCTACGCTGGCGCGGGCGCAGCGGCGGGTGCCGTTGCCGGTTCGCGAGGGGCGCAGTTTCATCAAGCTTGAAACGCCGTCTTCGACCATTCACTAACTTTGAACGTTTGCAGCAGGAGCAGTATCGATTCGAGGCCACGCACGACAGGAACCGTAACGAACTCTAACGAGGGGAAGCGATGTCGCTGGGAAAAGCCATGATTCATGCCCGCAAGCAGAAGTCACTCGCCAAAGCAGCCGCGCACGTTCACAACGGGGATACGCAGAGCTGGACGCAATCGGCACAGGTGATGCAGATGCCGGTGCTGGTGCTGAACGCTTCGTATGAGCCGATCAACATTTGCGGCGCGCGCCGGGCGCTGGTACTGGTGCTGAAAGGCGTCGCCAAGACTGAAGAAGAACATGGGCTGATGCTTCATGCGCAGCGCAGCCGCATGGCTATGCCTTCGGTGATCCGGCTGCTGGAGTACCGGAGGATTCCGCATCAGACGCGGGCGCTTTCGCGGAAGAATATTCTGCTGCGCGACCGGAACACCTGCCAGTATTGCAGCGTGGTGCTGCCTTCGAGCGAGCTGACGCTTGATCATGTGATTCCGCGCTCGCGGGGCGGGAATTCGACGTGGGAGAATCTGGTCGCGTGCTGCCATGGCTGCAACCGCCGCAAGGGCAATCGCATGTTGCACGAGCTGGACGATATGAAGCTGTTGAAGGAGCCGCGCACCTTCAGTCTGCATACCAGCCGGCAGATTATGCGGATGCTGGGGCGCGGGGATGATCGCTGGCGGAAGTACCTGTTTTATTAAGTTATTGAATTTGTGATGCGATCTTCTTCGGCTCCCACCCTTCACAAAGGCGTGAAGGATGGGGCACCCGATTTCTCATTTGATGAAGGTCTTTAAGAGGCTGGAGGCGCCGGCGGCGGAGTGGCTAACAGCGTGGCCAGCGTTGTTCCGATGGGTGAGCCAAGGCCGGTGGTTGCATCCCAGCCGGGGCCGGCTGAGAAAGTGCCGTTGTTGCCCTGGGTTATGTCGTTGAAGCCGTTGTTGGGCTCGGGCAATGCGTAAATCGTTGGGTTGATGAAACCCAGGCGGGTGTTGAGCTGCTGGTTGAGCAACGCGATCAAGCCAGCCCACAACGGAGCTACCGCGCTGGTGCCTCCGACGACGATTTGTTCTCCATCGACAAGAATGTTGTAGCCGCTGTTTGGGTCGGCGTCGCCGGCTACGTCTGGAACGCCGCGGCCGGTCTGGCCGGTATTGGCGGATTGGTAGCTGGGTTGCGCGAAGGAGGTGCTGTAGCCGCCGCCCGTGGCTCCGCCGTCGACACCATCGTTCCAGACGGTTTCGCTGGTGATGACGCCGTTGGAGGATTCCAGTGTGGTGCCTCCGCAGCCCAGCACATGCGGGCTGGAGGCGGGGAAATCGACGTGATCCGCGCCATCGGTGTCGCCATCGCTGGAGCCGTTGTCGCCTGCCGCGACGGTGATGGTGACGCCGAGGGCTGCGGCTTCCTGTGCGACCTGGTCGAAGGTCTGGATGAACTGCGAGGTCCAGTCAGCTTCAGGAGCGCCCCAACTGATGGAGATGGCCGAGGGGTTGTTGGTGGTGTCGTGGATGGCGGTGGAGAGCGCGTCCTGGAAGCCCTGATCGGTATTGGAGGTGAAGTAGACGACGATGTTGGCACCGGGGGCTACGCCTCCCGCGACCTCGATGTCGAGCAGCACTTCGCCATCGGCGCTGTTGGCGTTGGTGGGGCTGTTGGTTCCGTTATCGACGGAAACGCTGGTCACCGTGGGAGGAGTGATACCGAGCGAGTTGAAGTAGTTGGTTATGTCGACCGGCTGGTAGCCGCCGCCCAGCTCGATGATGCCGATGGTCTGGCCTGCACCGGTTACTCCGGTGGGGAAGCTGTAGAGCTGGGCTACCTGCACGGGTGAATAGGAGGAGGGAGAAGCGGCTGCGTCTGACGCGCCCTTCAGTCCTCGGACGCGAAAGTGGGGCTTGGCCTGGGGGCGGTTGTCGAGGCCGAATATTCCCTGGACAATGTCGGTTAACTCGATGGGCAGGTGGATGGCGCCGGTTCGGCCGCGGTATCGGCCTTTCGACGGATGTGAATAGTCGTTCAGAGTGATGGAGAAGGCTTTTTCGAGGCTGGCGACGGTGCCCTGTACTTTGACTGTGCGGCGAGAAACTTCATCGCCGCGCTCGACGACCTGGAGATTGTTCTCGGCGGCGAAGGCTTGGATGCGCTTGATGTGTTCGGGGTCGGCACCATAGGCGGCGGCAAACTCATCGTGGCTGAGAATCTTGCCTTGCAAGTCGGGCAGGTGAAGGGCGCGGCGCTGCTTGAGGACGATGGAGATTTCGACGAGTTGGTTGGGATCGGTGGGGCCGACGAGACTGGCGTTGCGCAACGGGGCGCGCTCACTGCCTGCGAGTGCAATTTTGCTTTGCTCTGCCATGGTATGTAGCCTCTTTTCTAGCGGGTTCCCGGTTGTTTGATCCTATGTGGTAAAGGAAGGATGCCTGGGAAGAAAAAGGCGGAGATGTGCTCAGGAAGGCTTCCTCTTGTTGGCGCGATAGCGTTTGATCAGGGCGTTGGTGGAGCTGTCGTGCTTCAGCGCGGGCTCGTCGGGGCTTTCGAGTTCGGGGATGATACGCACGGCGAGCACTTTGCCCAGTTCGACACCCCATTGGTCGAAGGAATCGATCTGCCAGATATGGCCCTGCACGAATACGCTGTGTTCGTATAAGGCGACTAACTTACCGAGCATGGCGGGCGTCATTTTTTCCGCGAGAATGACGGACGAAGGACGATTGCCTTCGAAGGTGCGATGCGGAATAAGCGCATCGGCCATGCCTTCTTCGTGCAATTGTTCGGAGGTCTTGCCGAAGGCCAGCGCTTCGGCCTGGGCGAAGATGTTGGACATCAGATAATCGTGGTGTTTGCCGAGGGGATTGAGCGACTTGTAGAAGCCGATGAAGTCGCAGGGAATCAGCTTGGTGCCTTGATGGATGAGTTGGTAGAAGGAGTGCTGGCCGTTGGTGCCGGGCTCGCCCCAGATGATGGGGCCGGTCTGGTAATCGGTAACTCGGCCGTCGAGAGTTACGTGCTTGCCATTACTCTCCATAGTAAGTTGCTGGAGATAGGCTGGGAATCGCTTTAAGTACTGATCGTAGGGAAGAACGGCGATGGTTTGCGCGTTGAAGAAGTTGTTATACCAGACGGCTAACATGCCCATCAAAACAGGCAGATTTTTATCGAAGGGCGCGGTGCGGAAGTGCTCGTCCATCTCGTGGAAGCCGTCGAGCATGGCGCGGTAATTTTCGGGCCCGATGGCGATCATGGTTGAGAGGCCGATGGCGGAATCCATAGAGTAGCGGCCGCCGACCCAGTCCCAGAAGCCGAACATGTTGGCGGTATCGATGCCGAATTTGGATACTTCGGCCGCGTTGGTGGAGACCGCGACGAAGTGCCTGGCGACGGCGGCGTGTTCTTTCAACTTGCCCAGGGCCCAGACGCGCGCTGAATGAGCGTTGGTCATGGTTTCGAGGGTGGTGAAGGTCTTGGAGGAGATGATGAAGAGTGTTTCTTCCTGGTCGAGATCGCGGGTAGCTTCTACGAAGTCTGTGCCGTCGACATTGGAGACGAAGCGGAAGGTCAGGTCGCGCTGGGTGTAGTGGCGCAGCGCTTCGTAGGCCATGACTGGGCCGAGGTCGGAGCCGCCGATGCCGATGTTGACAATGTTGCGAATGGGCTTGCCGGTGTAGCCGGTCCAGGCGCCGCTGCGGATGCTCTCGGCGAAGGAGGCCATCTTGTCGAGCACGGCATGGACTTCGGGCACGACGTCGACGCCATCGACAAAGATGGAGTGGCCGGTCGGGGCGCGCAGGGCTACGTGAAGCACGGCGCGGTTTTCGGTGATGTTGATCTTTTCGCCACGCAGCATGGCGTCCCGGTGATCGCCCAGGCCTGTGTCGTCAGCGAGCTGCCAGAAGAGTTGCAGGGTTTCATCGGTGATGCGGTGCTTGGAGTAATCGAGGAGGATGCCGGTGGCTTCGGCGAAGAGACGATCGCCGCGCGTGGGGTCGTCCGCGAATAACTGACGGATAGATACATCCTGCGTGGCTTTGGCGTGGGCTTCAAGGGCTTGCCATGCGGGAAGTTGCTTCAGGGGAGTCATAGCCATTTTCTTCTCCGGCGGTTTTAGGTTTGCCGCATCTCACAGCGGATTATACTCGGGGAGTTTTGCTGTCGTGCGACCAGGCGGTGCTCGAAAAGCAGATTCCCTTCGAGAATGACAGAAAGAAAAGCAAAGACAAATTTCGTATGCGAAAAGGCCCGTGTGAGGTTGGATTCACACGGGCCTGATTGGGGTGCATCGCCTTTATTTTGCTGCTGGAGGCGGTGGTACTGCGCCGGGGAAGATGCCTTCGAGGGGTTTGCGTTTGTCCTGCTCGAGCTCGGGTTGAGGTAGCGGCTTGCGGGGCAGCATCTGGTCGCGCTGGGCTGCGTTGTAGACGAAGATGGCTTCGACGGTGGCGATCTGCTTGAGGTCGGCGGGTTGCAGGCGCTCGACGGTGTCGGCGCTGGAGTGGTGGGTGCGGCTTTCGTAGTCCATGTCGTCCTGGATGAACTGGAAGCCGGGAATGCCTACGGCGTCGAAGCTCAAATGATCGGTGCCGCCAGTGTTGCGGTTGGTGATGGCAGTGACGCCGAGGTCCTTGAGCGGGGCCATCCACTGGGTAAAGATGGGTGCGATGGCGTAGTTGCCCTGGGTGTAGATGCCGCGAATTTTGCCGGTGCCGTTGTCGATGTTGAAGTAGCCGGAGATGAGCTTCTGCTCAGGCTTCACTGTGAGCGGCCCTGTTGCCCGGCGCATGAATTCCGGCAATTGCATCTGGTCGGGCGCGGTGGAGGTTGCGGCAGAGCCGAAGTGCTGCGTCACATAACCTTTCGATCCGAAGATGCCTTGTTCTTCGCCCGTCCAGAGAGCGATACGAATGGTGCGCCTGGGCTTGATGTTCAGAGCCTTAAGGATGCGCACGACTTCCATGGCGACGACGGTGCCTGCGCCATTGTCTGTTGCTCCGGTGCCGGCGATCCAGCTATCGAGATGGCCGCCGACCATGACTACCTGATCTTTCAATGCAGGGTCGGTGCCGGAGATCTCGGCGACGGTATCGAAGCCGTGTTCGTGCTCGCCAGTGACCTTGGTTTCAACATTGATTTCGACGGTGGTTGGGACGTGGGCCTGGGTGAGGCGATAGAGACGGCCGTAGCTTTCGATAGCTGCGACGGCTACGGGAATCTTGACTGCCTTTTCGGCGATGTAGGGGGTACGGCCGAGGGTGGCTCCGTTGTCGTCGAAGATGGTGCCGCCGGAGCCGCCGCCCTTGTTGCTGTCGCGGCTGGGCTCGATGACGGCTGCGACTTTTTCATCGGCGAAGAACTGGGCGACCTTATCGATGAGACGGAGGCGCTCCATGCGCGCTGCCAGGCGAGCCTGCATCTCAGGCGGAAGGCCGCCAGCGCCAGCGGTTATCGGGAATTCAGCGAGTTCTTCGAGCTCTTTGTCGGTATAGCGTTCGAAGAGGGCCTTTTCCACTGGAGGCACTTCGCGCATGGCGCCGAAGAGGATGACTTTGCCGGCGAGCTTGCCTTTGTAGGTGTCGAAGTCTTTTTCAGATTGGATGTTTACGAAGGTTACTTCGCCGGTGACAGGGCCGGGTGTGGAAGGCGACCAGGGTGTGGCTTGCACGATGAGCACGGCTGTGTCGGGCGTGACCATGCGCGCCCAGGTATTCAACTGCTGCCAGCCCAGGCCGAACTCGCCCCAGTCTTCCAAGTGAGCGTTTTCAAGGCCGATCTTGGTTAGGGTGTCGCGGGTCCACTCATTGGCTTTCTTGAGGTTGGGCGAGCCGGTGAGGCGGGGGCCGATGCCGTCCATGAGGGCGCTGGCGAAGTCCATCACATGCGAGTGATTGAGGCCCTCGTCGCGGATGCGCTGATAGGCGGAGAGGTCGAGGGTCTCGGTGGCGGGCTGGACTTCGGTATAGGGATCGACAGCGGCGGGAGTAGCGGGCTTGGCTTTATCTGTCTTGCTGGGAGGCGCTGCGTGCAATGTGAGGGCAGCCGCTGCTACGAAAGGCAGCAGAAAAGTCAAAGATTTGGTGGGCATTGGAAACTGGCTCCTAAAAAGGTGTTTCGATCGTATTGGGGAATTGTATGGTATGGCGGCGTCCATCGCGGGGGTGGATTTGGCCGCATGGTAGATTGAAACCAACCGCAGCCAGGAGAGCCTGCTCGATTGATTTTCAATACGTTCAGCTATTACCTGCTCTTCCTGGTTCCGGCGGCGGTGCTTTACCGGGTGGTTGCGCGGGGGCTGCGGCCGTGGGTGATTGTGCTGTTCGGCAGCGGCTTTTTCCTGTATTTCGCGTATGGGATGGCTGGATTCTGGGGCGCTGCCTGCCTGCTGATTTTTCTTTGGGAGTCGCTGGTCAGCCGGCTCTATAAGCCTGGATCGCGCTGGTGTTTGCTGGGCCTGGTGCAGAGTGTCGTGCTGCTGGGCATCTTCAAGTACTGGAATTTCTTCACCGGGCTCATGTTTGTGCATGGCGCGAATCCGTTGCGCTGGCATGGAGCGTTTCTGCCGCTCGGGATTTCATTTTTCACTTTTGAGTTCTATCACTTTGCCTGGGACCGGCGGGCGGGTCGCACCGAGGCTGGAACACTGGGCGAGTACCTGGCTTTCATCCTGTTTTTTCCGACGATGGTGGCTGGGCCGATTAAGCGCTATCAGGATTTTCTGCCCAAGCTAAGGCAGGAGCCAACCGAATGGAACAGCGATTGGGAGCGTGGGATAACGCGCATTCTCACCGGGTTGGTGAAGAAGTTTGCCGTGGCCGATCTGCTGACGGCCTGGACCGATCACCTGAATGCGCACGACGTGATGCTGGCGCAGCGCCCGGTTCTGCTGCTGT